>Ga0307488_10000664_pt1 | contig 28564 bp, 26 predicted proteins | sample SB02metaG_FD_202248 | JGI IMG/M metagenome (GOLD analysis project Ga0307488, IMG submission 202248) | Sea-ice brine microbial communities from Beaufort Sea near Barrow, Alaska, United States - SB 0.2 | ecosystem: Environmental > Aquatic > Marine > Coastal | place: USA: Alaska | collected...
TTGACCATCAATAGTACAAATAGAAACACCCCATAATTCACTATCAACTTTTGCTAATTGTGGAATATAAGAAGCGACTGTTCCCGAATTATTATTTTGTTTTATATTAATATATAATTCCGATACTTTTTTTGAAAAAATTTCAAAGTTTTTAATACAAAAATCATCAGTATATACCTTAGTAATAATATCGAAATTTTCAGTAATAATATTTCTACATTCTATTTTATTTACTAAATTTGAATGAGAATTACAATATTTTAATAAATGATTCATCCGATTATCATTTTTACATATACCTTTCTTATTAAATAAATCAATTATTTTATCAGTATTAATATTACCATCTTTGTCAGATAAAATAGTAATAAGTTTATCTATAAAAAAAGAAGTAGAATTCATTATTTAATTATATTAAATAAATTTTAAAAATATATTTAATATAGATATTGTATTTATAAGAATATGTTTTTTTAAAGTAAATATCTATTTTTTAACTAATTTTTTTATCACTTTCTTAACTGGTTTCTTAGTTACTTTCTTAACTGGTTTCTTAGTTACTTTCTTAACTGGTTTCTTAGTTACTTTCTTAACTGGTTTCTTCTTATTTTTTTTCATAATGACAATATATTTTTTTCTTCTATTTAATACTTTACCTCCTTTTTGAGATACTGTAACTATATCATATACATTGTCTTTACCAGATTTTTCCGACATGATATGTAATCCAGTTGTAAAGTCAATTATTCTTTTATTTTTAAATTCAAAGAATCGTTTATCATTATTTTTTAATAGATTATCATAATTATCAGAATCAATAAAAACATTAAAACCGATATTAATTGGATAAAACCATTTACATTCTAATGGTTTGCCATCTACTGGTGGTTTACAATCACCTCTAACTTTTTGATCTTTTGCATATTTAATCATATTAACGAACGATGAGTTTTCAAAACAATATATTTTTTTATTCAATGTAAGTTGTGTCAATTCAGTTGGATCAAAATCCTCAATATTTTCTTGTAAGATAAATTCTACATCATTATGACATTGTATATTTTTAGTTCGTTTATTCTGTTTAGCGACATTTGCTTTTGCTCTACTAGATTCTCCTTTATTTTGTTCTTCAATTTTCTTTTTTGCATCAGCAATTTCTTTTTTTGAAATTTTACTAGGTTCGGTAATTGAGAAAGTAAAGTGAAAAAAATATATTTGTTTATTATCTTGACGAGTACCAAGCATATCTAGATCTAATTTTACATATTGAATATTATCATTATCAGAAGATATTTTAGAAAACTTAGCTGCAATAAGTTGTAAAACACGATTAATATGATTATTATCATTACTACCATCATCATCCTGTTCACTTAAATAAAATTTTCCACTTATATGTGATTCTTTCTCCTCATTCTCATAAATAACATCTAACATTTGTTCTTGATCCATTTTCAAAGATTCTGTAAGTAATTGTTCGAAAAATTTTTTAAATATTATAAATCTAGTATTAATAATTGGATAGTTTTCAATGATAATAAAAAATTGTGCCTTTAATGTAGTTCTTGTCACTTTAATCTTTCTTCGAATAATAAGTACATATTTATTTTTTATTAAAATATCTAATGTAGTATTCATAAAATCCATTGGATTTTCATAATCACTACGATCAGCAATTACAGAAAATACAATTCTATTTGGCGTAGTACCTTTCAATGCATTTGCGAAACCATTACCATTTTTATGATAATAAAGTATTTTTTTTTCAGAAAAACTTTTACCTAATTTTATTTCAAGTTTTCTATTCAAATTTTTGGAGTAATCAGAAGTTTGATGATCTTCATTATCTATTACATCATAACGATGCATTTGTTCAAACTCTTCCAAATTGATATTTAAATAATCTACATTATATTCATCTAATACAAGTTCTGTCATAATAATATGATATATTATTATATAATATTATATAATAATAAATAATTAAGTTCTAAATTTTTAATATCTTAATTGAAAAAATGAATGTATGATTTTGTTATGAAAACACAAGTCCATAACAAAAACTTATAAAAAAAGTAATGTGATATTTAGATAATATCAGATGGTTGATTTGAAAAAATATCTCTCCCCCTTTTTTTAAAATAATCAACTTTTTTATAATTTATCATATTTTCAGATTGTAATAATTTAATACAATCTACCATATGTTCATGTAGAATAATTTTATTAAATTTTTGAATTTGTTCAATTCTTTGAGGAAGACATGTAGAATATTCAATTAATATATCATTTGCATTCTGCAAAATTTCAATTGTTTTTTTTTTAGATGGATGTTTTTTTTTTATTACTTTTATCATATCATCTGTTGCAATTTTTATTTGTAATGTATTTTGTTTAACAATATTCATTAGAAAAAACAATTTTTTCAAAATATTTTGTATAATATATTGATTTATAATTTAAATAATTATAAATTTTAATAATAATATATTTAAAATATATGATTTGTAATATCAATTGAAGAACGTAGATGATATATAACAGTAACGGTTTCTGTTCTATGTGAAAAATCTTGAATCCATAGTTCTATTCCATCATTTTCTATATAATAATTAGTGAATTTAGAATCTGAAATAATTCTAGAAGAAATAACATTATTATCAACATAATACAACATTAAATCAATTTGATCAATACAATTTTTAAATTTAATATGTGTTTCAATTTCATATTTTTTTTGTAAAATCATTGATTCAATTTCTAAAGGAAGAATATTCATATATAAATCTTAATATTTTTTAGATATAAATTTTAATTTAAAATCTTTTGTAATAATATTTATAAACAAAATATACTTAAAAATTATTTAAATTTTAAAAATATAAACAATATATCGAAAAAATGAATGATGATTATAAAATGGATGATAATACTATTACGATTGAATATATTGATTCACCAGGACCACAAAGAACTCAAATGAATTCCAAGTCATCATTTGCACCAGAAAAAGTTAATAATTGTTGTTATTGTTGTTTAACAATTTGTACAGGTGGTTTATGTTGCATCTGCTGGATTGGCTCTTTATTTGGAATTTGTCCTAAATGTAAAACTGGAAGTGATAGAAAACACAAGAGACATTATAATTTTTAAAAACAACCTTTTATAATGGACTTATTTTATTATTAATAGTAAACTTGTAAGTTATTAAAAAACCTTTTTATTAGATATAATTAGTAGAAATCATATTCGATATTATATATATAATTTATATGACTATCTATTAGAGAAATTTCATATGAAATACTTATAATATATTCAAAATCATAACTTAAAGAACCTGGATAACTAATATATAATATATCACCTTTAATCCATTTATATAAAACAGTTGAATCACGTTTTTTCATAACTATTATCAATTCATTAAAAAGATTATCAAATTTTTCTAAATCATTTTTATAATCAAAAATAATATTTTCCAAAACAGTTGATAAAATAGGAAATGTTATTTTTTTGCGTTTTCTTATATCTGAATATTTATATAATTGTTTAATAACATTATTCATAGTATGAATAATAGTATTAATAAAAGTTTAATTGTTTTTATTACAAAAATCATCTTAAAAGATTTCTTAATTTTAAAATTTCTATTTTATGAGAAGATAAACTTTCTTCTAATAGAAAGTTTTTACTATTTAAACTATCAAAATTACTTTTATAGATAAAAATATCACTATTTAATTCATATATATCTTGTTTCATTTTTGTATTATTATTAATAAGTTGTTTATTATATTCATAAACATCTTTATAAGAAACTTTTAATTTATTCATATCATGATTGATTTTTTTATTATTATCAAATAAATCTGTTCGAGTATAATCATAAAGTTGATATAAATCTTTATATTTTTTTGTAGATTTCATATATATTTTCAAATCTTTTTCTAATTTAATAATTAGAAGTTTATTAAATTTATATTCATAATTAATATTTCTTAATGCATATATATATTCTTTCTTTTCATTTTTATGATATTCATTGATTTCACGAATAAGAATATAATGTTCTTTTTTATTATTAAAAATTTCTTTATCTAAAAAAATGTTTTGTTTTAATAATTTCCGATTATTATTTTTCAAATAAAAGATAAAAGAAATGAAATAAATATTTATGACTAAAAAAGACCAGTTTGAAAAAAGTTCATTCATATTTAATTTTTATTAAAAATTAAATATCAATTTTAATAAAGGGAATATATTTTATCATTATATTTATCATTATCATTATAATAAAAAAACGTCATTATTTTTTTTATTTGAAAAGAGATTAATCTCATGTGTTTCTTTTCTTAAATAATTAACTTTTAGATATAAATTTTCCTTATAATGTTTATGTTTAAAAATAGAAAATGAATCATATAATTTTATTTTAGAAATCAAATCATTTTCTTTTTCATCAAAATGAAGTTCAAATTCACTTACATAATTATCTTTATTAAAATCATAAAAAAAAGAAACATTAGAAACATTAAAATTATAAGAAATCAAATTATTATAATAACTTTGATTAAAATTTATAAAATTCTGTTGATTAATCTTATAATTATAAATAGAACCTAAATTTTTAGATTTAATAAGGATTTTGATGATGTTCATGATATTTATTTATGATAATGTAAAATAAATTTTAAAAATAAATTTTAAAAATAAATTTAAAAAAATAAATTTAAAAAAATAAATTAAATTTCATCTAGTTCAATCCAAGTTAATTTTCTACCAATTTCTCTTTCTATTTGTTTTATATTTTCTGCTTCATCATCAATTTCAATATTATCAAGTTCATTTAAAATATCATCTAAATCAATAGATTCATCATCATCATCAATATCATCTTGTTCATTATTAATAAAATTTGTATTAAGATATTCAATAATATTAATTTCTGGAAAGCTATATGTTATATCCCAAAATTGATCATCAATGTTTTGTTTAATATCATAAAATAGAATTTTAATTTTTTCTAGATCAATAATATCTTGTTTGTCATTTAAAATTTTAATATTAGCTTTATGTTTAGCTATATTTTTCAAATCATGTTTCATATCATTTGAATTTATTTTAAAATAAGAAACATTGTCATTGATATCTAAATCATTAGGGAAAGGATTTTTTTTAATAGATTTAAAACTCATCAAATCATATTTTACAATATCAATATTAATAGAATCTAAAATATTTTGTCTTTTATTTTTTAAATTAATAAATTTTTTCATTTGAATTTTATTATCAGAATTTCCTTTTTTAGAAATTCTTTTTTGTAAAATCATAATGTTTTTATTAAGTTTTATCAAATCACTTTCTATTTTATTTTTGATATCAACTTTACTCATATTATTATGTTTATTAATATTAAAAATCTTAATTGCTTCAGTATATATATTAATGAAATATTGATTATTATCATTATCATCAGAAACATTAATATAATTGAAAATGTATTTTATAAAATCATATAAATTAGTATATTTACGTGCAATAATTATATTTTGTAATCGAATAATATGATCTTTGTTCAATTCATCATTAAGTAATTTAATTTTATTTAATTTAAATTTATCACTGGTAAAGAAAACGTTTTTAGCGAATTTAGAACCTTCATCAATACGAATAATGAATTGTTGTTTATGATTATTAATAAAAATTTTTTTTTCATTAATTAAATTCTTTAAATTAAAAGAAATATTATCAATTCTATCAGATCTTAATTTTTTAATAAAAGAAGTTTCTAAATCATTTAAAATCATACGAATATCTGGATTAATTTTAATATTCAACTTATATTTGGCAGAAATAGATAAATTATTTTTCAAAATATCTTTTCTATATTGAACAAGTTCGCTTAATTCTAAATCATCGAAAATCGAATTATTATCAATACGTAATTTATATAAAACATCATTTAAATCATTAATCATCAAATCATAATATTTAATTTGTTGTTTTTGATTTTTTTTATTTTGAGTAGTAGTAAAAGACAAATTTTTATTATCATTAGTTTTAATTAAACGTCCAGTTCGACCTTTAAAATTTCCTTTAATAATTTTAACATCTTGATTAATAATAGAATCATAAAGAATAAAATCATTTCTATTTAATTTAATATTTTCAGAAGAAATGAATTGTTCATCCTGTTGAGATATAATAGTAGTAATAAGACCAGATTTAATAATAAATATTTTTTTATTAAGAATAGAATTATTATTTATTTTTTCAAAAGTCTTCATATCGAAATCAATATTATGATTAATAAAATTATCTAATGAGAACATAATAGAAACAATCGAAATTATATCAGTGAAAGTTTTTTTTTCAGATATTAATTTAGTATAAATATTATTATAAGAAATTTTTTTATTAAATTTTTTAGCAATAATTTTAATTTTATTTATATCAGAAAGTAAATTATTATATAAAATTTTAAAATTAATATCTTGTTTAAATTGATTATTAAAAAACTTAATATTATGTTGAATAGTATTATTGATTAATTGAACAAAACCATTTTCATTTTTATTATCATTATAAGCATTGCGTAAAATTTTCATAGTAGAGAAAATCATATCAGTTGTTTCAAATTTTTTAATATCACTAATATCAACAGTATAATTTTTGAAGAAATCTAGATTATCTATTTTATTATTGATTAAATTAGAAGATTGAAATTTAAAAGATTTACTCATTATTTTCTTGAGTTCTTTTGCAGTATTATAAATAATTTTTTTTTCAGTATTATTATGATTATTACGATAAATATTAATGTGTTTTTCATGTACAGTTTTATCAATATTATTAGTAAAATGTGTAATAAATTTCAAAGCGTCAATTTTGTCATCTTTTGTCATTTTTTTTTTATTAATAATTTTTTTAAAAGTTAAAAAATTCAAATCATTCCAATTATTTTTTAAAAAAACAATTGCTTCATCACTAATAATTTTATAATCGATATTAAAATTAATAATTTCCAACAAAGGTGATTTAATTTCAAGTATTGGTAATTTCATCATAAGGATTTTACGATAAGGTTTAATTTTTGATATAAAAATTGGAGTGTCTAATTTATCATTAATATTAGAAATCAAATTAATATATCTATTTAAAAATACATCATGTGATATCTTATCCATAATAGTTTCCTCAATATCTAAAACGACATTATAATATTTATAATTAAATAAATGTTCTAATAATTTAGTAAAAACATATTGATGTTTAATAGGGTTTTTTAAAATTTCTAAAAGAATTAGTTCAATTGGATCTTTAACATAAACTCTAATTTTATCATTATTTTTATAATTATAAAATAATTTATACTCAGTTTGAAATAAATCAATTACATGAAAATTATTAATAGCTTTAATATAATGATTAAAAATTTCAGATAAAAAAACATGTAAACTCTCATTAAAAATTATTAATAGATTAGGATCTTCAATATAATTTATTTTTTGTTCTAATTGTTTCATAAAATTAAAAAAATCAGTTAAATTATTATTTTTAAATAAACTATGTAAAGAAATAAAAATATGATCAGTTCGTTTAGTTTCAGTCGAAACATATTCACTTAATTGTGTCTTAATATAATCATTATCATTATCGATAGGATTATGTTTTAAATGTTTTTCAACATTATTCATATCAATAATGAGATTAAATTCAGTTAATTCAGTTAATCTTTTTTGATTATTATTTGAAATATAATTATTAAGAACACCACTTTTATTATCAGTATTAATTAATTTTTCAAAGAAATCAACTTCTTTTTTCAAATCATCATGTTGAGTTTTATCGAAATTACTATTAATAGATTTTTTTAAAACATAAAGATTTAAATTTTTATCATTATTCTTAATTTTTTTAATAATACTTTTAAAGAAAATATTAACATCATTTTCATATTCAATAATTAAATCAGTATGAATTTTATTTTGTTCTAAAATATCATTATATTGTGTATCCATATCTAAATGGATATATACATTTTTCAAATAATCTAAATATGTTTGACTAAATGGTTGATCACAAATTTCCATAATTTCAATAAAAATATGTTTTTTAATATTATTAAAATTAGATTCGAAATTTAAATTTCTATAATTATGAATTAATTCATAATTTAAATCAATATTATCGAATTCATGAATTAATTTTTTAAAACTTTGATTTTTAGAAATTTTATATTTAGTAATAAAATAAGATAATTCTTGATTATCACTAAAATTATTTGAATTTAAATCATTAATCATCTCATCTAAATTTTCATATTCAGAATCAGTAAATTTTTTAACGACCTTATTATTATATTCACTATAGTTAATTTTAATATTGATGAATCTTTTATTATTCTTAACTGCATATTTAATAAAAGATTTTAATAAAGTAGATATATTATCAGTATCTAAATAAATCTGAATATCATCAGTAATAATGTCAAAAATGTTATTATTAAAAACATCTAATTTTTTTTTAAAATCAGAAACATCTTTATTTAAATCAGTAAGAATATCAATTTTCTGTTTGAGTTGTTTAACAACAGGAATATTTTTCAAAAGATCATCTTTATTAATTTTCAATTTAGTAATAAAACTTCTAATGTTATCTTTATATCTTAAAAACATAAATAATAATTTATTTTCTAAAATACCATCATCTCCATGAATATTATTTTTATTAAGAGTTTTTTCCATACTATTAATGATATTAGAAATTAAAAAAACATTATAATCAACAATACATTTTTCATTAAAATAATTTTTATAATCAATAAAATCATTTGGGTTATTGTTATATTCTTCTATTAAATTAATAATTTCTTCATTTTTAATATCATTATAAATTGGATTATTGATTAATCCATTTTGTAAATTTAAAATCAGATTTGACATATTTAAATATTATATAATAAATATATATAATATTTATTAAAATACTTTAAGTCCGTAATTATTATATGTTTTTTAAAAAATGACTTAATTGCATAAGTCAATGATAAATTCATTGAATGTAATTCTCCTTCCTAATATATCATGAAAACGATTTATATAAGAACTAACGCCAAATAATAATTTGATAGATGTGTTATTTTCATTGATATCATCTAAATTAATCATTTTTAAAATACATTTTTTTCTATGATCAAATAATATTTTTTTTTTTTCATTATTCATAACAGATTGACTAAAATATAAACTATAAACTTCGATGAATATTTTAGTAGTGAGTTTATAATTATTAAAAATAACCTCTTTATAAAACATTTCAATTACATTTTTAATAGATTCCATATTTTGATTATCAGAAAAAACATTATAATTTTCTTCTATATGTAAATTAGTAGAATTATAAATAATTTTAAAGATTTCTTCTCCCCAATTTTCTTTAATATTATTTTTCTTATAAATCATTGATAATTGTGTTGTGTCTTTAAACATTTGTTTATTGATAATTTTTAAATTATCAATATCTTTACATTGTAAATTTTCTAAAATAATAGAAAATGCATCTCTAGATATATTATTCATAATGATAAATTATGATTTTAAATAAAATGATATAAATATATAAAATATTAGATAATGATTATAGATTGAAAAGATTAATATTAATACTTATAAATAATAATATAATCAATTTTATTATAGATTTATGATATTACTTATTTTAAAAAATCCATGATATTTTTTTGACCAGACATTTTATTTTTATTAGTATTTTCAATATCTTTAAATATTTTTTTAGATTTAGCTTCATCAACATGTAAAAATAATTGAATTAAAGGATTTTTGATTTGTTTTTCAATATAATAATTATAATCTAATTCTATTTTATTTTGAATAATAAAATCTGGATTTTCAATTAAATCACCTTGTAACATATTTTTAGAATTTCCTTTAACTTTTATAAAACAATATTGAATACGATCGTTAATTTGAGGAGCACTACCTGGGTCTCGATTAGTCATTTTTTGAGTTAAAATTACATGTGTTTGACTAACTTTTCTCATATTATAAAAATTTATTTTTTCATAAAATTTAGAATTTGATATTTTTTTCAAAACGTTTTTAACACGAATTAAAATCTTCTCATTATGATTAATTGTATATTCTGCTAATAGATCAATTATATCAATTATATTTTTATCAAAAATTTCATTTTTATGAAAACGATAAGTTTTTAATTGAGATAAAGCATAAATATCTCTATCTTCTTTTTTAACAACTGAAGAATTATATGTATCATTTAAATAGTCTAATAATTGATTAATACCGAAAGTTGAATCAATATTTTTATTACATTTAGAACAATTCATTTTAAAAGATAATTGTTTTTCACCAGTTCTAACATCAAATTTAAAATGTTTACAAGTTTCAAAACAAGTAACTTTTTTAAATCTAGATTTTAAAGAAGGATCATTATCAATAATTTTATCAATCTGTTTATAATCAATAACTTTACTATTTAATAAAGTTTTCAACTCTAGAAATTTATTTAAAAGAACAATAGATTGTAATATTTTTTTATCCATTTTATATTTATTCATAGATTTTAAAGTTTTAGATAAAACAAAATCTTCAATTGGATATAATTTAGTAATGTCATTTTGCATTAAATCAGTTAAATCTTTTTTCAAATAATTTAATGCAATTTGTTTACTACCTTCCATAATTTTATATAAACATTTTTTATAGAATTTTTTCACAATTTCTGCACTATCTCTTCTTTTTAAAGCGATACCTTTATAATCTAAAACCCAATCTTTTTCAATATCAGTTTTATGAACATATAATTTCCCAACATATCTTTTTTTAGTAAAAAGAATATAAGGCATATATGTTTTTTCATATTCTAATTGTTGACACCCATCAACTTGTTTACCATTTACAAATATTTTTTTATCAGGTAATAAATCAGTAATGATTAAATCAACTTCACTCGCAAATTCAATACTTTTTTGAAGAGCATTCGAACTCATTAAATCTTGAACTTGTGGACATTCACATTTATTATATAATCTGAAATCTGTTTTATACATCATAGCATATGCTTGTCTAGAATGTAAATAATCTTCATTATTATCAATCATTTCTTGAATAAGATCGTTTTTAATTTGATGATATGTAGCAATTCTTTTATGAATATTTTTCTGATGATAAGGACAAATATCAGTATGATCTTTTAAATTAAATTTCATAAATATAGAATCTGTATCACCATAAATTGCGATAGAACCTTCATAATGCTGTAATGTAAAATTTTGTGCCAATTCTAATAATTGTCTACCACATGTAGTAATAGATGCAGCTACTTCTAATTTACCAAAAGCACCAACAGTTGAACCTAATTGACCATAAATAGAATTAGCAGTGACTTTATAAGCTAATTGTAAACCATCATAAATAGATTTTTTAAAAGGATCTGTTTCATTTTTCATGATTTTTTTAGTTTCATTTCTTTTATTTAATAATTTCATTAAAATTTGTGGTAAAACAGCCCGTTCTTCATCAACGATTTTACCATTTTTTTTATCAGGTTGAACATAATAATATGTTTTAGTAATATCTTCTTCTTCCCATTCAACCTTTCTATATTTATCAATACTCCAATTATATTTTTCAATATATTTATCTAATTTTTTTTTAGAAATAAAAGAAGATATACAAATATTATGAGAAATCATACATGAAGGGTATAAAGAAGCAAAATCTAATGCAGAAACTGGATAATAATGAACACCACTCTTCGCAGTTAAAACAGTAGCACCTTTAAAATCTCCATCACCTTCAATACGAGGATTATGAGGTAAAATAAAACCCAAAGTACTACATTCTTTTAAAACTAAAGATTGTGCTTTAATACCTTGTCCCCTAGTAAAAACATAATTTAAAGGAATCCAACAAGTATTAGACATACCAACTGAATTTTCAATAATAGACAACTTATTAATCAACTTATTAACTAATTTACAATCTTGAATACAATATTTTGCAATAACAGTGATTTTTTCAGGTTTTCCTTCATGATACCAATCAAAAATTTGATTGGGAGAAACTGGATTTTTTTTCTGACCAATAAATTTTTCAGCAACATAATCTAATTTATAAATAGGTAAAGATTTATTATCACGAACATATTTTAAAACATCAACATTAATTCTACCAACAGTATTTAGATATTTTAATTCATTATCACCCATTGCAGAAGAAGATAATTGTTTAATAATATAAATTTTTTCATTATCTCTAAAATTAGTTTGTGATAATGATTTAACACGACTAATATTTAATATATCATCGATAAAAATATTATCACTATTAACATGTTGATTATCTTTATGATTGAAATAAAATTTCGCTCTTTCATAAATATATTGATAATCGAACCCCCAAATATTATATCCAGTAATAATATCTGGATCAATCTCATTGATTTTTTCACACCATTTTTCAATTAATTCTTTTTCATCTTTGCAATTAATAACTTCGCAATTTTCAATTTCTTGACAATTTTTTAAAGAAACAATGAAATTTATATCAGCTGATGGACCTTTTCCATAAACTTCAATAGTTGTTCCAATTTGAATAATTTCATCTGATTTCCTTGAATATTGAGGGAAACTACCATCACAACTAGTACATTCAATATCATAACTTAAAACTTTCATAGGACCAATTTTATTAATATCAATTGGATTGATATGATTAAAATCAACTTCATATTCATATTTACATTTAGAAAATTGTTCATTTTGATCATCAATAAGGCGCATATTAGATTTAGTAATATTTATCCATTTACATAAATTAATATCTTTCTGATGAAAAAATCTTAAAAATTGATTAATATTAGATTCATATCTTTGAACAAAAGATCTATTACCATTAATTTCAACGGAATCATCGAAACTTTTTTTTACTTTATTGAAATGTCTTAAAGATCTAAATTGTAATTTGAGAAAATTTGATTTAAATTTCTGATATTCATTTAATTTTTTAAATTTACAAGGAGTAATATCAGTAGTAGCTTTGCTTAATTTTTGATTCCATTTCTTATCAATAATAATGTTTTCATAATCTTCAATAGAATATTCTTTTTTAAAATCAATATAAAAGAAAGGTTTGAATTTTTGTACTTTAATACAAAAAGATTCACTATCTTCATTAATACAATATAACATAATAACATAATCATTATTATATTTATTAATAGAAATATCAGTCTCTGAAACATCAACAATTTGTAAATTAAAAGTCATAATAATATCTTATAAAAATAATAATATAAATTTTAAAAAAAAAGTCAGGCGAGAAATAAAATAAAATATAATTAAATTTATATTATAATAATATATATATTAATTAAAGATGGAATATACGAAAATTGAAGATTTGATAATAACTGATTTTTTCAATTATATAAATTTAAAAAATATAATAAGAAAAAACATGATAGAAGATTTTAAATACTATAAAAAAGATATATTTAAAAAACATAAATTAAAAAAGAAATTAATATTGAAATTCGATGAAATCATATTTAGATTGAATTTTGAGGATTTTATTGATTTTTTATTATTCTTAGAAAAAAATTATATAGAATTACTAGATGATGATTTTTTATCAATCTGTTTAGATAAATTAGATGATATTTTAATTGGGGAATATCATATATTTAAAAAGGTAGGATTATTAGATATATTTAAAAAATTATTTGTAAATTTTAATTATGAAAATCAAATATTAATTAATTTTTTTGAAAATTTTATAAAAAAAATAGATAATGAAACATTATTAAATCTATTTTTAAATATTAAAAATTTAAAAGATTGTAAAAAAATATCAAATTGGAATTTATTAGAAGATTATATAATAACAATAGAAGATAATGAAACATATATTTTAAGATTAATGAATATAATTTCTAGAAAACAAAAAATTAATTTTTTAGATATGATTCGAAGAAATGTATTTGAATCAAATAAAATGTTAAATATTATTAATAAATTATTAGAAGATGATTTAATAGATAATAGTATTGAAATAACAAAAAAAAGATTTTATAAAAAAAAAACCGAAAATAAATTTAAAAAGATATTAAAAAAGATATTAATATCGTTTTCATTAAATGATAGTTTGAATTTAGATTTCTTAAATATGTTTAAGATAATAGATGAGAAGTTTGATTTAATAAATGATTATGATTTTATGAGTATAATAAATATATCAAAGGTAGTAATTAATGTATCATCAAATGTTCATAAAAGTTTTTCAAAAAAAATATTAAAGGGAAATAATAATAAAAAGAAATTTATATCAAATGTATATTATTTAATTAAATTTATCAAATTACTAGAAATGAAAATAAATAAAAAGATCATAATAGATTATGATAATCTAAAAAAAAATATATTTAGTCATATATTTGATATAGTATCATCAAATAATGAAATATATCATTTTAAAACAGTAAAATTAGAAGAAATAAATTACAATCATATTTTTGATAATAAAAAACAAATATTAAAATATATATTATTATTAAATTTAATAATAGATCATGAGGAATTGAAAAAAATAGAATATATTTTTGATAATATAAATGAAAAAACAAGATTGATTTTTGATAAAATTCAATTAATTAAATTTATTTATAAAAATAAAAATAAAAAAGATTCTAAAATTTTTGATAAAATAATAGAATATTTAAAGAGTTTAATAAATAAACCATATAAAGTATTTTTCTTTGAAAAAACATTAATAACTTATAAAAATTTTGTAGATAAGATATATAATGAATTTGAAATTTATGAACAAATAGATGAAATCTTTTTAGAATATGAAGATAAATATAAAGAATCGGATTTATCATTATTTAATAATGTCACATTAACAATTGATTCTGATTATGTAAATCGATTTAGAAAGAATGCTCAATGTACAATTGATATAATTAATGAAAATTATGAAATATCAAGATCAATAGTTAAAAAAACAAAAGAAATATTATATGAATGTCAATATTTAGATATCGAATCATTAAAAGATATTGAAAAAAGATATGAATATTTATATATTATTTATGAATATAATTATGAAAAGGATACTAAAATTATAGAAGAAATTTAAAGTAATGGTATACTATCATAATCACACATTGATAAATCTTGTGACATACATTCTATAGAAGTATGTTCTGATGCAATACTATCTGATATATTAAAAAAATCATCATTTAAAATATCTTGATATCTATTATATGTATCAATAGATTCTTCATAAATTTCTTCTGCTCTCTTTTTATTTTTATATCCAATATTTTTGACATATTTTCCATCTTCATTATCTTTATAATGTTGAAAAAAATATAAAATTTTATCTAATAAACATTTTGGGAGATCATCAATATTATTTATATAATTACTATTTGGATCAACATCTGAATGAGGAACACATACTAATTTTTCGTCAAAACCAGATTCATCTTCCATAAGTAAAACTCCAATAATTTTAATATGAATAAAAACGCCTGAATTTAATTTATAATCAGTAATTAATAGAACATCAATCGGATCACCATCACCAGATAAGGTATTTGGAACATGACCATAATTACCAGGATATGTCATAGAAGTGTGTAAAATTCGTTCACATCTCATAGTTTTTACACATTTATCGAATTTATATTTAATATTTGAATCTTTTGAAATTTCAATTAAACAATCAATTTTTTGAGAATTCATATTTTAATTTTTATTAAAAATATCAATTTTAATTAAAAACATTTATCAAAAGAAAACCCACATGTCATACTTAAAACAAACCATATAATTAAAGATAAAAAAATAATAACTGATACAATGATTTTAATATCATTACAAAGCATATATCTTCGAACTTTTTTAGCTTTTTTATAAAAAATATTAGAATTTTTAGATAATTGTAAACTTTTTTCTTCTAAATCTTCTAATTTTTCACCTCTTTCAATGACTAAATTTATATTATTCGAAATTGAAGTATGTGTTTGTTTAATTGCTAAATTAATTTCTTCTAATTTTATAGTATCCATTATATATTTTTAATTAAATAAAACAATTTTATTTAATTATTTAATAAGTCCATAATTTTATTATGTTTTAAAAAATAATAAAATCATCCCATGATAGTTAATGATTTAAGTATTAAAATCAATTTTAAATTGATTTAAATAAGTCCATAATATAGTTTTGTTTTTTAAAAATTAAATTAATCCCTTACATGATATTTAATAGCTTTATCATCCATATATGGTAAAATTGGAGAAAACATAAATGTGAATTTTTTATTAACTCTATCTAATTTAAATCGGTTGGTATACATATGTTTTAATCTATTAAATATCAACCCTCTATATTTAGTTGGAATAAGATTTGAACTTTGTGGTGGTAAAATAATCATAAGTTGTTGATTCATAGTATATGGTTTATCATTATTAATTCTAATTTTATTAATATCACAACGATGTAAGAAATCCCATAAATCACTCATACAAGGTGCGCCAAAATATCGATAATAACAAGACCAATTATTAGTACCTTCGAAATAGTATTTAGTAGTCCATTTTAACATTTGTAAAAAATTAAAACACATATCATCAACACCAGAATAAGTAAAGTTCTTAATATAATAAAAATAATATCTTTCTTTCCAACCTTTTTCTGAATATTTGACAATATGATCATGTTTAACATAATTATTTTTGAAATTATATTTTTCTTCATTATCATTTAATTCTTTTAACATATTAATTAACATTTTTTGATTAATATCATTATTATCTTGAATCAATCTTTGACCATTGATTTTGATTTCATCTTTATATTTTTGTAAAACGAGTTCAATACCATTATTATAAGTATTTATGATTTTAAAATGAGGTAGAAAATCATTACCAATAAAGAAACATAGAAAAATAAAATCTTTAATAAAATGTTCCTTCGTAATAACATCTTTATAATTATGTTCTGCATTAAATTCATTCCAAATATAATCTTTCACCAAATTAACATTTAAGAAATGATATTTTTTATCCATATTATCAGTATCGATTTCCTTATTTTCTTCATAATGTTGTTTTTCTCTTAATAAATAAATGTTTTGTTTTTTCAACATCATAGTTAGCATAATAAGATCAGAATCTAAAGAATTAACAATATGAACAATTTTTTCAGTTTGATCAGTTTCTTGCAATTGTTTGATAAAATTCATTATTTTATGTTCACCCTCTCCCGGTTGACTATGATCAGAATATAAAATTTTACATTTTTGTTTTAATTCAGATTTAATTAATTTTTCCATATATATTGATAAATTAATCATAAATGGTGTTCCTGGACTAATAGAATTACTATCAAAAATATGTCTTTCTGGTTTTTTAATAGCATTATATCTTCTATATCTCTGTTGTTGCATTTTAGCTCTTGGGGCAACCCCATCAGTAGCTATCATTAAAAAATCTGGTTTAATTTTTTCAATAATATTATTAATTTCGTTTTTTATTTCTTCGAAAATTTCAAGTTCAATAATCTTATGATTAAGATTTTTAATATCTTTATATTTTTTAACAATTTGTGCCATACAAGGATGAATCATTGCATTGAAATCTAAATATAAAAAAATATGTTGATTTTCTTTTAATACTTCTTTTAATGCTTCTGTGATATTTGGATATGTTTGAATTAAATTTTTATAAAAACCGAGAATACCCATGATGTTATGTTATATTATTAAATAGTAAATTATTATTAAAAGTTAAATTTAGTTTAGTTTATAGTTAAATAGTTATTCAAAAAAGAATAGTTTATAAGTTTATTATTAATCAATTTTAATAATAAACTGAATGTTTATAATAATTTAAACTAAAAAATCTTCAATATCATCAAGGTCCGAATCATAATCAATATTTCCATTATCTAGATTATTGATTTCATCACAATGATTATAATCATAATCAAGATGATATAGTTTGATTATAATTGTTCTAGTATTAATATTTTTATTAATATAAATAACTATGTAGTTATGTAATATCTTGTCATTTATGAAATCAAGATCAAATAATTGATTATTTAAATAATGACCATTACCGTAACAATTTATAGAAAATTTAATTTTTCTATTATTTATATTATTTTGTAAATATAATTCTTTAAAATCTTTATATAAAATATTCATTTTTAAAATAGTTTTATCATTATATTTTTCATTAATAATATCAATAATATTATTATTCTGTTTAATAACAGAATCGAAAGATTTTTTATAATCTAATATTATATTCATACAATTTTTTTCAATCATATTGAAAATTTTATAATTATAAATTTATAATTATAAATTTTAATTATAAAAAAATTTACAACATAATCTTCTAATAAAACTTTGTTTTTTTTTAGTTTTTGTATCTTTAATTTGTAAAATCACTATTTTTGTATTTTGTTTATTATCATACACAAAATCATTTGGATAAGAATGTATATATTGTATCATGATTTATATATATATGTATGTATGTTTTTATTTAATATAAAAAAATATCAAGTGTTATTTTTAAATAACATATTAATTAAAAAATCATATATTTCATTTGTAAAAATATCATTTTGTATTTTTACCAAAGGTAATATAGTTTTATGTATATAATTTCGTTTAATAGTATTAATTTTAGATAAATTAAAATTAGATAGAACAAATTTATTTTTTTTTTTAATATATTTTTCAATCAAATCTAATTGTTCTATTTTATTAATAAAAAAAGTTTTAGTTTTAGTTTTTTTATTTTTCAAATTAATAATATTAATACTAATTGAAATTATTTCATATAAACTAGATTTTATAGAAATATCATTATAATTAAATGGAATCATAGTTAAATTTTCAAAATCATAAATAGGAGTTAATTTATTAAAATCTGACATAGTCATACCATTATGATTATATTCTTCAACATATATTTTAGTTATAAATTCATATTTTATTATATTTTTCAAATGTGAAATATTTGAAATAATAATCATAGAATCTTTATCATATAATTTAATAAAAATCATTTTCTTACCAATAGAAATATAATTTAGAATAATTTCAGTTATATCATTATAAAAAATATTATTGAAAATGTTTATATATATATCATCATTATGATAATATAATTTTTTATCGAGAATAGTATTTATTTCTTTAATAAAAACGTTTTCAAATTTATATAATTTCATATTTAAATTATTCATATCTTGAATAATTTTATAATTAGTATCATAAGGATTATTCTGAACGTTTTTTTTATATATAAGTAATTTTTTATACATCAAATGTTTTTTTAATAAAAACAATTTTTTATCAATATTCATTTCAAAATATTCTATTATATTAAAAATCATTATATGATTATAAATATAAATATAAATTTTAATTTATTATTTTTTGTTTATTATAAAAATAAATATTTTTATATTTTCTATCAGTCACAATAATTATATTCTGTAAAAAATCATTATTTAATATCTTTTTATTTAAATAAGAAATATTGAAAAGATCATCATCTGTAGCATTAGTAAAATAATAATCTTTAATAATATCTATTGAAGATGTACTAATAGAATATAATTCTTTTTCAAATACTTTTTCAAATCGTGCATAAAAATATTTATCTAAATTTTCTTTAATTGATAAAATATCTTTCTCATAAGGAACAATATGTAATTCGCTATGGAAATCTCTTAATGAATTAAAAGTATTCAACATATTAACATTATAATTAAAAGTATTTTCAGGTGTATTAAAAAAAGAAACATTATTACGATAATAAGTAGAATCGAATTTTAAATAATTATTAGAAGTGATTGTGATTTTTGGTAAAACTAAACCATGATTTAAAAGACTATATCTATTTAATTTACGTTTATAATGTATTAAAATAGATAAATATAATTTATAAGCATAATAAATATCTAAAAACATATAATTGAATTGTTTTTTACGATTAATATATATAAATTTACTTCTTAATTTAATAATTTTTCTAATAACATTGATAATATTATTTAAATAAGAATATGAATAAATGATTGATTTTTTAGGTCTAATTTCTTCATAATTATTTTTTTTAAAGAATCCAAGTTCTAAATTAGTAATTTTATCAGAATTATTTAAATGTTCATAACAAAAACCTTTATCGATATGTTTTTCAATACCAAACAAAACAATATTCTTACATTTTCCATATAAACATTTCCGATCTGGTTGTAGATTTAATTTCATATTCTGTATGATTATGTATTCTGTATGATTATGTATTCTGTATGATTATGTTATTAAATAATTATTAATATTATTATAAATTATTTAATCAATTTTAATAAATTCTAAATTATTTTTTCCAAAATTAATTAAAAAACAATTAGATACTTTCATTAATTTTTTATATCTTTTGCACTGTAAATATTCCTTAGTATTTTGTAAATCATCTTTTTTAAGAGTATTTGTTTTTTTATCAAGTTTCTGAATACTACTTTCAATTGTTTTTAATTCTAAAATAATATTATCATCTACTAAAATATCAAGTCTTAAACATGCAACTTCAATTTTTCTACCATTTGTAGTTATATAATATTCATTTATATGTGCTTCTGTTTGAGTATGAAATCCGAAATCTCTTAATTCTTCAGTTAATGCTTTTTCATATGCGATTTCATTTAAACCATAACCTAAATCACTATAAACTTTAATAGTTGCTTTTTTAATATTTTCAATTTTTGCATTCATTTAATAATAATTTATAATTAAATTTTATATAATATTATCTTCATTTAGAGTAATATTATTATTATTATTATGAATAGAATTGTTAAAATGATCAAACCATTCTTGTGATTGTATACAAGATACACATCTAAAATATCTTTTAGATCCATGAATATTAATTGCAGATAGATTTGTTTCAAGAACAATTGTTTTACCAATATCAAAAGAATTAGAATATCTAACATTATCAAATTCGTTTGATATATTCCAAAGTTCAGTTGTCAAAGGTAATAATTGAGTCATATTATTTATATTAGTGGTTATGAAAATTTTAAATTTATCAATATTATCAAAAAAAGCGATATAAATTGCGAATTTATTTAATAAACTAATACGAAAAATAATAGCATAACGTTTTTTAAAAGTTATAGTTTTTTTAAAAAAATCAATCCATTTTTTAGCAATATCTCTAGGTAATTTAAAAACGTAACCATGAAAAATTATATCAATATTTTCAGAAATATCCCATTTAGTAATATCAATTATTTCTATTTTATGATCTATATTTTTTAAATCCATCTATATATTAAGTCCATCATTTAATTTTATTTTTAAAAAATAAATAATTAACTAAAATCTCAAAGATAAATCTTCATTACATGATATAACTAATGCATACGCATTTTTTTTGCTTAATTTAGATATACCACCTTTTGGTTTATAATATAAAGTTTTTAACCATAGTTGTAAATCTTGTTTTGAAAATTTTATGAAATCATTTCTTGATAAAGTTTTATGAATATGATTTTTTCTTAATACATGGTTTACATCATGATACATATATGATCTACATAAATATTTTCTTTTTACACGTGGTGTTTTATTAATTAGATCTACTAATTTCTGAACATTATCACATTCTGTCTTAGAATTTTCAATTATCTCAATACGTTTCAAATTAATATCATCAACAATATGATATTCGAAAATTGTTTGTATAATTGCTGGATAAAAATATAAACCTTTTGTATTTTCAACTTCAGTTTCTTGTTTATTTTTCAAATGACTTCTAATTTTATTTTGTAGGTATAATTTTTTTTTACCAGAATAACCTTTTATACCCAAATCTTTACACAAATTTTTTAATTGAAAAACGCTTAGGAAATCAACAGAATAAATTTGTTTGTTCATATTTAATATATATTTTAAAAATATGTATTAAAAAGATTTATGTTAAATAATTAGTTTCTTAAAAATATGTATTGAAAAAGATTTATGTTAAATAATTAGTTTCTTATAAATATATAATAGATAAATTTTAAATATTTTCAATAATAATATTACTTTTAGTATCTGAAGAAATAATTTTTTTATAAAAATCATATTCGTGAGTAGTTAGATAATAATTAATATTCAAATCGTTTTTTTTACCAATACGATTAACTCTACCGATTACTTGTGTCTCCATATCAGCATCTAAATAATTCATAATATAAATATTATCACTCATTTCCAAATTAATACCTGATCCAGAATGTTTCATATTTAATAATAAAACATTAATATCATAATTTTTATATCTTCTAATAATAGAATTAATAGTATTAGTATTACCTTTAAGAGTTCTATTAGAAATATTATTATTATTTAATTCTACAATAATATTTTTAAAAAAGAAATTATTATCTGAGAAAATCAAACATCTTTTTTTATCTTTGATATCTTTTTTCAAAGAAATAATCATTTGATCGAGTTTATAATTTATATTTTGATCACAAACATCATTAATATCATCAATAATAATAGGATCATCATAAACAATTTCACGAATATATTTATATTTATATAAATCATTTATATTTAATAAAAAGGTATCAAAAATAGTAAAATCAATATTTGCAATATTAAATAAATTAAAAAATATACCATCACTACAATTATGATCATTATTATGTATAGTCATACATCTTAAACAAAAACCATTACGAACTAATTGTGTTTTTATAAAATTGATATTTTCTATTTCAGATTTTATTTTTTTAAAATTAGTTTGAATTGAATAAATTTTATATTTCAGTTGTTCAATATTCATTGAACATTTTTTATAAGAATTGTTGTTTTTATTTTTATTAAGAAAAATATTCAAATCATTAATATCTTTATTAAAAAGATCAAAATCTGAAAAACTTTTAATATTATCACAACCATAATTAATGCAACATTGTGGACAATTTAAAACATGTGTTTTAATATTTTTCATAGAAGTATTAATAAAACTAATACGTTGCATTAGTTTTCTATTAATAAGATCATTATTAATATAATTAATACATCTGATTAAATAAAGAAATAAAATAGAAGATTTATTTTCGAAATTGAAATCTAAAGTTTGAATTACATTATCAATCATATCTCTATCATCAGAAGATATATTTTCAATAGTGCTAAATAAAAATTGAGATAAACAGTAATATAATATTCCATTATTCTTAGATCTAAGAATATAATAATATAATGATTCATAATCATAAGAATTTAAGAATTTATAATAAGTAGTTTTTTCCAAACTATAAAACAAAGAATTAATAAAATTATTAGATACTATAATCAAATTTTTATTAGGAATAGAAAGATTTATTTTTTGAGTAATATAATCTTTATTGAAAGAGAATGTTAATTTTTCTAATAAATTTTTATAAAAAATCGTAGAATTTGAAAAATTAGAATGAAAAAGATTATTAATAAAACCATTATTTTTAGGATTTAGAATACGTTTATATGTAGTAGTGATTAACCATAGAAAATTAGAATTTAATTCTGGGAAATGTGGTAAATTAATAACATCTGCTTCATCAATAAAAACTCTTTCAAAATTATATTGTTCGTTTGGTAATTGATCTAATAATTGAACAAGTTTATTAACATTACATAGAATAATATTATAATTATTATTAATAATATTTTCTTTAATATTAACTAGATTTTTTTTATCTTTGATAAAAAACGAAGTTAAATATGTTTTTTCAATTTCAATTTTCCATTGTTCAAATAAATTATGTGGAACAATAATTAAATTTGTTTTAATAATAGTTTTTGGTTGATTATTTAAATCAATCATTTCATAATATTTAGATTTAAATAAATTATTATTATTTCTAATATTAGAAGAACTAATATTTAATGTGAAACTATTTGCTTCAACTAAATAATCAGCAATTATATTACTAATATCACTTGAAAGTAAAGAATTATTATAAATATTATTATAAAATGTATTTTTCAAAATATTTTTTTTAAAAAATTTATTTCTCATAATAAAACCTAAAATAACTAATGTTTTTCCAGAACCGACAGAATTAGATAAAACCCCAATATTATATCCGAAATTTGCATCAATATTAAATTTATCAATTAAACTCATATTATTTTTAAATAAGAATTTGTGATCATTAGATTTTAAAAATCTTTTCATATCTCTTTGAAAATTATTCGAAAAAGTATAGTCTTTATCATATAGTTCATTTTCAATAGTACTTAATTGAGAAATAGGTAATGATATTTTTTTCTGACCCTTTTCATGTTCCATTAAAGAAATAATAGTTTTTTTTTGATAATTAAATAATTTAATATCATTGCGAAAATGATATTTTGAATCGTCAAAAACATCTTCATTATTAAAATCAATATTATTGATATCAGACATTTCTATTGAAATATTAATAAATATTAAATTTTAAAAAAAATAAATTAAAAAAATTAAATTGATTGGAAAAAAGGCCATTGTAATATTTCACACATTTTTTTCCATATAATATCTTGTTCATATAATTTTTCTCTAGATTTTAATAAAGGAAAGGAATCAATATATTTAGTTTCGTTTAATAATTCTAAAAATTTACGAATAATATAAGAATAACTTAAAAAGTTTTTTCTATCAACTGGACAAACTTTATTAAATGGTTCTTGACATTTTTTAAACATTAATTTTAATTTTTCTTCAATAGATTTACTAAATTTAGGAGGTGGAATTTTATTAAGTTTATTAATAATATGATTAATGTGTTCATAATATTTATTTTCATTAATTTTTTTCAATAATAATCTCATATTATCATTATCTAAATTATCTAAATGTAATTTTTGTTTCATAAGTTCTTTTTGAATTTTATCATAAACGGTTAATGGAATAGTAGTGGATTCTAAAGCTTGGAATTGATTTAACCATTCGATAAAATGATTATATCTTTTATAACTAAAATTATGATTTTCAATAATATTATCTTTATAAGAAGTTTTTTCAGTTTCAACAATAGTAGAATTACATTCGCCACAAATTTCACAAACATATAATGATTCATTCACAATAAGACTTTTTTCAGTATCACAATTATCACAGAATGTATAATTAGTAACATAATCAACATTATTTTGTTTATTACTTTTATCAATGACATTTAAATAATTATAAAATATTTTTTTTCTTGATAATTTTTTTTTTTCTTTAACAAAATTTGTTATATTAATATCATTCTTATCAGAATCATTAATATATTCAATAATAGTCATTTTAGATTTATTTTTTTTAACTTCTTCGATTTCTTCATTATTTTGACCATAATATTTTTCTAAAATTTCCATAGTATTTAAATAATAATCATATTCATTTTCATTATTATCGATACTTTCTATTTCTTTATTAATTTTTTTTATTTTAAATTTCAAATCATATTTTTTTTTAATTTGAGAATTATTAATTTCATAATCTTTTTTTAAATTTAATAAAGATAATTCTTTTTCCATTATAACTAGTTTATTTTTTCTTTCGCAAATTTCTATATTTTTATTTTGAAATTTTTCAACTAAATCTTTATGATATGAATCTAATGTAATTTTTTGCATTTTTATATTTATAAAATATATATTATGATATTATTAATCATTTAATATATTTAATAATAAAATTAATTTATTTATATTAATTAAGTATGTCATTAGAATTAATAATTGGTCCTATGTTTTCTGGTAAATCTACATATATAATTCGTAGTTATCAAATGTATAATGAAAAATTTAAAACAATAATTTTAAATTATTATAATGATAATAGATATGATAATGGTGATTTTATTTGTACTCATGATAATAATAAAGAAAAAGCTATTAAATTAGAAAAATTAATGGATTTAGATAAAAGACATTATGAAAATGAAGTAATTATAATAGATGAAGGACATTTTTTTAATGATTTGAAACCTTTTGTATTAAATTTAATGAAATTAAATAAAAAAGTAATAGTAATCGGATTAAATGGTGATATTTTTGGACAACCATTTATTAATATTATGTCATTAATACCATATTCGTACAAAATATTATCATTCACAAGTATATGTTCTTTATGTAAAGATGATACAATTGGATTTATGCATATAAAAAATACATATGTTGAAAATATAGGTGAATATAAAGAAATTGGTGGAAAAGAAGAATATAAAACAGTATGTAAAAAACATTATGATGAACATAATTTTTCATCATGATTCTTGAATATCAGTTAATATCCCCATCATTTGATGATAAAGATGTTTTTTACGAATTTCAATATTTATTTTTGTATTTAAACTATTGAAATGTTTTGAACCAACAATAATATTAATATTATAATCTTGATATTTTGATAAAAGTTTTTCAATAATATAATCGTCCGAAATATCTTTATAATCTTCTCTTAAATTATATAAAACTTTATCTATTAGATTTTGTTTTATATAACCTTGTGTAATTAAATCAAAGTAATTCATATTAGGAACTTGTTTATTTAAAAAAATTTGATATTTTGATTTATTAAAATATTTTTTAGGCATAATATCAATATATCGATTAATAATTTCATTCTTAGTTTGTAAAATAAAAAAAGGTATCCCTTTTTTATCTTGTCCATATAAACCAGTTTGATCTTGACCTTTTAAAATAGTTGGTCTGACATCCCATCCAATAATTTTATTATTGTTTTCATTTGATAATAATAATTTATTAATTATTTTTTTAGTAGTTTCATCATAAATTTCACCATTTTTTAATTTATTAATTATCTGTATTTGATTTAAATCAATACTTTCTTCTAAAAAAAATATAGTATTATTATTAAATAAAGTATGAAAGATATTATTATCAAGTGATATATTATGATTCACACTTATAACTTTGATTTTTTTACCATACATATTAAAAACTTTTATATTATTATTACCTCCTGTTTGATTATGAATATTACGTTTATTTAAAATATGTTCGAAATTCCTTAATTCAGATTTATTCATTTTTTTCATTTTATTAACTAATAAAATAATATCATTATTACTAATTTTTATTTTTTTTAATTTTTTTGTAATAGATTCAATAGACATTATATAATTAAATTATAATTAAATTTTATAAAAATGGTATATATTTAGTCTCAGAAAGATCATATAATTTTACTTTGAAATTTCCAGTAAACCCAACTACTGATATTTCATCACCATCATATAATTCTTTCTCATATGTTACTGGGATTTTGATAGAAGTACCATCTGTACCAGTAACATAATAATCATATTTAGATGAACCAGCCCATTCTGGTCTTCCAAATAACATTAATCTATTTACATCATCTTTATTATAATTAGAAGAACTTTCATCTCTATATAAAAACCCAATTGATTGAAAAGTAGGTTCTTCACCTCTTGTACGAATATTAATAGGCAATCCTCTACTATTTTCATAATCTCTTTCTGGTTCAATAAATCTATCATCAACACGATCTCTATATCGTTTTTCAACAAGACCCTTATCATTTAAATCTTTGACAATTTGTAATTTTTGTACTTTCGTATTTTTATTAACAGTATCTTTAATAAGAACGTTATTTCTACGATCTAAAAAATAAATTATTACTAAAAAAAATCCCATAACTAAAAAATTATTATTTATATTTAATTTCATTTATATTATATATTTAAAATATATTTTTTTATTATATATATATTATGAAATATTTATTAATATCAATGATAAGTATTTATATAATATTTTTAGGTTTTTTAATAGAAAAACAACAATATAATAATATGTTATATTTAATTTATATAATGGTAGTAATTTATTTATTTATTATAAATATTACATATAAAAAATATTTAACAAATGAAACAATTAATGATATAATAAACCAAAATTTATTATATTGTATAATATCAATAATGATGTCAATACATATAATAATTGTTCAATATAAAAATAATTTTTATAAATCAAATGAAAAATTATTATTAAGAGATATTAATGATTTGAAAAAAAAAACTTATAATTTAGAAAAACAATTAAATCAAAATAATTTATCTATTCATATTAAAAAATTTTATATTAATAAATTAATATCTGAAAAATTCGAATGCCCAATTTGTTTATCAAAGATAGAAATTGGAGATAATATATTTTTGACATTATGTGGACATTTATTTCATTTAGATTGTTTAAATAAAGCAACTAATATTAAAAATAAATGTCCAATTTGTCGAACATCTATATTTTGTTCAAAAATAGATGAAAGTGAAAGTGAAAGTGAAAATGATGAACTTGAACAACTACAAAATGATGAACTTGAACAACTACAAAATGATGAACTTGAACAACTACAAAATGATGAACTTGAACAACTACAAAATGATGAACTTGAACAACTACAA
>Ga0307488_10000667_pt1 | contig 28544 bp, 34 predicted proteins | sample SB02metaG_FD_202248 | JGI IMG/M metagenome (GOLD analysis project Ga0307488, IMG submission 202248) | Sea-ice brine microbial communities from Beaufort Sea near Barrow, Alaska, United States - SB 0.2 | ecosystem: Environmental > Aquatic > Marine > Coastal | place: USA: Alaska | collected...
AGGTTCCTACTAACTACAACGCTGCAACTCGCACTTACACAGGTTTGTGGGACGGAACATTTCAAATGGCATGGACCGATAACCCTGCTTGGATCTTCCGTGACATCGTTCTGAACGAGCGTTTTGGCGTCAAACGTTATGTAAGTTCTATCGCCATTGATCCTTGGTATCTTTACACCGTTTCTCAATATTGCGATGAGCTTGTACCGTCTGGCAGCGGTGGAACGGAACCTCGTTTTACTTGCAATGTTTACTTGCAAAATCCAGGCTCGGTATATCAGGTGCTTAATTCGCTTGCCTCTTGCTTCAGGGGTTTGCTTTATTACAGCGAAGGTGAGCTGTATTTAACGCAAGACCGGGAACAAGATGTAGTTCAGCAATTTAGTGAAGCCAATGTCATTCAAGATGTAGCAGAAAACGGAGAAGTCTCGTCGCCATGTTTTAGCTATACGGGTTCAGCAAGGTCAGCGCGTAAGACCGTAGTTTTAGCGAACTGGGATGATCCAACTCAGGTTTATTCAAGTGTCACGGAGTATCAGCAAGATGATGAGCTACTGGACAAGTTTGGGTATAACCCTGTTGATCTTCGCTTGATCGGCGTTACGTCTCGCGGCCAAGCTTTACGCGCTGCCAAGCATACGCTTTTCAGTGACAGGTATGAAACAGAAAAGGTTAGTTTCCGCATTGGAGCGGAAGGCATTGCTGCTGGCGTTGGCGAGATTATCAAAATTGCTGACCCATTGAAGCAAGGTCAACGTCTAGGTGGTCGCATCGTATCTGTTGACGGAAACTTTATTACAGTCGATGCAGTTTTAACGTTATCGCCTGGAACTGACTACACGCTGACTGTTGTAATCCCTGAAGGGGAAACGGTCACAAATAACGATGGTTCTATAAAGGTAAATCCAAAGCTAGAGGTTTTAACCGTCGTTAGTTCCGCTAATACTGGCTTTGAAATTACCGACGCCAATCTTTTGGCTCAGGATTCCGATGAGCTTTTGACACAAGCCAGTGATAATTTAATTGCGCGATATATCAGCAGCGACGGAACCACTACCAGATTTGAGGTTAACTCAGCCGTACCAACGCAAAACGGTGCGTTATGGGTTCTTGAGTGGACCTCAATGAAGGCTGCAACTTATCGGATCATCTCGATTTCAGAAGTTGAGTCTTTGATTTATCAAGTTGAAGCCATTCAATATAACAGCAGCAAATATGGTTATGTTGACAACGATTTGCCGGTTGCAATACCAAAAGATCGTTTTACTCTTCAGCCTGTTAGTGAGCCGACAAATTTTAGCGGCATTCTTGAGTATTCAAACGGTCAGACATCAATTCAAGCTTCATGGCGTGCCCCACAAGTAAACAATTCAGTTGACTTACTGGTACGGGGTTACAGGTATCAATGGCGAAAAGTTGGCGACACGGAATGGTCAGACATTCTTCAATTACAGGCAACAGCAGTTGAAACGCCTCTTTCAACTCATACTTTTGGGAATGCCTATCAGGTCCGAGTCTCTGCCGTTAACCGGCTAGGTAGTCAATCTGATTGGGTCGTTTATGACGTTGACGCTTTTGCTCCTATCCCTGATTTAAGTGATGCTGCTTTTGGAGCAACGGTTACGCACGCCAATCAACCAGATGGCACCCAGTTAATCATTGTTGATTCTGGAACGTGTCCGATTTTGCCTCGTATTAATGGTTTCAAGTGTTGGGTCAAGCCTCGTAACCTATCGTCTGGTGAAATTCCTGGTGTGAAGCCGCCTGGTAATGATGGCTGGTATTTCTTGGCTGACATTCCGCTTACGGGTTATTACACCGTTGCGTTCCACGCTCCAGACACCTATGACGTTCGCGTTAACTTTACAAGTTCAATTTTTGGAGAAAACCCAACTGATTACATCTATGACTTTGTAGAGCGGGGTGAGATTGCACCGCCAACTCCAAGCAACTTTAGTGTTGTTGAAAATCAGAATAGTAGTGGTAAGCGTTTTAGCTGGCAGCTGCCCACGACACAGTACGGCAGTTGGGACCAAAACCTTGTTGCTGATGTCGTGAGCTATGAGGTTAAGTACAAAAAAGGAACGCTGGCGCTAAACGTTGTCGAGTTTGAAGTTGCGACCGATCTTGTCACAGTCAAAACCTCAACAGTGATCGGCACCAGGACTAACCAGCATTTGCTGAGTATTGGTGATGAAATTGAGTTTGCGGTGTCTTCTGGGTCGTTGCCTACCGGGGTTGTTTCTGGAACGACTTACTTTGTTGCGAGCGATGGCTTCACAAGTACAGCCTTCAAAATCAGTGCAACAAATGGCGGTGCTGCAATTGACTTTACTGGCACTGCAACTGGAACATATAACGTTTCAGGCCCAGTAGATCTAAAGACTCGACTAGACATTACCGCTACTTGGGGCGCTGGTATTGAATTGGCATCTGGTGGCTTGCCTGCACAACAGCAATGGTTTGAGACAAGTTTGTTTGACACTGGCACTTATGTGGTGATGGTCAAGTCAGTTGATGCAACGCAATGGCGTGCAGATCTTCCAGCGTATGTATTGGTAAACATAGGCGCTCCACCAATTAGCAATGCAGTGCAGTCAATTGATGCAAAGAACGCACCAAGCAATGATTGGCCTGGAACGTATGACAACTGCTCTCTTGCTATGGGTCTCCTGCTGACTCAAGACGAAGGCTCCCTCTTGACTCAATTAAACGACAAGTTAGCAAGAAACAACGAAGAGTATTTAGCTCAGACAGATGCAACGCTTGACAGCTATTTTACTTGGACTTTTGACAACAATAATCTTGAAAGCGCATTGCTGTTTTCCACGACTTCAACTGCGACTTATTCACATTCGCTGGTTGCGTTAACGGGTCAAGCAACTGAGCTAACGCAAGAGGATGATTTTGATCTTTTGCAGGAGAACGATGATCGAATTTTGGCTGAACAACGGTATTACTCGCCAACAGAGTTAGCAGAAGGCGGAGTTGTTCACCCTTACGCGCCATTTGAGAAGCTACTTGGTGATGTGTATCGAGTCGAGACGCGCTTCAAGAGTCCTGATGGCGGAACGACTGCTGGCAACATCACGGCATTAACGGCTCAACTTGACTATCCCGACGTGATCGAAAAGCAAAACGATGTTTCAATTTCTAACGTTGGAACGGCAGTGGCGTTGACCAAAACATTCCGAGCGGTTTCAAGCGTTTCGATTACAGCTTTACAAACAGGTGGAAGTACTGCTGCTATGGCGTATGTGACTGCTAAATCGACAAGCTCAGTTACGATTGAGTGCAGGAACTCATCCGGTGCTTTGGTTGCTGGACTTGTTGACATCACAGTAATTGGTTACTAATGGCTGACGCACGCATCTCCCAGTTACCAGCCGCAACGACGGTTGCAAGCCAGGACATTGTCCCGTTCACAAGTATTAGCGCAAGTGAAACGCGCAAAATTACGGCTAATAACCTGGCAATTGTTCTAACCCAGCTGGGTTTGACGGTTGGAACGTCTGCTCCAACGACTCCTTATAACGGTCAGCTTTGGGTTGACACCAATACGAACCCGCCAATTCTGAAGGTTTATAACGGCGCAACGTTTACAACTGTTAGTTTTCTGCCTGGGTCGTCAGTTGCTACAAGCCCAAGTGGCACTGCACCTTCAAGTCCAGTTTTGGGGCAATTATGGCTCGACACATCTCAAACGCCGGATGAGTTGAAGGTTTATGACGGCGCAGCTTTTGTTCGCGTTGATCCCTTAGGTATCACTGATACTGCGGCAGCGGCTAAGTATTTGCAGATTACCAACGCTGCAAGTACATATTTGACGTTGACTGGTGGGACGTTGACGGGGAACCTGACGCTAACGGGTAACCCCACAACAACCAATATGGCCAGTAACAAGGGCTATGTTGACGCCCAAATTGCTGCAATCCCGGCAGTAACTGACCAGACGCCTGCTGGAACGGTTATTTATTCGGCAAGATCTACTGCTCCAACTGGTTACATCAAGGCAAATGGTGCTGCGATTAGTCGATCAACGTTTTCAGTGTTGTTTGCTGCAATCGGTACGCAGTTTGGAGTTGGTAATGGGTCTACCACGTTTAACGTGCCTGATTTGCGTGGTGAATTTATCCGTGGTTGGAGTGATGGTCATACGGTTGACAGCGGTCGAACGCTAGGCAGCAACCAAGGAAGTGCAAACCTATCTCACAATCACGGAGTCAGCGATCCTAGCCACGCTCACGGAGTTCACGATCCTGGGCACGCGCACAGTCTTACCGCAGCTCGTCAAACGGGAAGTGCTGCATCAGGAAGCGGAGATAACGAATGCTCAAACCAAAACTTCTCTACAAACGCTGCCGGAACAGGCATCGGAATCCATGGTGCGACCACTGGAATCAGCATTAATGCCAATGGCGGCAATGAATCACGTCCCAGAAACGTGTCCTTATTGGCCTGTATCAAGACCTGATCTGGCATTAAAATCAAGCTACTAGGGAGTGCATCATGGCCGACATCAAAATCACTGATCTGACTGCTTACACAGATCCGGTTAGCACTGATGTGCTGCCTATTGTTGATGTTGGCAATGATCTGACCAAAAAAGTCAGCATTGCGGACCTGCTGGAGAACGCTGGAACGGGTAGTGCTGCTGCACCTTCGTTTAGTTTTGATGGCGATAATGATACGGGTATTTATCGGCCTGGGGCGGATCAGGTTGCTATCAGCACTAATGGTGTTGAGCGCGTTGAGTTTGGCACCAGCGAAGTGGTGTTCAATGATGGCGGTGCTAATGTTGACTTCAGGGTTGAAGGCGACACTAAATCTAATTTGTTCTTGATTGACGCAGGAAATGATAGCATTCAGACCGATGGCCCTATTGGCGTAGGCGGTGCTAACTATGGAGCAGCAGGTCAAGTACTTGTCTCCAATGGATCCAGTGCAGCCCCAACCTGGGAGCAAGTTACTCCATCCGCAGTCTTTGGCTGGGACCACGACGATGATACTTATGGGCTTTATCTGCCAGGTACCAGCATCAAAGTCAGCGACCTTACGGGCGCGGTAGACATTGACGTTCAATCGCGAATGCGTCGTTGTGTCATTAACGATGCTGGGGTTGTTCAGTATTACCTAGACGCTGATGACAGCGACATGAAAGCAGGCGATTGGCTTCGCATTATAGAAACTGAAGCACTTGACACTGCTTATACTGGCACAATTAGTGAAAGCACAAATAGTTCACTTCGTGTCGGTGTACCGGCATGGGCTGCTGGTACGTTCACCGTGGGGCAGCGTGTTACGAATGGCGGGTACTTGTGGGAATGCCTTGCAGCCACTTCAACCGCTACACCTGCCGCTGGTGCAGTAGCAAGTGACCTTACAGGTACTGGTGGTCAAGTGGTTGTTGAGGTGCCTGCATTCAGCGTGCGTTACGGCTTCTTAAATGGTGTTCACACCCGTGAAGTCAAATTGGGTTGTAACGATGGTCTTATTGCCCAAGGTTTCCGACCACATCCTGCATTTATCAAGACAGACGGTACTTACAAAAGTGCGTTCTATTTTGGGGCTTATCACACCTATGACGATGCTGGCACTGGATCTAGCGTAAGCGGTCAAACAAATACCCGCAGCCAAACCCGCAACACCTTCCGCGCCGAAGCCGCAGCCCGTGGCACTGGATGGCATGTATTGTCTTACTTAGAGCTGGCTGCTATTCAAACACTGCTTATTTGCGAGTTTCAGGATTACAACTCACAAAAAGTGATTGGTAATGGCCCTGATGCTGGCACAACTTATGGAGTGACAACAGGTCAAAGTGATGGTGATGGTAATCACAGCGTCAACAGCACTGATAACGGTTCCAATGCTGATGATTACATGTCATATCGCGGCATTGAAAATCTTTATGGTCGCGCGCGGCAATTCGTTGACGGCATAAACGTTTATGAGCGAGTGGTCTATTTGACTAATGATCAAACAGCTTTTGCAGACAACACTGCTGATGGTTATGACTTTTACGCTCAAGTTCCAACTGGATCAGCGTCATACCAGAAAGAGCTACATCCGTTAGCAGATGTATTTTTACCGTCTGTTGTGACGGGAGCAAGCAGCACGACGTACCTGGGAGATGCTTTCTGGACCTTTTCCGGGTGGCGTGTGGCCGATGTGGGGGGCGATTCCAGCCTTGGTACGCGGGATGGGGCCTTCTGCTTGGTTCTGAGCCTTGCGTCGGGCAATTCCAGCGCGGTCGTCGGGTCTCGCCTGGCGTATGCTGAAAATTAAGAAAAGCTATACTTATACGGTGATGCCAAATTACATCACCTTGGCTTGGCTCTGTTTTTCCGGGTGGCGTGTGGCCAATGTGGGAGGCAATTCCAACAATGGTACGCAGGATGGAGCCTTCTACTTGAATCTGAACAATGATTCGGGCAATTCCAACACGAACATCGGGTCTCGCCGTTGCCCCCAGGTTTTTAGTGAACCATACAGAGCAGGCCACACCTCTTGGTGAAACAACTGCACCGCATAAAGCATTAGTAGGTACGCCGAATATGCTGCGACGCTGGGGGCTTAAAAATGAAACGTTATGGTAATTTATATCATCAAATTTACGACATAGAAAACCTTCGGGTTGCTTACGAAAATGCAAAGCGTGGCAAGACCAAAACTCAACAAGTTATAAAAGTAGACGAAAATCCTAATTGTTATTTGCTTAAAATACAGCAACTGTTAGAAGATGAAGCATTTGTGAATGGCAAATACACCACTTTCGAGCTGGTAGAGCGCGGCAAACATCGCGTTATCCATGCCTTACCATTTTTCCCTGACAGAATTATTCACCATGCAATCGTTCAAATTATCGGTCCAATATGGATAAAAACGTTTATCCGCGATAGTTATTCCTCGATACCAGGCAGGGGCATACATGATGGCGTTAGACGCATCAAACGTATAATGCCGAACTGCAAGGGATGGTATGCGTTGAAATGTGACATCAAAAAATTTTACCCATCGATAGATCATGACGCACTTAAAACAGCTGTCCGCGCAAAGATAAAAGACCCAAGCCTGCTAAAGATTCTGGATACAATTATTGATTCTGAAGAAGGCGTACCGATTGGTAATTACTTAAGCCAATATTTTGGTAACGTAATATTTAACTCATTTGATCATTGGATAAAGGAGGATCAAGGCGTTAAGTATTATTTTAGATATTGCGATGACTTTGTCATTCTTGCCCCAAGCAAAGAAAAACTTCATTTGCTAAAGAAAGAAATAGAAAGCTACTTAAAGCAGCTTAAATTAACACTAAAAGAAAACTGGCAAATATTTCCTATTGATTCTAGAGGCGTTGATTTTATGGGTTATCGTTTTTGGTGTGATAAAACTTTGGTTCGCAAAGCAACCATTCAGCGATTTAAGGAAAGATTGAAGGTCAAGCGTATGACGTTGAATGAAGCAATTCGACTGCGACATGTCATTGGATCTTTTCGCGGTTGGCTTCGGTACGCTGATACGTCTAAGCTGATAAACGAAAGCGTATTGCCAGCCAAATCCCGTGTCAAAGCCTACCTTCGTAAATTACGGCAGCGATTATCCCAGACCTCGCTTCGTCAAGAATGAGTGGCTTGTTCCGTATGCCGTTACCCCAAGCACTGATGAGGATGGCGTAATCAGCTACGAAGCAAGCGAAGTTGCAAGCAAGACGCTATTTGCACACGATCTTGATGCCGTGGTTCCAGCAGGTAATGATGCTGACGTGATTGAAGCCGTTAAACACGGGATCAGATTGCAACGAGCAGCGGAATACCCACCGATTCAGGATTTTCTAGACGGGGCCGCCAAAGACGATCAAGACCAAATCGATGAATACAAGGCTGCCTGTCTTGCAGTAAAGGCAAAGTACCCGTTCCCCGAGGAGCAGTAGTATCAAAAGCGCACTCCAACTAAGCCTGGTGCAGAAGACATCGAGGTTCAAGCCAATAAACAGGCTTGGATCGATGAGCAACGCGCACCAACCAAATCCGCCGGGGTGCCTTGGAACTGATCGTTAGCTAGACTGGCGAACAGGAGGTAAGTCATGGCAGTTTCCCCAGGTATCTACAACATCACACTGCAACGCAGGGCAGATTACTATGTCACATTGCAGTTCAAGGACTCGACGGGAACTGCCATTGATTTAACAGGCTGGACGGTAGAGGCACAGTCTTGGGATGAAAACCGCAACAAAAAATACGTGGACTTTGCGGTTGCGTATACAGACAGAACAGCAGGCACTGTTTCAATTTCGCTGACAGATGCTCAAACGGAAACGCTTCCAGTACTGAGCTATTACGATGTCTTGCTGACCGACGTATCAGGGTTGAAGGAATATTATCTTGAAGGGAAAATCACTTCAAGCGAAGGTTACACAGCATGACAAGCGTCAATGTCACAGAGGTAAAAAATACCGTCACAGTGTCAGATGACGGTTCTACGGTCACAGTAACGACTGGTGCGATTAGTCAAGACACTTTTAATGCGCTTGTTAATCGGGTCACTGCATTGGAGTCAACGAATTATCTGGTCTTGCAGGACGGTAATTAAATTTTCATGAAAAGACCTGACCCTATGATCCCCAGCAAGCCTGGAGCGGAAATCGATGGCTACACCCAATAGCCTAAACGGCGCACAATTTGTTGTGAGCAAACCAAAGAAAACACGCCAAGGTAACGGTTTAAACAGCAAATCTTCTCATGGACGCAAGAATGGGAGGAAGTATCGCGGTCAAGGCAAGGGCTAATGGATTCCCGCACTTACGAGAATTGGAGAAAAGTAAAAGAAGCTCTAGAAAGTGCCGGGAAAACTGATTGCATGTTTTACAAACGTGCTGTGACTATATTGGCGGGCAAGCCAGACCCGCTAAAATAGCAAGGTAGAGGCGCTTAAGTCGTGATTGAAATTTACGCAGCAATCCTAGGCGCATCTATCGGTATCGCGGGGATGTCCGTCTCTGGATTCAGTAGACGCACCAGCGAATCGAGGGAAGCAGTTATTCGGCTTAGTGCTGGGTTGGAATCCATCGCCACCAAGTTGGAAGATTTGCACCAAGACATGAAGGCAGAAAAGGTTCAGGCGACTGCTGACCGACGCGAGATCTATGAACGGCTTAATGATCACGGCAATCGAATAATTTTATTGGAAAGCTCTAGGGCTAAAATCAATCCAGATTAAAGAGCAACCAATGAGAATCGAAGAAGTTTTGGCGCACCCAGCATTCTGGATCGTTGTAGCGGCGGCAAGTGAGTTGATTGGAATGTCGCCCAAGTTGCGTGAAAATTCCCTGTTGCAGCTTTTGTTTACAGCACTTCGCTCATTGAAAGCAAAAAAGGGCTGATCCCTGCTGACGGCAGGTGGCTGTTCAGGTTCTCAACACGATCACCGCTTGAGGGATTGAAGCGCGAAATTCAACGTCGCAAGTTCGAGGCAACGCTTAAACCTCGTATCGACGCTGAAGTTGAACGCTGGCATGAATCACAGCCACCAGCCATGCCACCTCCCAAAATTGACGACTTGCACATTAAATCACCCTGGAATGACGAACAGTAAAGCAATCACCCTTGAGCAACTTTTTCGGTACTACAAGAAGGAATTGCCTCATCAGACTGCGGCAATTCAGGAGCTAGAAGCAGATCTGAGCGAAAACGGCTATGACGTGGCAATGCGTCGCGATCGGGGATGGTTTTCGACATGGAGCCAATCAGGTAAACAGCGCAACTATCAAGCAGCAATTGCACTGGTGAAAAGCTTTGAAGGGTTTCACCCGGATGCGTATCTCTGCCCGGCTGGGGTGTGGTCGCTGGGCTGGGGGAACACCACAAAGGCTGACGGCTCGCCCGTAATTCCTGGCGATCGGATCAGCCAAGAGGACGGTGATCAGCTCTTACAAAAGACAATCGATGGCATTGTCTCGGCATTGGCCGGCTCAATTCCCTACTGGTCAGCCATGACGGAGCATCAGCAATCGGCGGTGATCTCATTTGCATACAACGTGGGGAGCTATTTCTACGGCCAGCAAGGATTTGAAACGATTAGCCGGTGCCTGCGCGAGCGGACCTACAAAAGCGTGCCGTCGGCATTGCTGCTTTACTGCAATAAGGGCAGTGGCTTCGAGGCTGGCTTGACTCGCAGACGGAAAGCAGAAGGCCAGCTATGGGCCGGTGAACAAGCTGCAGCGCCAGAACCTGCAACGATCCGGCCTGAGTCACCGTTCAGCACCCGCCTGACGCCTCACATCACGCTGGGTGAGTTTGCACTTGGGATTGAGGCACGGCGCTTTGAGCATCAGCATCAGGTCGATATGGCCGCAGAGCTGGCGGCGTTTTTGGAGCGTGTTCGCGTCAAGTTTGGGAACAAGCCGATTATCATCACGTCTGGCTACCGGCCCCCGGCAATAAACCGCAAGGTTGGCGGTGCATCGCAGAGTGAGCACCTCTTTGACAAAGCCGGCGTTGGCGCGGTGGATTTTTACATTCAAAATGCTGACATCTGGGCGGTTCAGGCATGGTGCGAAGAGAATTGGCCCCATAGCGTTGGCCGTGCTGCATCGCGGGGGTTTATCCATTTAGGCCGCAGAAAGGGCGGCTTGTGGGTCCGTTGGAACTATTGAATGTTCATTGAAGGGTCGGAGCTGATCCCACGGAAATGGGCTAAAGCTCGGTTTCGTAGGAGCATCCTTGAAGAATTTGGTCATCGCTGCGCGTATTGTGATGCGAAACTGACCGCTGGCAATACGACCCTCGATCACGTAAGGCCCAAGGCCAAAGGCGGCCAGACAGAGCGCAAAAATTTAATAGCGTGTTGTTCGAGATGCAACGGCCTAAAAGGCGCTCAGCCTTATCGCGAATGGTTCAGGTCTCAGCCGTTTTGGTCAGCAGAACGCGAGGCCAGGGTTGAACGCTGGATCACTTAAACAATCCGTTATAAGCGTCCATCGCTTGCTGATAGTAAATTTCAGCCTGCCATTGTTGCCGGTGCTCGCGGGTAATCCCTGCAAACGTTACCCTCCAAATCGTGCCAGAAGTGGTCTGAACCTGTTGCATTGTTGGCGGTGTGCTTCCTACCATGGGGGAAATACATTCAGGAATATGGCGTTTGCTCATTGGCTAGTGCCATCAATGAGCCTAGAGAGGCAAGTAGATGTTGAATGTCATGCGCGATCTGTTTTAACCGAAGGAACAGAAAAACAAATAAGAGAGCTTTGCAGCCAATTGGTAAGAACCTTAGCCGAAAGAGAGCAAGTGATGCTACAAGCTGTTGAGTATATTTCAGAAATCGAAATTCAGCTAGAAGACTTTAACAGCTAGTTTTGAGGTATACGGCAATCTTTCTGATCGCCTTGTCTTTTTTCAACCTGATGCTTTCCCTGCAGGTTCCTTTGGCTTTTGCGATTTGGGTAAGATTCTTTTCTTCGCCAGTCTTAAGGCCAAAATAGTCGCTGATTATCTGCTGGCTTTCTTCATCTAACCTAAGGATTGCAACCCGTATTTTTTCAATTTGTTCGTTTACCTCTATATCTGTATCAAAAGAATCTCCAGCTCTAGGATTTGACTCTGAAAAAGCGTCAATAATTGAGACTTTATTGTCTCCTTCAAAAAGCTGATCATCAGATGACTTGTGATGATATGACTGCGCCATTAGCTGAAAATCACCCGGCTGTAATCCTGTTAGCTTGGTGATTTGCTCAGTAGAAGGTGAATACCCATGTTCAAAGTAAAAATCTTTTAAGATCTTTTGTGCTTTTATAAATCGATTTAACATTGAGTCAGGTACTCGAATCATCCTGTCAGTTCCATATATTGCGCGGCTAATTGCTTGCCGAATCCACCAATACGAATAAGTGCTAAATTTGTAGCCTCTTTCCGGATCGAACAATTCAGCCGCTCTGCTTAATCCGATTGCTCCTTCTTGCAGTAAATCAGCAAAAGTTAAGGTTTTAGGGTTTGCCTTGAGCAACATCTTTCTCGCAACACTTGCAACTAGCTTTATGTTGCTTTTGACTAGCTTTTCTTTTGCTCTTTGCCCAGCCCGCAACTGTCGTTTTTGAATATCACTTAGTTGATCTTTGGGCAAATCTCTTAGTTCAACGTATTTTTTAATCTGTCTGCCTAGCTGAATCTCCTGGCTTGCTGTCAACAGCGGAAACCGGGCAATTTCGTTTAGGTACTGCCCGGCAGAATCCATCAAATTAAAGGGATTAGAAAATCCCTTGATGCTACCGGCTCAGGGCTACGCTGCAGGCCAGTAATAAACGACTCAATCCACTCTTGGTCAGCAGCTGTCAATGATGGCGTTGTACGGCAGGGCGCTGGCTGGGGCTGGGGTTGTGCTCCATTGTTACTGCTGCAATCGTCAGCACTGGCATCAGGAACAAGCAGAAACCGCCAAGACGACGCAAGAGCGTCTGATGCCTTGTGGATTGCTTCCCCAAAGAAGAGGCCGGCAACATACGCGGCGCAAATTGCGGTAGCGATGGCTTTCGCTGTGATTTTGAGATGTTGGCCAAGGTCTTGACTTGAAATGATTTGGGGCACGTCATTGAAGGGGGGTGATGCGGACTGAAAAAGCATCGCTTAGAACCCCAAGCGATGCAACCTTGCAGTTGTAAACCGCAACAATCAGAAGGGAATGTCGGCCTCGGTCGCGGTCACTTCACCCGCGAACGTGTCTGCTACTGCTTTTGCGGCAACGTCAACAGGCGCAACAGGCTTAGAGGCTGGCAACGGCTCAGGGTTTTGAGTGACGTTCCTGAACTGCTCAGCGCAAATGATTAGATCAGTGCGGTCTTCGCCGTCCTGGGTCTTCCATCGGTTGGTCTTGACCCGGCCAGCCACCGCCACGAGATCGCCTTGAGCGCATTGATCGCTAAAGGCGACCCCATGTGCTCCCCATATCTCAACCGTAAACCAATCAGGCTGAGAGCCGTCATCCTTCTTGGCTCCTGCTTTATTGATCGCGATGCGACCTTTCGCGACGCAGTTGCCAGAATCAAACGTCTTTAGCTCAGGGGCACGCGCCAAGCGTCCTACAAAATTATGTGAGGCAGACCGCAGAACAGCGGCCATAATTTCTTGTCCAGTCATAGTAAAAAAATTAGAAAGGGTCAGCAATGTCAGCAGCAGGAGCAGGAGACGGCTCCGCATCTTGAACGACAACAGGCATTTGCTGCGCCGTGATCTGCTCATTCAGCTCCGCCACAACATTAGTGACCGGCGCGTCTTCAACTTGAACCCTTGCAGGCTTAATCGTCTCCATCTCTTCTTTGACCCCAAGGCCAAGCAACACTTCAGGCATAAACAAATTAATTAGCCGTGTTGCAGATCGCCACCTCAGCATTTGCTCAGGCATTGTCCGATACTTTGAATTGCTGGTCCAGCCATCAGCCTTGGCTTCTGCCAGTGAGACAGACACGTCAATCCGCTCACCTGTTTCTTTCATCGTTGCTTTGGCCGTCACAACTAACGATTCACCGCTGCCGGTGGTCTCCCATGTGATCGGGCCAGAAAGCAGCCCTGACTTATTCGCCCGGCTAATTGAAAACTTGGCGCTTGTGCTTGGCTTGCCTTTGATGATCGCCACCTCTTGAAACATCACCATTGGATGCTCCCCAAGCTGTTCGGCATACATCAATGCAACTAAACACGCTTCAGGCTTGCCCTGAAAGTGTTGAGGCACCATCCCAGACATTGAGAACACTTTCGCTACCCGATACAGGTGCTCCAGTGCTTGGCCGTTGTGCAAGAACGCGAGCGGCGTTGGTGATTGCGTTGTCGTAATCGCTGATGAGTTCGTCATAGTTAGGCGGTTGAGGGTTTGTTCTGTAGCGGTAAAGCTCAAGCAGTTGCTTGTCAGCGTTAGTCATTGCACCATCCAGGCAGCTCAAGCGGCTCTTGGATCTGATCTCCATAACCAGGCCAGACACCAGAAGCTCTGCATTCTGCGATCTGCTCCAATGCCCTGCTGATCCGGCGCTGGCCCGCTGTAATCATCAGCGGCGACGCTGGGTAAACCGCTACGGCATAGGGCCGTATTGATTCAACAGCAATCGTGATGAACTGCTCAGCGCCAAGTGCATCTTGGTTCCATGCAGCTTGAATGTGATAAGAAAAATTGGCTGTGCTCTTGGCAAATCCAGATCGGCTTGCGTCTTGCGTGGTTTTTACATCCACAACAATCCGCTGATCTGCTGAATGCCAGTCAGGCCGGGTTTTGCATTCCACGCCTGTCGCAGCATCGGTCCAGCTATACGACTGCTCAACCTTGCCCGGCATTTCAAGCAAAAATTTTGCCGCTGGATGGGAACGCACAGCCTCAGCCATGAATGCCACTTCCTCGGCATCGTCAGCGCTTAAAACGACTCGGCCTGCAGCAGCCTGCTCAAATTCAGCAGCAGCCGCCTTGCCTGCTTTTGTTCTGCGATCTAATCGCGGCTGAACCGCCACCACATCCGTCCATGTTTCGGGCTCTAAAACCGCAGTATGAAGCGCCGTTCCCTTTTGCATCGCTGCCGTAGGCGCTGCCTTGATCGCGTTTGGGTTCTCAAAGCGGTCCCAATAATGCAGCATCGTCCGCTCTTTCAACCTGCTAGGGCTGACCGCTGACATCGCGTGATATTCCTCATTGCTCAAGTTCGGGTGATGCGTCAGTTTTGGCATAGGGTGCTTTTGATGCCTCGGCAACATAACCGCGAGCATCCAAGAAACGCTCATTTGAAGTCGCATCTCTTCACATGAAAATCACGCTTCGGGATTACCAGCAGAAATCTGTTGATGAAATCCGTTACGCCATGCAGTGCGGTCATCGCTCAGTGCTGTTTGTCTTGCCTACTGGCGGAGGAAAGACCGTCATTTTTTCCTACATCACCGAATCAGCCGCAACCAAGGGAAACCGTGTTCTGATCTTGGTTCATCGTCAAGAGCTGGTTGAGCAAACATCTCGCACCCTTGCAGACATTGGCGTTGGTCACGGCATCATTGCCAACGGTTGGAAGCAAGACCTTTCCCATGGTGTTCAAGTCGCATCCGTTGCAACACTCGCTCGGCGGATGCACCGGCTTGACCCAGCCTTCTTTCAGCTCATCGTCATCGATGAAGCTCATCATGCTGTTGCCGGCACATGGGAGGCGATCCTGGCTCACTTTGATAATGCAATGCGCTTAGGGGTTACTGCCACTCCTGAACGCTTAGACGGTCATGGCCTAGGCAGTATGTTTTCCATCATGATCGAAGGCCCGCAAGCCTTGGAGCTTCAAGAGGCTGGCCACATTGTGCCGGCAAAATATTTTGCGCACCCAGGCCACGAAGACAAAGTTCTGCCAACAAAAGGCGATGAATTTGATTTAGACGCCTTAGAGGAAGAAGCTCTGACCCGTAGGGCGCTCGATTCGCCCGTTAAGCAGTACAAAGCCAAGCTCAATGGTCAGACCGCTGTCGCGTTTTGCCTGACAATTGCTCACGCTGAAATGCTCGCCGATTCGTTTTGCATGGCAGGCATTCCATCCGTAGTGCTTGACGGCAAGCTTTCAAAAGCCGTCAGACGACAACGCCTTAAAGCGCTAGCAGAAGGGAAGATCAAGGTGATCACCAGCTGCATGGTTATCTCAGAAGGTTTTGACCTGCCAAGCGTTGGAGGCTGCCTCCTCGTTCGGCCAACAATGTCCCTAGCGCTACACCTGCAACAGATAGGCAGATGTTTGAGGCCAGCTCCTGGCAAAACTCACGCCACCATCATCGACATGGTTGGCAATACCAACCGCCACGGCTTTCACATCATCGAACGAGAATGGAGCCTTGCAGACAAAGAACGCAAAGAAACGCTTTCCGTAAAAGAATGCCCTGATTGCTACGCAATATTGCCAATCAGTACAACGGTTTGCACTGAATGGGACAACGTTAAAGAACGAGAATGCGGCCATGTTTTTGGCAAAGGCCCCCGTGAACTTAAGCCTTTAGAAGAAGCCGGAGATGTGATCGTTGTTGAGTTGGATCAGAGCCAAATTCGTTTGAAACGTAGGTTTGAAGAACGCGAAGCCCGTACGCTGGAAGCTCTTCAAGAATTAGGCAGGCAGCGTGGATACAAACCAGGATGGGCCTACATCAAACACAAAGGACGCCAAATCAAACGAAGCTCTAGTTCAGCAACGGATTCGCTTGACTCTTGGTCGCGGCCATAGCCGCATCTTTCGTAATAACGTCGGCGCCTTAAAGGACAAGTCCGGGCGCCTAGTACGTTATGGCCTCCAAAAAGGCAGTTCAGATTTGATCGGTTGGACGACAAAAGAAATTAATGGTCAACGCATTGCCGTGTTCACTGCCATCGAAGTAAAAGACAAAGGCCGGCCTACACCCGAACAGCTCAACTTCATCGCTCAGGTCAAAGCCGCAGGAGGAATCGCCGGGATCGCACGTTCCCCAGAGGAAGCCCTAGAGATTGTGAAGCAATACAACAGCGACCAAGGCGCAGCAGACCCGGCCCCGTAACGTCGGCAGGCATTCCCCCTTCTGACATGGCACTGCGATCAGATCCCGCTCATCTTCTCAAAAAACTATTCAAAGACGCTCACAGCTGCGAACCCAGCTCCATCGCTGTTGCAATTGAATGGGCTCAAAATTTGCCCATGTGGGCCGAACATCAAATCAAATATCGGGGTTGGTCGTACCAAGCCACTGAGGCCACCGTTCGCGAAGCTCGCAGGCTTCTGAACCGTATCGAGGCCGTTGATCAGTGAATTGTCACAAGCTTTTGTTCTTCACGGTCTGCTGTCATATCCGCAGGCAGCCACGCCAATACGTTGAGGTGCGTGCCTACAGCCCGCAACATGCCAAACATCTTGCCTCGATTATTCACCCAAACGCTTCCTATCGCATCGTTGTCCCTCACTTATGACCCCTGACATCAACAAAGCTGCTGAAGGCCGCTGGCCTGAGCTGCTGTCCTCTATTGCTGGTATCACCGCTAAACAGCTCACAAATGAACACCAGCCCTGCCCCCTATGTGGCGGAAAAGATCGTTATCGATTCGATGATGTAGACGGCTCCGGCTCTTGGTACTGCAATCAATGCGGCGGCAAACACCATTCAGGTGGTGGTGGCAATGGCATGACCCTATTGATTCGTAAAACTGGAATGAGCTTCAAAGAGGCCGCGCAAAAAATTGAGCAGCATCTTGGCCTCAGCGCACCGCCATCAGATCCGCCGACGCAAGGCGCTGAACTCGTTCATCACTACTCCCAGACATTCATCATCTGCCGCTTCCCCAATAAAAAGATCCGCCCCCTTACTTGGGTCAACAACAAATGGAATTGGAAGGCCCCAGAAGGAATCCGGCCCCTCCTCCTCTCCCATCAGCTACACACCCGGCCTGATGCTGGCGTCCTAATCGTGGAAGGCGAAAAAACCTATGACGCAGCCTGCAAGCTGTTCCCCTCCTCCATCGTCTGCACTTGGTCCGGTGGCTCCTCCGCCATCACAAAATCAAACTGGGCAGCACTAAAAGATAGACGTGTTGCAATCTGGCCTGACAATGACGCTGCAGGCCGCAAAGCAGCCGACAAAATCGCCAACACACTGCACGATCTCGGCTGCACCTCAATTAGCGAGATCCCCTCACCGCCAGATGCCCCATCAGCTTGGGATTTAGCTGACGCCACTGACTGGACTTCAGCCCAAGCTCTTGACCATGTAAAACAAAATCGACAACAAAAAAGCTGGGGCATCACTCCCAGCTCAACACCCAACTCAACAAAGGAGGCGCCCAAACCCCCTCAAGAAACTAGCACCGGCCACTTTCAACTGCTCGGTTATGACTCCCAAGGCGGCTACTACTACCAACCATCAAGAGATGGCCTGATCAAACGCATCTCAACGCAGTCGCATACTGCGACCATGCTCACAAGCCTCGCCTCTGAATCATATTGGGCCACCATTTACCCCGGCAGGAATGACAACGGTGTCAACTGGACATCAGCTGCCTCAGCACTTTTTGAACAGCAAGCAGCTGTTGGGATGTTTGACCCTGGCCGCATCCGTGGCCGTGGCGCATGGCGTGATGCAAATCGAACCATCATTCACCTCGGTGATCGCCTCCTAGTTGATGGCACACCTAAACCCATCACCAAGCCAATAGTCAGTCGTTATCGCTATCAGCACCTAGTACGTATCGATGGTGCCGACGGCCTGCCCCCACTTAGCGACGATTACGCAGCTCAAATCGGCAATATCGCCAAGCGCTTTCATTGGTCAAACCCCCTTTACGGTGCGCTCATCGCTGGCTGGATTGTTACGGCCCCGATCTGCGGTGCTCTTCGCTGGCGGCCACATATCTGGCTAACAGCAGGCAGCGGCAGCGGCAAATCTGAATTTCTTACCCGATTCCTTACGCCCCTGCTTGATGAAATGGCCCTATCAGTTGAAGGTGGCACATCTGAAGCCGGCATCCGTCAACAGCTCGGTACTGATGCTTTGCCCGTGATCCTTGATGAAGCCGAATCCAACGAAAAAGCAGACGCTCAACGAATGCAAAACATCCTGGCCTTAGCCCGTGTTGCAAGTTCTGAATCCAGATCCGCATTAATCAAAGGATCACCCGGTGGCGTAACTCAATCCTACAAAGTCCGCTCAATGTTTTTCTTGTCATCGATCGGCACCGCACTAAAACAAAACGCTGATCGCAACAGATTTGTCGAAATTTCGATGCAATCGCCGCATGAAATGGACCCTGAAACACGCCGCAAACATTGGGAGGCCCTAGACGCTGATCTCGCCAAATACATCACCCCAGAGATTGGTCAACAATTAATGGCACGCACATTCACTATGCTTCCAACAATTTTGGAAAGCACCGAAGCCTTTACCCGTGCAGCAACAAAACATTTTGGCAGCTCTAGAACCGGCGATCAGTACGGCCCTCTTTTGGCTGGGGCCTACTCACTAATCGATAGCGAAGCGCCTACGACTGAAACCGCTGAGCTTTTCCTGGCCCAGCTGCAGTGGAATGATGACCACCGCGATCATGGCCCATCAGATGAGCGCAACTGCCTCAGCAAGATCCTGCAGCACCCCGTCAGGGCTGAGGCCGGCGATCGCTCATACACCCGCACCGTGGGTGAACTGATCGACATCTGCCTAGGCCATAAAACTGACGTTGACGTGACCGCCACACCGGCTAATTCAGCACTCCTCAGGCTTGGCATTCGCGTCGAAAAGGATGACCGCGAGATCTGCATCTCCAACACCGCTGAGGGCATCCGATCGATCCTCAAAGCCACTCAATGGGAAAATTGTTGGCCTCTGACCCTTGCCCGACTGCCTGGTTCATCCAAAAAGAAGCCGATGCGATTCACAGGGGCCGGCAGCATCGCCAGATCGATAGCAGTTGACGTTGAGGCGCTTTAGTTTTTCGGATAACTTCCCTCCAAAACCGTTACTCCCTGTTACCCCCTTGCGCCGCAAGGGGTTTGCTGTTACAGGGCGTAACAAGCGGAAACAAGTGGCAAAAACGCTGTAACCCGCTGCGCTGCAACGGATCTCGGCAAAAGTAACAGCGTAACGCTTGGAAGGGGATAAATATATATAGATACTTAGATAGAAACAGACATATCTATATGTCTATAAATAAATAAACCTCTATATAAATAGATTTATTTGTTACAGCGTCACATTTGAGTAATAGCAAGGGGTTTGAACCCGTAACCAAAAAAAACAGGCGTAACCGTTGCCAAGGCCCTGCCTAGGCGCTATGTTTTGGGCACGCCAGAGATGGCACCCCTCGCTTGAGATTCATGGCCGCAACCAAAACCGCCACGACTTGGGATCTGGTCTGCTCCGCAAATCAGCACCTCGATTCCCGCAGCGCCAACGCACGCATCAACCAGTTTTTCCCTGGTTGGTATGAGCTGATCACAAGCTCCGGCGTTCGGATTGGCCACAAAATGGACGACCAAGCCGTAAGAGCGTTTATCAATCAGGCCGTCTTCGCTGCTTGAACGCTCTGAGAGGGGCCTAGGAGCCCCTGCAACAGGCCGGGAAGCCTGACTGCATACAAGACCCTCAAGAGGGAAAAACAGGGCAGCTGTAGGGGCTGATCCATCTCCCGGTCATTCACACCCCTGAAAATCAAATGTCAATCAACTGCCCAAACTGCGGGAAACCCGTCATCCGCACCACATGCACACGGCGCAAAGGTGACACCCGTATTCGTTACCGTCGATGCCCCGCCTGCGACCATCCTTTCAGGACTGAGCAAACAATCACCCCTGAAATCGTTATGAATAGGAAGCGTGTTTGCACAACGCCGCATAATGCAAAACTTCAGCCCTTTGAAGTTGCTGACATCAAAAAGTTTTTGCAAAATAATATCTACACCCCATATCAACTTGCCCTTCAATACGATGTTTCTCTCAGCGCTATTCAGCACATTCGCAAAGGCGAAACCTGGAAGAGCGTTGAACCTGCTCTATAATGTCTCCCAATAGTAGGTTAAAATGGCAAACTTAAGGCGGCGACATTACAAACTAAACTCAAAAGTAATTGAAGCCGTTCGCCATCTCGCAGAATATGGCGCAGCTCTAGAACACATCGCCGCTGCAGTTGGTGTTAGTTATGCAGCCTTAAAGCAGTGGATTGGCAATGCAAAAGGCCCTAGCCCTACTGAAGAAGAAATAGCTCTTCTGGATGCTCTTAATGAAGGTCGTGCAGCTGGTGCCCATAAATTTATAAATATCATCACAAGTTGTGCGCAAGATGGTGATAGCAAATCAGCGCAATGGATGCTTACTCATAGTCCGTCATATCGCAAGCACTACAGCGACAATGCCGCCGTCACACGCGCAAGAAATGAAGGCATTGAAGCTGCCGTATCAGCCATCGCTGAGGCAAACCTCACGCCAGAGCAAGAGCGCACCGTTCTGCTTCGCATTCAGGCCAAAACCGGTCAAGAGTTAGTGCCAAGTGAAGAGGGATAACCCAATACTTGCCAGGCTGGCAGAACTGCAGACTGAGGCGGTAGGCAGCCGTTCGGCATTGGCTGATGTTGACGACCTTTTGCAACGCATCGCGGCCACGCTTAACGCTGGTCAGCTCAGCGCATTTGAGGTAGAGCGCTTGAGCGCTATCGCTGCATCACAAGGCGGATCACCTAACAGCATCCCTGAAATCGGCATCAGCGCCGGTTATGGCAGCGGCAAGACTTATTGCGCTCATGCGGTTGCCGTAAAGATGGCCGCCTTGAACCAAGGCTTTGTCGGCTGTGTGATGGAACCAACCAGCGATATGGTGCGCAGAATTTGGGCGCCAAAGTTTGAAGATTTTTTAGATAGTTTTGGCATTCCATACACCCCACGAGTGGCGCCGTATGTAAGTCATACTTTGCATTTTCCTGGCGGTGATTCAACAATCCTTGGCCTGTCGTTTGAAAATTATCAACGCATCGTTGGTGATGACTGGGCCTTCGCAATCATCGATGAGGTTGATACTGCGAAAGCCTCAATCGCTCAGCGTGCTTATGACAAGATCCTGGGCCGTATCAGGGTCGGAAACTTCAACCAGCTCCACTGCTACTCAACGCCAGAGGGCTTTGGGTTCCATTACCAAACTTTCGGCACTGATGCAGCACGGGAGGGCAAGCGCCGAGCGCTGCTGAGGATGAAGACGGCAGATAATGCCCATAACCTCCGGCCTGGTTTCGTCGATGACCTGCTGAGCCGTTACACCCAAGAGCAATGCCGGGCTTACCTAGAAGGCGTATACCAGAACCTGGCGACGGGCACGGTCTATGACAGGTTTGACCGGGCTAAGCACGTCTCAGGCGTTGATGATGATCCACTGGCTGAGGAGCCGCTGAGAATTGGCATTGATTTCAATGTGGGCAATATGAACGCAGTGGTCGCGATCCGGTCAGGCAATGCCCTGCATTTCATCGATGAGATCAGCCAGGCGCACGATACTGATGCCCTGGCACAAGAGATTTGCGCTCGTTACCCAGGCCGGACGCTTTACGGCTACCCCGATGCCTCAGGTGGCAACCGCTCGACTAATGCGACCAAAACTGATCTGGAGATATTGGCCAGTTATGGCATCAGCAACCAATCGCCTAAGGCCAATCCCAGGGTCGCTGATCGGGTTTCTGCTCTGCAAGGTGCTTTGGAGAACGGGAAAGGTGAAATCAGGATCCAGATCAACCCACGATGCAAAAAGCTGATCGAATGCCTAGAGCTGCAGGCATATAACGAGCGGCAGGAGCCAGACAAAGAATCTGGCCATGATCACATGAACGACGCGGCAGGGTATCTCGTATGGCGTGAGCTGAACCCACTGCATCGCAGGGCTGGCCGTGGCACCGGGATTAGACTGTACTAACGAAACATTGAACAATGGCAAAGCGCGGCGGCGGATCTGGCAGGAAGTACGTCCGCGACTCAATCGGGCGTTTTGCGTCTAAGGGTTTTAGCGGTCAGACGGGAGGCCGTGGCGCACGGCTGAAAGCTAAGGGCAAGAAACGCGACGGTGGCGGGGCAATCGTCAAGCCAAGCAGGATCGGTGAGATGAAAAACACCATCTCAAAGTCGAGTTCAAAGCGGAAGGTCAACGCAAGCAGCAGGGCCACTGACCGCCAAATCGCAAGAGATGTAGCAGCACGATCAAAGCCGACATCAGCACGGACAAGCAAGGGGCCAACCAATAAGGCAAAAGTTGCTTACAAGCGTGCCAGCGGTGACGCTCGGATGAGGAATGCAGACCTGAGAGGCGCAGATGCTAAGGAGCGGCGGATGGCCAATAGCGCGTCAGCCAAGGTCAAGAATATGCAGCGCCGCAGATCGGCATCAACACCTAAAGCAGGCGCAGACGCTCCACGCAGCAAGCAAAAAGCAAGGGAGCTTGCACGGGTCAAAAGGGCTTCCAGCAACGAAAGGAAAGCCTATGCAGCTAGGGGCGACGGGGCTGGTACTGCTAAACAATCCCGCAGCGCATCTGTTGCAAAGCGTGCCCAAGATATTTACAGCGGCAAGATCAGCGCATCGAAGAAAACCACATCAAGACTTACCCGCACACAAAACCCTGATGTTTTGAGGGCGAGGATCAAGAAAGGCGAGAAGCTTACGGCAGCACGCGCTAAAAAAAAAAGCGTAACGGCCAATAGCGCACGGGCTACCGGCAAGCTGACCAGGCCCGTCGCTCAAGGCAACATCAGACGGACTGGCGGCAGGCTTGGCCCTAAAAACACGATCAAGCCGGGGCCGAAGTCACCGCGCACCAAGATGAATCGTGCGATCGATAATGTGATCAAAAAGGGCAAAGCCCTAAAGGGATCGGCTGACAAGTTGCGCGGTGTAAAGAAGCAGGCTGATGCACTGCGGGGCCGGATGCTTAAAGAAGACAAGGGCCGATTGGGCAAGGCGCTATCAAAACCGTCAGTAACGGATAAGCGCAGCCGAGATTATGGCGGGCGGTTGACGAAAGGAGCACGGGGCCAGGATCCAGCAACTGGCGGGAAGAAAGGCAAGGCCAAACCAGCCGCAGCAAAGCCAGCAGCAGCAAAGACAAAGCTCAAGCGGTCAGGGCAAAAAATCAGGGTAAATAGTTTGGCGACCAATAAAGAGCAGGGGCGCAAAGGCATCGCAAGCATGTCATCGCGGGCCAAAGCAGCCCGAAAAGGTGATGTTGCCGAAAGGAAGTCGGGAAGAATGAGCAGAATTGCTGAAAGGCAGTCTGAAATCGTCGCAAGACGCCAAGGCCGGAGGGCTAGCAATTACAACCCCGATGGAACTTTTAATCAATCAACAGCTAACGCAAACCAGCGCAGGCTCGGTCGGTCGAAACAGCTGCAAGAAAAGCTCAGATCTGCGGGTGGCGGTAAAAACATTGCATCAAAAGCGCTATCTAAAGGCCGGAAACCAGCAGCAGCGAAACCAGCCGCAGCGAAGCGCCGTGGAGCGGTGGGCAAGATCAGCGAGGCAAAAGCTGGCCGGATCGTGGCGAGGATGGATGCACAACGCGGACGAAAGGCGCTGCCTGGCAGACGTAACGCAAATTTCGTAAGGACAGCCGAAAGGCGGTCTCAGTTCATCCTGAAGCCTGCGGCAACTGCTCGCAACAAAGGGAAGGCAATCAGCGTCAATGAATCGGTGCAGAAGGCTGTCTCTAATGCCGCCAAACGCCGGAAGCCTAAACGTCGCAGGAGCTGACCTGCTACGATTTTTCATTCATAGGTTCCCCAGACCTCACTCCTTGCAGGGAGTGGGGTTTTTTAATGCTTATAAGCCGCAGCTGCTTTTCGTGCATTTGCCTGCCGCAGCTGCTTACGGTGCGATTCCACCAAGTGATACGACGACACGTTGCAGCAGCTGGTGATCCCTTCCTCTGTCAGGCACACCCTCACGCAATCGTCTGCGGTGGCGCTTACGTCTAGATCGTCCATGCCTCTTTTGATGCCTCTTGCTAAGTTAATGCCGAACGCATCCCCAGCACCATGGAAGAATTTTTGAGCGCTCTTGACGCGCTGATCGAAGAAACTGAAGGGCTCAGCGTGATTGAGCTTGTCGGCGCGTTGGAACTAGCCAAAAACGACATCATCGCCGGGCTTGCAGTGGCTGAGCTGCTGACTGAAGACGGTGAAGAGGCAACAGCATGACCCGGCCTGTTGTGACCGCTGTTGGCCGTTTGTTGCAGTCAAAACACGGTGAACCGCGAAAGCATCAGTTGATTCAAGTTGATGCGAATGGCCGCGCCAAAATTATCAAAGATGAACCGGCCTAAACTGTTAGCAAAAGGCGGCGGCAGCATTGGGCTATCAATCAACGGCACGGAATAGAGTTAAAACCTCAAAGGTTGTAAATGTCTATGACCCAAATCAGGCATGGGTTGACCAAGAACCACACTGGGAGCTGATTGAGTGCTTGCTGACAGGCACTTATGGCATCAGGAAAGAGGGGCGTAAATACCTCCCGCAGGAACCGCGTGAGCAAGATGATGCCTACCAAAACAGACTGCTTCGCAGCACGCTGCAACCGTATTACGTCAGGCTTGAGCGGCTGCTGGCCGGGATGCTTGCCCGCAAGCCGGTAAAGCTGAATGACATCAGTGACGGCATCCGTGAGGACTTATTTGATGTTGACCGGCAAGGAAATGACCTGAACACTTGGGTATATGAAACAGCCCGTAAGGCGATCCGATATGGTCATGTTGGCGTTTTGGTTGATGCACCATCAGACGGGAACGGCAGGCCGTATTGGTGCAGCTATGACCCGCGCAGCATTTTGGGATGGCGCACTGAAACGCAAGACGGCAAGCCCCGGCTTGTCCAGCTCAGGCTAAAAGAACAGGTGACCGAGCCTGATGGAGAATACGGCGAAAAAACAGTTAATCAGGTGAGAGTATTGACGCCAGGATATTACGAGCTGTTCAGGCAAGATGAGGGGAAAGAGTACAAATTGTTTGAGGAAGGCAAAACAAGCCTTAGCGAAATACCGTTTTCAGTTGCATACAGCAACCGCGTCAATTATCTGCAATCAAAGCCGCCAATGGAAGACATTGGTGAATTAAACATCAAGGCGTATCAAGTTCAATCAGATTTAGACAATATTCTTCACGTCGCGGCTGTTCCGATGTTGGCCATTTTTGGTTTCCCGCAATCAGCAGAGGAGATTAGTGCCGGGCCAAATGAAGCGCTTGCGCTGCCTGAAGGCGCATCAGCGCAATACATTGAGCCAGGCGGGGCCAGCTTTAACGCATTGTTCCAGCGGCTGGATCAGATCGAAAAGCAGATCAATGAGCTGGGCTTGGCCAGTGTGCTGGGCCAAAAGCTATCGGCTGAAACTGCTGAATCAAAGCGCATCGATCGCAGCCAAGGCGATTCAACGATGATGGTGATCGCCCAAAATATGCAGGACATGATCGACAACTGCCTGCGGTTTCATGCTGATTATCTGAACGACACATCACCCGGCAGCGCATTGATCAACCGTGATTTCATGGGCTCCCGTATGGACCCGAGCGAAATCAAAGCATTGCTTGAGCTTTATTTGGCCGGCACCATCACGCAATCGACGTTGTTGACGCAACTTGAGGCCGGTGAAGTGCTTGGTGATGACTTTGACCTAGAGGAGGAGCTTGAGGCAACGGCTGCCGGTGGCCTGCAGGAATGAGCACCCCGTCTGAGTTTTATCGGCACGCTGTTGACCTAAATCGATTTAGCAATGCTGAGGCAAAGCAGATTGCGATTGCTTACAACCGATTGATTTTGCAGGCTGTCGCGGAGCTGCAGATTCTGGTCGAAGATGAGCGAGCCTTTGACCGTCAGACACGTCTTAGGGAGATCGTTAGGCAGCTACGGGCAAGCCTCAACAATTGGGCAGGCGAAAGCTCTGCATTGTTAGTGGGTGAGCTTCAAGGGCTTTCAGCGTTTGAAGAGCAGTTTGTCAGGGCGCAACTGCTGGAGATGGTGCCAGAGCGGCTAGCTGATCAGGTGAAAGCGCTGCAGATCGATCCTGCTTTTGCTCGCGCTGTCGTGATGACAGACCCAATCGAGATTGGCTTGAATGTTCTGTCTGACGACCTGCTGGAAGCCGTAGGGCCATCACCGACAACGTTCAGACTGACTGCGACTCAAGGCGCTCAAATCACGCTTCCGAATGGCTCAACCGTATCGAAAGCGTTTAGGGGGATCGCTGAATCTCAAGCCGAGCTGTTCACCAAAACCGTGCAGTCTGGATTTCTAGCGGGTGACTCAGGGCCGCAGATGGCGAGGCGCCTAAAGGGCCGTTTGAAATTTGCTGATTTTGGGCCGTTGTCAGTGCGGCAACTAGCGCAGGCAGGCGGGCAGCTCACAGCAGTGGCCAATCATCAGGTAAACACGCTGGTGAGGACCAGTGTTAATCAGGTGGCAAATGCGGTCAGCCAAGCCACCTACAAGGGCAATGCCGAGATTACTGAGAAATACAAATACGTTGCGACGCTTGATTCCCGCACATCGGCACGATGCAGGGCGTTAGATCAACAGGTGTTTGAGTACGGCAAAGGGCCAACACCACCGCAGCATTTCAACTGCAGATCAACGACCGTGCCAGAGATCGATTATGCAGCGCTAGGGATGCCTGAGCCACCACCGAGTGCAATACGAAGGCCAGGCATCATCTCAGGGCCGATGAGCAAAGCAGCCAAGACGCGGACGGTCCCGGCAAATCAGTCTTATGGGGAATGGTTGCAGGAACAAGGCGACGACATAAAGCGCGATGTTTTGGGGCCGAGCAGGATCCCCTACTGGAACAAGCTGGTGAAGAAATACGGGTCAGAAGATGCAATCCGCAAGTTTTTAGCAACTGACGGTTCAGAGCTGACGCTGAAGCAGCTGAAAGCAAGGTACGGGCAGCCGTAGGATGAGAGCAGCAGCAACTTAGCCATGAAATGCGGCGGTTATAAGAAGCCAAAAGGCAACAAGAAAGGCGGCAAGAAGAAATGAGAAAAGGTCAACGGGTCAGTTGGGTTTATCAAGGCAAGCGCACTTTTGGCACTGTTACCGCAATGGGCGGCGCCAGGGCTGCAATCAAAGGGCCTAAAGGCGGCAACATCGTTAGGGTTGGCACTGCAGATGACCCAGTGATCAAGATCAAGTCAGAATCAACAGGCAACCCAGTCCTTAAGCGTCGATCACAGTTGAAGTCAGCACCAAAAAGAAAGTAGGATATTGGCGTAAATAAACCTTACGGGTTTCACATGACCGACGAGATTACGTCTCAAGAGCAAGAACAACCAACAGCCAACGTTGAAGCGCTAAGGAATAGCGTTGAAGCGTTAGAGCGAAAGAATTATGAGCTGATCGGCAAGCTAAACAAAACAAAGGCCGCTGATGTTGACGTTCAGGCGTTGATTGATTTCAAGGCCAACGCCGAGCAACAGCAGCTTGAGAGCAAAGGCCAATACGCCGAGGCCAAAGCTGCACTTGAGCAGCAGTTCAGGGAATCAGCTACTGAGAAAGATCAACAGATCAAGGAGCTGACCAACCGAGTGCAAGAACTTGAGTTGATGGCACCAGCCGTCAGCGCATTGTCTGATGTGGTCCATGATCCGCAATTGGTGCTGAACACGCAGCTAAAACGCGACCAAATCCAGCGCGAGCCTGATGGCACTGTCGTGGTAGTCGAAGGCTATGAGCGCACCCCAGTAGGAGAATGGGCGAAGGCTAAAACACCGGCATGGATGCAAAAAGCACCGAAGCCGCAGGGGTCTGGTGCGCCATCGTCTAGGGCCAGCGGTGAGATCACGCCAGGCACAAAGAACCCGTTCAGCGCTGAAAGCTTCAACCTCACAGAGCAGTCACGGTTGTATAAAACAGATCGTGATTTGTACGAACGGCTAAAAAATGCCGCAAACCGCTAATATGTAGCGAAGGTGAAGCTACGCAGAGCCGCAAGGGTTACGCCCGAAAAATAAACAACCATTTTTTAGGAGGTAGTCATGGCGGTTCTGCGCTCTGACATCATCATTCCGGAGATTTTTACTCCGTATTTGATC
>Ga0307488_10000669_pt1 | contig 28524 bp, 9 predicted proteins | sample SB02metaG_FD_202248 | JGI IMG/M metagenome (GOLD analysis project Ga0307488, IMG submission 202248) | Sea-ice brine microbial communities from Beaufort Sea near Barrow, Alaska, United States - SB 0.2 | ecosystem: Environmental > Aquatic > Marine > Coastal | place: USA: Alaska | collected 2017-05-06
TGCAGCTTTTTTAAACAAGTTTAGTTCTCCATATTACTTGTTAAAGTATATAGTAATTATTGACACCTGTCAACCTATTTTTTGGTATCGGTGTATTCTGTTAACGGTGCAGCTTCATTCCGCTTTACACTTGCTTCCCATTCGCCTGCATTTTGTCTTGTATAACTCGGATTCAGGTCATTCATTTCCAAAATATCGTCTCTAATGTTTTGATTGCGTTTTTCAATATTAATAACACGTACAAAGCTATTAGTAACTGCGGCAGTATAGTATGCAAATGGGTTATCTGACTTAGATTCATCAAATTGTAGTCCAATCTGCGCCAGCTGTAGTATTGCTTGACCTTTCATCTCGTCATTGTATGTGTAACCACGTACATTACCTCGAGTTGCATAACGATCAACAAGTTTCAACCACATCATAGCAAGTTTGTCTGTTGCTTTACCATGCTTATGGTTAAAGTTGCCATTGTCCATTCCACCTTCCCAGTGACTTTTGCCTACTAGGATAATTTCACCTTCGTCATTATACTTGTAATGCTTAAAGGGCGGAAAAGGAAGTTTAACTTTTGTATCAGCAACTGTCTTTGGGTTCTTTTTGCGACCTGGCTCTTCTGGAATATGATCAAATGTCATCACGCGGAAGATTAACTCTTCTTTAGTAATTTGAGCAGCAGTAGTTTCGCACTCTGCTTGCTTGACCTTTTCACCAAGTCCTTTACGGCGCTCGTATTCTGCAGATGACATCTTCTTTGCTTTATTACGCTTTGCTTCTGCAACAGTAAGCCGATTAATTTTACTTACGTCTGCTAAAATAATGTCATACTGTCCAAACTCTGGTTCTAGATAACTATTAAACTTATTCTTTGATTTGTGTATTTCTTTAAGTATGTCTTTATTGTTAAGATAATTCTTGGGCCGCATCATTCTCTCCTATAGTGTTAATTACTATTATACACGCTAACTGTATCATTGTCAACCGAAGAATAATTATAATATGCATACATAATTTTGTCAACTAAATAGTAGTGCAGGAGTAAAATAAATTATGGCAAAATTTAACATTAAAAAAGCATCTTCAAACTTTATAAGTAGCATTGTTAGTGATGCAAAAAGTGCCGTCAAAGGCGCCATTAGTGACACTATCAATCAAAAGTTAGGTAGTCTAGGTCCTCTTGGAAAACTAGCAGCTAACTTTATTAACCAAACCGGTGGATTTGGTTCAGGCGGCTCAAACAATAGAACAATATCTCGGGCAATAATTTCATCTAGTAATAATACCACTACCGAAGCCGGCGACTGGCGTGTTAGTATTAGTGTGCCGCAAGTTATACTCGGTGAAGGCGATATCCTTGAGCCGCTAAGAGGCGAAAATAACAAATCGAGTGCCTGGAACACAGGAAATAAAATGATATTTCCGTTTAACCCAACAGTGCTATTAAGCCACAGTGCAAATTACTCTCAAATACAACCTACTCACACAAATTATGCATATAATGCATATGAAAGTAGTCAGGTTGATGCAATTACTATTACTGGCGAATTTTATCAAGAAAATGAAGACGATGCAAAGTATTGGATTGCGTGTTTGCATTTTTTAAGAACTGCAACTAAAATGTTTTATGGAGACAGTAATCCACAAGGAAATCCTCCAGTAGTTTGTAGATTAAACGGATACGGTAAGCATGTATTAAATCACATGCCAGTTGTAATAACTAACTTTACAACAGATTTGCCAGTTGACGTAGATTATATTGAATGTACTATTAACGGAGTGTCAAACTATGTTCCTACGCAAAGTTCGATTACAGTTACACTACAGCCGCAATACGCAAGGCGCTCACAATCAGGATTTAATTTAAATCAATTTGCCAAAGGCGGACATGTAAATGGACCAGAGGGATTTGTATAATGAAAAATAATTTAAGCCCGTATGCACGTACTCCAGTCAGAAAAGGTGGATATCTAGATATCTTAACACCGCGCCCTGTGCCTATTAACAACGAAGACATATTGTTTGAAATAACAACTGAATATACATATCGTCCTGATTTATTGGCGCACATTACTTACGGCAGAAAAGACTTGTGGTGGGTATTTGCACAACGTAATATGGATACTCTTAAAGATCCTGTATTTGACTTTATTGCCGGAACTAAAATTTATCTACCTGATCCTGCAGCATTACGAAACACACTAGGATTCTAATATGGCATATAACCTGAGCAAAGCTATAAAAGGCAACTTAACAACAGCAGTAAATACTATTAAGCAAGATTTTAGTTCTGCTGCTACTAATATTACTAGCAAAATTAGTAATGTATCAGGACTAAGTTCTCAAAAAGTAAATTCAGCATTACTAGGCGCCACTGTTGGCGGCATATTAAAAGGAAACAAAGGCGCGGCATTTGGTGCGCTAGCAGGAAGCATTTTTGGTGGCGGCGGAGCTAGTAGCTTACTAAGCCAAGTCCAGGGTAAATTATCCGGATTAATTGCTGATGCAGAAGAACTACAAGGACTAATAAGTCAACCTTTAAAATTAATAGAAAAAGGTGCCGCTGATTTAAATGGACTTACCGGAGAATATGGATTAACTTTATCACAGTATAGAGAACTAAACGAAAGAAGTCAATATACTCAGTATATTGACAGTGGTTTTATGCCGTCTTACAAAGGAGATGATAGTTCTGCAAGTAAAATTCCTAATCCGTTACGAAATCACAATGGTGTTAATTATATAATTACACTAGGCATACTCGGCAGAGAAGAATACAACAATCCTGAAATATACAGAAAAGCAGGTGGATTTAAAAATTATATAATAAAAAGTGCAGGTGGAAACTTAGGCAAAAGAACACAAGTATTTGACGAAATTGTCGGCAACGTTTCGGGAAATCATCATGCTGGAACTGACACACAAACTCACGCAGAATATTACATTGATGACATTGAAATTGACGCTGTACTATCACCGAATCCAAACACTAGAGTTACTATGGGCACTTCTTTGTCGTTTACAGTTACTGAGCCATATAGCATGGGTAATTTTATACAAGCTATCATTACCTCAGCAGAAACAGCAGGGTATAGTAATTATAATGAAGCACCGTTTTGTTTAAAGATTGATTTCGCCGGTTGGAATTTAGGTGGTGATGATAATGCTAATTTTATAACAGAGCCTATGTTTATTCCTATAAAATTTATTAATATGGATTTTAGTGTTAGTGGCACTGGCAGCACGTATAATGTTAGAGCAGTTCCTATGAGCGAGACAGGTCTACGTGATAATATTAATAAAATTAATATTCCAGTAAAGGCTACGGGAACATTATGTCACGAAGTTCTTGAAACAAATGATAAATCTGTTACGAGAGCAATTAATCAGCAAATTGAATCATTAGAAGAAATTGGTGCGCTAGCTCCGTATGACAGATATATCATTTGTTTTCCTAAAACAAGAAAAGAACTAACTAAGGTTTTACAAAAAGGTACAATTACTGAAAGTTCTTTTACTACATCTCCTGAAGAGCAAGAGGCGGAGCGCAAGGGAGGCAGCGGCGATCCGAGACTTAATGCAGCGTATAGTCCTAAAACGCTAACTATAAACTCACCAAACAACGTATATTCGATATTTAAAACGTTTGCCGAAGATACTACTTTAATGAATGAAATAGGGTTAAGTCCACTTAATGTAGATACAAATGCAGGCGGAAATGCAGGCGCGGCAGAAGCAAATCAAGTTGTTAATCCTGAAACTAATTTAGTAGATACTGCATCATCAGCAGCACAACCTGCTGACAAAGCAAGAGAATTTCAATTTAGTCAAAGCGAGCAAATTACTACTATTATTGAAAAAGTAATAATGCAATCAGAATATTGTGCTGAAAATTCAACTAAAGAAACTAAGACTGGATTGAATAAATGGTTTAAAATTGACACACAAGTTTTCTTAGACGATAGTCCACTAACCGAACAACAAATGGGTCGTACACCAAAGGTTTTTATATATAGTGTTATTGTACATGAAGTAGACGAAGCAGTAACAGCAGCAGGAAATAAAAAAGCAAAGAATACTAAAGGATTGAGAGATTCTGCAGTTAAAGAATACAACTATCTGTATACTGGAAAAAACGAAGACGTTTTATCTTTTGATATTAATTTTAATAATGCATTTTTAATGACTGCAAATGCTGATCTCGGAATGAGCAATGCTAATATAAGAAGTCCAGACGGCCAAACAACTAACGCCTCCGGTAATAGTCAAGGAAGTGATGCAGGAATGGTTGCAGAAACTGATAGAAAATCTAACGATGATCAAGGGGGAGAACAAGGTTTCACTGACAAAAATCTTCTATCATCCGGTTCTTATAGTAACGATATAAGACGCCAGATTGCAGAAACATTCCACGACAGAATTACAAATATGACTGTAGATATGGTTAATACTGAAATGGAAATAATGGGTGATCCTTTTTATATTCCGCAACAAACAGGCAACTATGTTGCTGAAACAGGAGACAAACCTGGAATAACCAAAGACGGCACAATGAATTATTTAGATGGCCCTGTATATTGTATAGTAAATTTTAGAACTCCTTTTGATTATCAAGTCACAGGAGCAACTATGGAATTGCCCCAAATTGTTCCAGGATTTAGTGGATTGTTCCAGGTACGTGCAGTTTCAAATAAATTTAGCGCCGGAAAATTTACACAAACCCTTAAAATGATGAGACGCAAGGGACAAGATGATGAAGAAACATCAGGATCCAGTGCCTTTATTCAAACAAGTACCGGCGCATCACTTAATAAAGACGCCCCACAATCTGATGGCACAATAGGCCAAAGCGGACAATCTAATACAGATTGTTTCCCAGCAGCACAGAATGATGATATTAGAGTATTAAGTGCAGCAATCGGCGCAGACATTGCTGCACAAACAGCAGCAGCGCAATTAAAATTAGAAACTCAACTTTCAAATGCACTAACTACTCAAGTTTCTGAATTAGTCGAAGGAGTTGATTTTGGAATTGCAAAACTCCCAGACCTTACTAAAGTTATCCCACAACTCGATGCATTTGGCGGCCTCGGAGCAAATATTACATCACAAGTATCACAAGCACAAAATGCAGCACAAAATGCAGCACAAAATGCAGCACAAAATGCAGCAAATGCTGCAAATACAAAAATTAATGCAGCTTCAAACGCAGCAAAATCTAAAGTTAAAAACTTATTAGGAGGCTTTTAATGTCAGAAGAAGACAGCGGCTTACCAGAAGAAAGCGCAGCTAAGTTAGAACAAACAAATGCTGTTTTTGCAGAAGGCCTTGGACCATGGCGTAATCCCGGAGTTACAGGACCTAAACAAATATTTGAAGATATTAATGACTTGTACAAATACGGCGAAGAAGTTAGTACAGGAGGCCGTAAAAAACAAATTGTCATAGTTGTTGATAATAAAGGCACTGGAGTATTATACCCAGATCAGCCGCATTATTGGATGATTGAAAGACTGCCAATGGATCCAGTTGTTCTAGCTGATAATCCAGACGAACCTTGGGAATTCTTTTTTGAAACTCTGTACGAAGCTATGGTAGCATACAAAGAACAAGGCATACTAACATATCCTAAACCTAGAAATTCTATACAAGCAGGCACTTATCAAGGAGTGCCTGTTTATCTTCCAGATCCTGTGTTAGATTATAGCAGGCCTGGAACAACAACTGAATCAACAACTGGCAAAACTACAGGAACAAGTGTTCAAACAACAACAACAAAAACTCCAGGAACAGCAGGAGTTGTTACAACAAGCGAGACGTTACCTGCTGAAGTTCCTGAAAAAGAATATACAACTGTTGTAACTAAAGGAGTAGACGAAGATGGATTTAGTTATACAGAAACAAAACGTGTAGAAGTTCCAGCAGGCTCTAGTAGTCTTGAGCCAACTCCTGCAATACCGCCTCCGCCTCCACCAGCAGAAGTTGCACAACGACAAGCTAATCAAAAAGCAGCAAAAACAACGGCAGCTAAAGTCCAAACTGGTTCAGATCCGTGTACACCAAATAATCCTCCAGTAAGCTCTGGAGCAAGCTCAGCAGGCAGTGTGCCTCCTGCGTCAAAAAATATTACAGCATCACAGACAGCAGCTCTTTTAAATCATGCAAAAAAAGCCGCAGCTGCCGCCCCTGCGTCAGTACTGACTGAGGATCCGTTAGATGCATTCGGCGGTTCAGGCCCTAACATTACTACGCCTACTACAGTAACACAAGCTACGTCGTCACCAGCTCCTGGCATCGTGGCACCAACAGCTAGTAACTCAGCTAATGTTCGACCGCGCCCAACAAACGTATATATATATGAAGCACTAACTCCTGGGTTCGACAGGTACGATTTTAACACTGGTAAAAAAGTGTACACACCAAACACCGGAACAAGCAGAAATAATAATGGACAGACAGCAGCACTAAGCGGAGGCTCATTTTAAAATATGTCAAACAGTAAATATACAAGAACTACATCGAGTCTTAAAGCTGGATTTAAAGACTCCGGCCCGTACGAAGCATTAGTCATTAGTAATCTAGACACAAAATATATGGGTGGCCTGACGGTAGAGCTGTTAAAATATACAAGTTCAGGCAGCGCCCCTGAACGTAGTGGACAACTAATAAATGTTAAATATCTAAGCCCGTTTTATGGAGTAACTCCAAATGCTGCACTTACAGCAAATGACGGATACGAGCACACACAGAAATCATACGGTATGTGGATGGTGCCGCCAGATGTAGGTGCTAAAGTACTTGTAATGTTTGCAGAAGGTAATGCAAACTTTGGTTACTGGATTGGGTGCATTCCTGCAGACTATATGAATTTTATGGTTCCAGATGGCCGAGCATCAACTGAAAACACAACTGAAATTACGCCGCCGCCGTTGAAAGGAAGAAAACTTCCAACAGGCGAATATAACAAGGCGATCGAAACTGGTGCAAAAGTTGACCCTACTCTTTTCAATAAACCTTATAATAAAGATTTTACTGAGTCTTTAGAAATACAAGGTTTGTTAAATGACGAAGCACGGGGAACAACTACTTCTAGTGCAAGACGAGAAATGCCTAGTATGGTATTTGGCATTAGTTCTCCTGGACCAAAAGACCGCAGAGATGGTCACCCAACTGTAGAAATTGGATCAGCAGGAAATAAAGTAAGTGTTCCGTCTAATAGATTAGGCGGCACCTCATTTGTAATGGACGACGGCGATGAGAGATTTGTGCGTACAACCCACGCAGAAGATGGCCCGCCAATCTATAAAAACAAAGGCAACAATGAAGCCGGCGGCGACAGAACTATTCCACAAAACGAATTAATGCGTTTTAGAACTAGGACCGGACATCAAATACTAATGCACAACAGTGAAGATTTAATCTACATCGGAAATGCTCGTGGTACAACTTGGATTGAAATGACCAGCGATGGTAAAATTGATATTCATGCACAAGACAGTGTTAGTATTATGACTGAGAATGATCTAAACATTACTGCTGAACGTGACATAAACATGGAAGCAGGCAGAAATGTTAATATCAAAGCAGCAGGCCGAAAGCCCGGAACAACAAGCGGAAGAGTACAGATAGAATCTAAGAAAGACTTTAATTTATCAGTTGGCGAAAACAGTAAAATTACAGTAGGAAAAAATCAACATATTGCTGTAAAAGCATCACAGTATATTGATACAGCAAAGACATTACATATTCACACAGGACAAGATAACAGACTTACATCTGATGGATCGACTCATATTATTAGTGCTAAAGAGCATAGAGAAACAGCAACATATGTGCATATGAATGGACCAAAGGCAGCACGAGCAAATACTGCTCAACAAGTAACGCCACTGTCACTAAACACACTACCGCGTATTAAACCAGGCGGCGCCATATCTGGCTACGAAAGTATATTAGCAAGATCGCCACAGCACGAACCGTGGCCCCACCACGAAAATTTAGATCCGTTATCATTTAAGAAAAGCGAAACAGACAGAGATTATCCTGGTGCCCTCCCCAGTTCAGATCGTGTACTCACGCCTGATACGTTTAATAAAAACATACAAGGCAGAACGTCAAGCGCAGTTGTATCAGGCAGCGGCGGCAACATTAGTACAGGAAATGCAAGTCGTCCAGGCGGCAATGGACAACAAGGCGTACCCCCAGGCGACTATAGTAGTGACTATACGTTTGATGGGAACATTGGTGCATTAAGTGAAAAATATGAATCACGCGGAAATCCTGCTATTATTGGTTGGGATAGTACCGGCGGCTGGAGTTATGGAAAATACCAACTTGCAGCAAATACAGGTTCATTGAATGAATTCCATAGCTGGCTATCTAGAGCACATCCTGACATAGAATCACAGCTAGCAGCAGCAGGAGGCCCATCATCGGCTAAAGCTGGAACTGAAGCATACAAAGCAGCGTGGACTCAAGTAATGGGAACAGCCGCAGGCGCAGCAGCACAAAGCGAATATGCAGGCCTGCAATACTTTGTTCCTGGTGCCAAACGAATTAAAAAAGGCGCAGGATTAGATGTTATGGAAAGAGCGTTTACAGTGCAACAAATGGCATTTTCTACAGCAATACAACACGGTAACGGCGGCGCATCATCTGTATTCCGTAATGCATTAAAGGGACTAGGATATCCGTCAAACGAAATAACTGCAACAAATCCTACGGACGCTGCGTTAATTAGAGCAGTTTATGCAGAACGTAGATCCGAAAACGGAGCTCGTTACTTTAAAAAGAGCACACAAAGCGTTAGGAATAGTGTTGTTAATAGATTCCACAATGAAGAAGCAGATGCACTTAAAAGTCTAGAACAAGAAATTAAAAAAGCACAGGAAAATCCACCGACTGTAGATCCAACGGATAACAGTGCTGCTACAAAAACAGTTTCACCTACAAGTAATCCACAATAATTAAGGTAAATATAGTATGAGCCAATTAGAAAAAAATCTTTATAAACGAGTAACTGTAAGTCAGCCTGCACAAGCAGCAACTACAGGCCGGAAGTATAGAGGTTTTAGTACAGTTGCAGATGCTAAAAGCTTCAGTATTTACGACTTTGAATTAATTAAGCAAGATTTAATTAATCACTTCCATATACGTCAAACTGAAAAATTAAGTGACCCTACATTCGGCACTATTATCTGGGATATATTATATGAACCGTTTACTGTTGAAGTACAGGAAGCAATAATCGAGGATGTTACTCGAATTATTAATTACGACCCTAGAATAAAAGCTGAAAATATTATTATCGATACATATGAGCAAGGTATACAAATTGACTGCACTATATCAGTACTTCCATTTGGCATAACTGATCAACTACGCTTTAAATTTGATAAAGATAACGGTCTACTCCAACAATAAAAATTAAATACACACATTATCATTTCAGGTAAATACATTAGTAAACAAGGAAAATGATATGTCTTCAAATGATAGACAGTCTAGGCTATTAGTAGCAGAGGACTGGAAAAGAATTTACCAAAGCTTTAGGAACGCAGATTTCCAAAGCTACGATTTTGATAACCTTAGACGCACAATGATTAACTATTTGCGTCAAAACTATCCAGAAGACTTTAACGATTACATTGAATCGAGTGAATATCTTGCGCTAATTGATATGATTGCTTTCCTTGGGCAAAACTTATCATTCCGTATTGATTTAAACGCTCGCGAAAACTTCCTTGAAACAGCAGAGCGCAGAGAAAGCGTATTGCGTCTAGCACGTATGCTGTCTTACAATCCTCGCAGAAACCAAGCAGCTAACGGCTTACTTAAATTCGACACAATTAAAACAACAGAAAGTCTTTTAGATAGTAATGGTTTAAACATGGCAGGAATTACTGTTAAGTGGAATGACCAAACTAACTCAAACTATTTTGAACAGTTTGTTAAGATTATGAATTCGGCATTACCGTTGTCCAACTCAATTGGCAATCCTTTAAAGTCTGCACTAATTGCAGATGTACAAACACAAAAATATCGATTGCAAGCTACAAACACTGGACAAGCAATTTATCCGTTTACTAAACGCATCGAAGGCGTAAGCACACGTTTTGAAGTTGTAAGCACTGACATTTCAGATGAGAATATTTTAGAAGAAGCGCCGCTTCCGGGCAATAGTCCTGCGTTTCTGTTTAGAGATGACGGCCAAGGCGCCGGCTCAAATAACACAGGATTCTTTATGCACTTCCGTCAAGGTAAACTTGAAACAGGAAATTTTGCAGTAACAAATCCAACACCAAACCAAGCAGTTCAAATTGATGCTGAAAATATTAACGATAGTGATGTGTGGGTATTTGCATTAAATAGCGCAGGGTTCGAAAGTAGCGAGTGGACAAAAATTGATGCAGTAGAGGGCAATAATGTTATTTACAATAGTTTGTTTAATAAAACTAGAGATGTATTTGCAGTAACAACACGCATCGGCGACAGGATTAATTTAAACTTTAGTGACGGAGTTTTTGGAAATTTGCCATCAGGTAACTTTAAAGCATACTATAGAACTAGTAGTAATTTACGTAGTGTAATTACTCCAAGTGCAATAAGCACAGTGAGCATTGATATTCCGTATCAGTCAAGAAACGGAACTGCGCAAGTACTTACTATCGGTCTTAAATTAAACTACACAGTTAGCAATGGTACCGCTACTGAAACTAATACAGAAATTAAACAAAATGCACCTGCAACTTATTATACACAAAACAGATTAATTACAGGTGAAGACTATAACATCGGCCCACTTGCAATTAGTCAAGACATTATCAAAACTAAAAGCTCAAACAGAATTTCAAGCGGTATTAGCCGCTTTTTTGACCTAAAAGACGCAAGCGGCAAATATTCAAATACTAGTTTGTTTGCAGACGATGGTGTAATTTATAAAGAAGAATTTGTCGAAAAACAATCATTCACATTTGCAACACAAACTGACATTGAAGGCGTTATATATAATACTATTGAAGGCATTTTAGGTAGTGTTAATGCACAAAATTTTTACCTTGCAAAATATCCAAAAATTATTGTTAGTGATCTTAATGCAACTTGGAATCAGTCTAGTACTAGTACAAATCAGTCATTAGGTCTAATACAAGATATTGATAGTAATCCGTATAATGTAGGAGCGTTTACTGCTAATAGTTTAAGGTTGTTAGAAGCCGGCGCAATGTTAAAGTTTGTTGCTCCAACAGGCAATCATTTTATGCCAGACGGCACACTAATGGCTGACGGCGCAGCAGGCGATCACTTAGGAAAAACAACATACAAATGGTGTAAGGTAATTTCTGTATCAGGTAACGGAACAGTAATAGACGAAGATGGAATTGCTCCTATCAAACTAAATGATGTTATTCCAACAGGCGCAATACTACAACAAGTTATTCCAAACTTTTCTAAAGTATTAATTAATGATGTAAAAACGCAATTAATTGACCAAACATTTGAATACAAAGATTTTGCATTACGCTATGATCAATACGATCGACAGTGGAAAATTGTACTAGCAGAAGACATTAATACAGTTAGTGGATTTGCTACAGGTAAGGCAGGAGACATTACTGGTGAAAATCTTGATGCAAGTTGGATGCTCTACTTTAAAACAGATGGTGAAAAATATACAATTACATACCGCAATTTAAGATATGTAATGGAAAGCGCAGACGAAATTAGATTCTTCTTTGATGCTGCTGATAGGATTTATGATCCTGCAACAGGACAAATTGTTAGAGACAAAATTGATATTCTAAACATTAATCGAAAGCCTGGAGAATTAATTCCGTTTACAAGAGACTTTAACTGGACAATTACTGATGCATATAGAGACGCTGACGGATACTTAGATAGTCGTAAAATACAAGTTCAATTTATTGATCTTGATGATGACGGCGTAATCGATGATCCTGATATTTTTGAGCAAATTGTTGGCGAAGAAGACGTTGCTATTGCTACAGTTAACAAAATTATATTTCAAAAGAAATATACAACAACTGATGGTGTAGAAGACTTTAAGTATTTTGCAAACACAACTGCTGAAATAATAGTAATACAAAACGAAGCGGCTATTGCTCCGTACAGCACACGTTTAGAAGGACAGATATTTTATCTAATTGATGAAGGTATATTTAGAAAGCTTAATAAAGTACTGAACAATACTACTATTAATACAGATTATAAAGCATATTTTGGCCGCGCAGATTTAAAATTCCATTACATTCACGTTGCTGATAGCGGTTATAGAATAGACCCAAGTGCAAGTAACATTATTGATACTTACATCTTATCTAAAACTTATGATACACAAGTAAAACAATATATTGCTGGAACAACTTTAATACAACCTAAACCACCGAGCAATGACGAATTGTTTAGAAGCTACGGCACTGAAATAAACAAAATAAAAAGTTTAAGTGACGAAGTAATTTATCACCCTGCAAAGTATAAAATACTATTTGGTGATAAGGCATCAGCAGACCTACAAGTTAAGTTTAAAATTGTTAAAAATGCTAGTATGGTTATTAACGATAATGAACTTAAATCAGACATAATCGAAGCTATTAATAAATTCTTTGATATTGAAAATTGGGACTTTGGAGAGACGTTTTACTTCCAAGAACTTAGTGCCTATATCATAAACCAGCTGTCTCCAAAACTGGTAAGTATACTAATAGTACCGCGCCAAACTACACAATCGTTTGGTAGCCTATTTGAAATAAAGAGTGAGCCAGATGAAATATTTGCAAGTGCAGCTAAAGTGAGTGATATCGAAACAATTGATCAATTAACAGCAACTAACCTACAAGCAACCGGTACAGTAATTAATAATGTATCAACAGCTATAACATCAGGAATATCAAGTAGTGCATCAGCAACAACAACTAGTACAACAACAGGTGGAGGCTATAGTTACTAATGGCTAAGAATGATCAGAACGAAAGCGCACTACCTGTTCCAGGACAGAATAATAAAATTACTGCAAGTGATTTTTTACCAAAGTTCTTTAGAACTCAAGCTAATAAAAAGTTTTTACAAGGAACACTTGACCAACTTATACAGCCTGGTGTTGCCGAAAAGATTAATGGGTACTACGGCAGAACAACTGCAAAAGCATACAAAACTACAGACAACTATATAGATGATATAAATGCTGACAGAACTAACTATCAGCTAGAACCTGCTACGGTTATTAAAGACAACTACGATAATGTAACTTTTTATAAAGATTATAATGATTATATAGGACAACTTAGTGTATACGGTGCTAACACAGATAATCACAGTCGCTTAAACAGTCAAGAAACATATGCTTGGAACCCAAGTATTGATTGGGATAAGTTTGTAAACTTCCGTGAATATTACTGGATGCCAAATGGTCCTATTAGTATTCCTGTAAGAGGACAAAGCAGAGATATTGTTAGTACATACTCTGTTACTACAGAAGATCAAGGCGATAATATTGCTTATGTTTTTAATGACGGACTAACACGCAACCCTAACTTGAAATTATACAGAGGTCAAACATATCGATTTGAAATTGACACACCTGGACATCCAATGGCAATTGCCATTAGTAGAACGTTTACTCCTGGATCGGCAATTTTAACAGCAGGAACAGAAGGATTAAGATCTAGCGGATTATTTGATGCAACGCTTTACGGTAATGAGTATGACCAAGGGGAGTATATTATTTTACCAAGCGGCGGCAGCGTAACATTTGCAGCTGACGACAATGTTTCGACACTTTATCCAGATGGCATTCGTAAGCTAGGCGAAGAAGGCGAAGAAGTTGCAATTGCGTACATTGAAAAAGGCACAATTGAATTTACTATTCCGTTTAATGCACCTGATAGGCTTTATTATATTAGTAAAAATGCTGTTGATACTAGCGGGCAATTTAGAATTTATGACATTGAAGAAAATGCATTCCTTGATGTTACAGCAGACATTATAGGTAAGAAAACGTATACTAGTGCAAACGGTGTTGCATTATCAAACGGAATGAAAATTAAATTCCAAGGTGATGTATTACCGATTGAATACGATACTAACGATTGGTATGTTGAAGGCGTTGGCAACAAGATTAAATTAATTAAAGATCAAGATTTAATTATACCAGCAGCATATAGCGATACTAAGCGTATTGCATTTGATAGTGACAACTTTGATACACTTCCCTTTAGTGATGCAAGTGCATATGCAACAGAAAAGGATTATATTGTTGTTAACAGAGCAAGCCCTGATAGAAATGCATGGAGTCGTTATAATAGATGGCATCATAAAGATGTAATTTTAAAAAGTTTTGAATATAATGACATTCCAAGATCTGTTGACGAAGCATCTCGTGCAAAGCGTCCTATTATTGAATTCGAAGCAGGGTTAAAGTTAAACAATTTTGGAGCATTTGCTAAACAAGATGTTGATTTAATTGATACATTCACAACAGATGTGTTTAGTACAATTGAAGGACAGATAGGATATAATATTGATGGTGTCAACTTAGCTGATAACATGCGTATTTTGTTCGCAGCAGATACTGATATTTTAGTAAGCGGCAAAATATACCAAGTTAAATTTGTTAAAATTGGAAATGTTAGGCAGATTAGTTTAATTGAAACTACTGATACATTGCCTGTTGATCTCGAAACAGTGTTAATTACACAAGGTGTAAAAAATGCAGGTAAGAGTTATCACTTCCACGGAGCAAAGTGGACTGCTGCACAAGAAAAAACAAAACGGAATCAACATCCGATGTTTGCAGTATACGATGTTAATGGTAATAGTTTTAGTGATGAAACATACTACGGCTCGACTACGTTTAACGGCACCAATATATTTTCATATGCTACAGGCGAAGGCACACTAGATACTGAACTAGGGTTTCCATTAAGTTATAAGTCTATTAATAATTCTGGTGATATTGTTTTTAATTTTAATTTATTAAATGATACATTTACATTCCAAACAGAAACTAATTTATATACCCAGGCAATTAAAAGTGGGTATTTAAAGAAATATAGCTCGCTTACTAAATTTTCATATGTAAATGGATTTAGTAATACTCCTACACTTAGTAAACAGTATGTTATAAAAGAATATACTGCAACTGACATACAGATTAATAATTTTGAAATTAATGTTTACGATAATTCAAGCAGTATTGCTGATTTAAAAGTAGTTGTTTTTGTTAACAATAAACTGCAATTAATTAATACTGATTATACAATTGACAAAACAACGGAAAATGCAATTGTTACTTTTGTAAAAGATTTAGTAGCTACTGATGTTATTAAAATTAAGACAGATAGTAAAACTGTAAAAAATTCTAACGGTTATTACGAGTTCCCTTACAACTTAGAACGCAATCCTCTAAACGACGATGTTAATCAATTCACACTTGGTGAAGTAATTGATCATGTTGATAGTATGCTGGAAGACATTCCTGGATACGTTGGCACATACCTTGGCTCTGGTAATTTGAGAGATTTAGGAGATCTAGATAAGTTTGGTAAGAGATTTGTAAAACATAGTGGACCGATTAACTTACCATTATATCACGTGACTAACAAAAGTTATAATATTGTAAAAGCATTAAAATATTCTAAAAAAGAGTATTCGAAATTTAAGAAAACTTTCTTAGATACTGCTGTAACACTAGGGTATGATGGACCAGTTAAAGTTCACGTTGATCTTGTTTTAAAAACAATTAACAGTGATAAATTAAAGTCACAGCCGTTTTACTTTTCTGATATGCTCGCCGCCGGATCAGCTAATAAAATTGATTATACAGTTTTAGATTCAAGAACAACTGACTATCCTATTACTAATAATTTTAATTTAACTAGATTAACTTCGTCTAGTGTACTTGTATATTTAAATGGCAAACAATTAACACATATTAAAGATTATAACTTTGACACAGCAGGGTATGTATCAATTACTGCTGGACAAATAGAAACTGATTTAATTGAAATATATGAATACGAAAATACTGATGGTAGCTTTATTGCTCCAACGCCAACAAAATTAGGCTTATATCCTAAGTATTATCCTGAACTAACTATCGATGACACTGTACTTGCTAAAGAACCATCAACTGCTGGCCCGTTTAAGATATATGGCGAAGATAGTGCAACTGGTACTAGAGGTTGGTTCTATCCTATGTATACTACTAAGAGTGCAGCAGGCACAGGAGCAGCATCAAAGTCTTACACATTCACAGGAATGAATAAACTATTTTATATTCCTGTAACAGGAGCAACGCTTGCTGGTAATGATAACATTGAAGTTACTGAATACCCGGTTGGCGTTGCATTTATTAGAGGACACGACGGCAGCTATATTAAAGCATACAAAGACTTTAGAGATGAGTTATTATTAGAATTAGAAACCCGAATCTTTAATAATATTAAAGCATTATATTCAACTGATAGACTAGACGTTAACACTTTTATTGGTGGCGAGTTTAGAACTAACGAATTTACTAAAACTGAAATTGACAACACACTGCTCGGCGACTTTACGCAGTGGTTGCAGCAAAATTTGAATAATCAAACTTACACAAACAATACTTTTTATGATAGAACTAACAACTGGACATTTAATTACTCGGACACTACTTCGCCAAACAGCATTGAAAACGCAGGCTTTTGGAGAGGTATTTATGTAAGAGCATTTGATACTGATCGTCCTCACAGCCATCCTTGGGAAATGTTAGGTTTAACAACTAAGCCAAGCTGGTGGAATACTGTTTACGGTCCTGCTCCTTACACAGGCGATAACTTAGTACTATGGAGAGACTTGGAAGCTGGACGAATTGCAGATCCTCTTAATACTAGAATTAATTTGCACTATGCCCGCCCGGGATTAACTAACTTTATACCGGTCGATAGCAACGGCAAATTGATATCGCCATTGGATAGTAGATATGTTAAGAATTTTCAAATAGAGTATGCTACTAGAAACTTTAAATTCGGCGACTATACTCCGATTGAAAATGCATGGCGCAAAAGTTCAGAGTACCCATTTGCTGTACTAACTGCAATGCTACTAAACAAGCCTGCTAAAACAATGGGCTTAGGATTTGATGTTTCAAGAATTAATAAAAACTTAGCAAATCAATGGGTAGATACAACTACTAATGCTCCTATTGTTATTAAAGACTTAAAATTACCAAACACATTTGAATCAACTACACGGACTAACACTTCTGGTTTAGTAAACTACATTTATAATCTTGTAGCAAGTGATATATTATCAGTGTATAACGGATATGTAAATAATTTAGCATCGATTAATAATCAAATTGGTATTAAAATCGCCGGCTTTACTAGTAAAGAAAAATTTAATTTAATACTCGATAGTAGATCTCCGACACAAGCATTAACACAAGACGGTATATTTATTCCACAAGAAAATTATCAGGTATTATTAAACACAAGTAGTCCTGCTGAATTAGCAGTCTACAGTGGTCTTATTATAGAACGTGCAGAATTAGGATATATAGTAAGAGGATACAATTTAGAAAAACCATACTTTGAATATTATCAAACACTGCCTGGCACCACTTCAAATATTGTAACAGTAGGAGGCATATCTGAAAGAGTAGTTCCTTGGGATACTAATACTTCTTATATAAGTGGTGAAGTAATACTACATAATAATGCATATTATAGAGTTATTACTTCTTTTACTAGCAGCAGAACATTCGACACCAGTGACATAGTTAAACTTCCTGTACTACCTTTAACAGGCGGAAGAACAGCTAAATTTAAGAAAAACTTTGATACTACGTCTATTAAAAAATTACAGTACGGAACACGTTTTACTACAGCACAAGATGTTGTTGACTTTATTTTAGGCTACAGCATACGACAAAAAGAAATTGGCTTTAGCTTTGAAAATGTTATTAGTGGCTCTAATGAAGTTGAAAATTGGAATCATGCAGCAAAGCAGTTTTTATTCTGGACAACACAAGGCTGGGCAAACAACTCATTAATTGCACTTAGCCCTGGCGCTAATTTATTAGAATTTAATAGAGATTATTATATAGTTGACAATATTAAAGACGAGTTTTATGGGTACAATGTTTTTAAAGCTGACGGCTTATTTTTAGATTCAGAATTTAACAGTTTACTAAGAGATAAAAATAGTTTTGGTATCGAAACTGTAGGAACAACAGAAGGATTATACCACGTATCTTTACCACTTGTACAAAAAGAACACGTTGTACTAATAGATAATAAAACTGACTTTAATGACACAATCTACAATCCAAGTACTGGCTACAGACAAGAACGAATTCGTGTTAATGGCTACAGATCAGATAACTGGAGCGGCGGATTAAACATTCCTGGATTTGTATACGACGATGCAAGCTTTACAGATTGGACTCAGTGGAAAGACTATAAGATCGGCGATATTGTAAAGTACAAGCAATATTATTATGTAGCAACAGTAAATGCACCCGGCACACAAAACTTTAATTCTAACAACTGGTACCAGTTAAATGAAAAGCCGGTATCTCAATTAATGACTAACTTTGATTACAGAGTTACACAGTTTACAGATTTTTATGATTTAGATTCAGATAGCTTTGATACTGAACAGCAAAAGATGGCACAGCATTTGATAGGTTATCAAAAGCGCCAGTATCTTGCTAACATTATTAATGATGATGTAAGTCAGTTTAAATTCTACAGAGGCGCAATTGCAGACAAAGGCACAATGAATGTGTTTACTAAATTGTTTGATGCATTAGGTAATACTGCTGACAATTTAGAATTTTACGAAGAGTGGGCAATTCAAGTTGGCCGTTACGGAGCAGTTGATGATGTTGAGCAAGTTGAATACAACTTAGAGCAAGATAAAATGCAAGAGTCGCCTCAAGCAGTTGAGCTTGTAAAAACTTTGCCTGCAACTAACTTTGACAAGATTTATAGAATACTACCAAACGAAACATTTGACAAACCTGCAGGATATACACATGCGCCGTTTCCAACTAAAACACTAACCAATGAATATATCAAAACAGGCGGCTACACAAAGGAAGACGATGTTGACTTTATTGTTGGCAACTTAGTAGATCTTTCAGCAGTAGATACTAACCAAATTAATCTAGGTAATACTATTTGGGTAACAGATACTGACAATAAATCCTGGACAGTTATGCAACTAATTAACGCAACTGTAAATGTCCTTGCTGTAAACACACTTATTACTGAAGTTGCAACTAACAACTTGCGTTTAATAGAATTAACACTAGATAAATGGGCTAACGGCATATTTACACCTGGCGATTATGTTGGAATACGCAGCGCCGAGGAATATAATATTAATGGATTGTATGAAGTTGATAGTATTAATTTAAACACTATTCGTATAAGATCTCCGTTAGATAATGAAATTTTAGACATTGCAATTGAAGACAATAAAAGTTATGCAATGTCATTATTGCGTACTGTAAGAGTAGATAATGTTGCTGATATTAACGTTGCAACAAATCAAAACATCTATAATAAACAAAGATTGTGGGTTGACACTTATAAAAATGATTGGGCAGTATTAGAAAACAATTCTGTATATTTAAATTCTCAGATAATTACAAATACCGCAGATTACGATAGTACTGATCAAGGATTTAGTGACAGTGTTGCTATAACTAAAAATAATACCAATGTTTTTGTATCGTCGCCGAATGATGCAAACGGCAAAGTGTCGGTATATCGTAGAACTAGAGAGCAGTCTAATTTGTTGTTAGATCAAGAGATCGTTCTTGAAAATGACGATTTGTTTGATATTAACGATTCAGACTTCGGAAAAAGTATTGCAGTATCTCCAGATGGTGAATACTTAGTTGTAGGCATCCCGCAAGCAAGTAGTGTTAAAACTAACCTAGCATATAAAACAGATGCAAATACTAGTTTAAGCACGTTTGACTTCCAATCAGACGCAACTTATGTTAAAAATGATATTGTGCGTTATAGAGAAAGTCTATGGAAAGCAAATAGAGAAATCCTTCCAGAAATTGCTAATCAGCCATTTAGTACATTTGATACATACGTAAATATTGCAGCCGCAGCCGACGCCGACAGTACAACTTTAAATCTTTTAGTTGCAGCTGATCCAGGACTACAAAATTCTACTTCTATTACGCCTCACTTATTAGTACGTGCGCCTAAAGACATGTACATTGGCACAAAACCCGGTGACACAATTAACTTGTTCTGGAACAGACGTAGTTATACATACCCGACATTAGATAATTACATTCCGTTCGACGGCTTAATTCCAGTAATTACTCCGGAATGGTTAAGTCAAGATCACAATATTGTTGAAAAAATTGATCATGTGTTCTTTGTTGAAACGTTTGTATCGTTGCCAGTACTAGGTAGTATTATAACAACCGATACAGGTAGTGCAGAAGTAGCATATGTAGGTTCTCGTAGAGATAGTGCAGTTGTTTATGTTAAGAACACAAATGGTATTTTTAATACTACAGGCGAGTTGTTTATTAATGAATTAGATTTTGTAGGGTTCTACACAGAAGAAGCAACGTATGCTACAAGTGATGCAATAGGCGGCTTCTGGATGATTGCTGCATCTGAATCGTATTCGAACAACGGCGTGTATTATGATAACGGTAGAGGCTTAGTTTATGCAGACGTTAAATTACAAGGATCAGTAAGAGGCCTTAATGAATATTATAACATTCAAGATACTGTTGGAGCTATTGGCACATATGTAACTAACAAGAACAATGTAAGCTATATCGAGCAGTTGTCATATCGAGGTGATACTGCAGAAGAAGACGGCCGAGACGGGGCTGAAAGAGATTTGCCAAGTAATAAATGGGTAGCTAGAGTAGGCAATACATTTAGTGATTATTTAACAATTGGCGAAACACAAGAGTTCCGTTTATATAATCTTGATAACAGAGTAATCGACGTTACAAGTGCTGGCTTTACATACGACATTTTAAATAAGCAACAAACTGTTGTTGACTTATGGGACGGATATATTGACTTTACACTAACTGAATTTGATTTCCAAGGATTTGCATTTGAGCCACAAGTTAGTGATGTTATTGAAGATGTTCAATATCCTAGAGACGGCCAAGGCGGCCTTGCTTTAACGCCAATTAGTACAAGTACTGCTGAAGTTGTGTTTATGAAACGTAACTTTAACTCTGTTAGAGTTTACTTAAAAGTACTAACAGGTGAATGGTTAGAACAATCAAATATTGGTCGTTACCAAATACGAAGAAAAGCAAACACTAGTTTACGCACCTCAACCGATACTGCTCGTGTAATTGGCACAGTAACAGATATTAATAACAATATTGTACTAGGCACATCACTAGTAGGTAAGTTAGTAGTATTTGAACATACTGGTAACTTTGATATTGTCAACACTCCGAGAATTATTGATGAAGAATATTGGTTTTTTGATGAAACTACTGAACAAGGCATTGAACGTTTGCCTAATCCTCCATTTAGTCTAAACAAAGACTATACTCAAATTTATAATATTCCTGCTCTAAAAACAGGAACAAGTCGAAACTTAGCAAATGAAGGCGCAACTGCAATTTATAGAAGATTGCGTGACGGTAGTTATAGATTTCAAAATGTATTTGTATCAGAATACAGAGCAGCAAATAGAAACTTTGGTTCTAAAGTTGCAATAGTACAAACTGGAAATTATTACACATTATTAGTTGCTAGTGATAGTATTGCAAGTGTAGGTGAAACTGATAGCACCGGAAGAAGAATACATCCTGGCGCAATTGAAATATTCCGTCATGGCACAAAGGCAACTGATAGTTTCAAAGGTGACTACAAACTAACTGCGTTTAATATAGGCGATATTGTAATTTACAAAGACGATTACTATATTTGTCGTAAAGCAACAACAGCAGTACAAAATGTTATAGTTGATCCAATATACTGGAATAAAATTAGCTGGCAGCACGGCAAAGATGCAAACTATCGAGGCATATTTGATAACACTTACACTTATAAATCAGGTAATATTGTTGTACACGGAAATACATTATGGAAAGCAGCAACTAATATAGCAGTTAGTGCAGCAGCGCCTAGTGTGTCAAACAACTCTTGGATAAGTATCAGTACCGATGTTGACTACGTAGGATACTTGCCAAACTTAACTGCAAATGCTTTTTACGACGAAGATGTATTTGATCCTATTGAAAACATAGTAGAATTTAGCAAGAGCTTCGATATTAGTGATGATGCACAAGTACTAGTGGCAACAAGTAAACAACAAACTAGATTAGATAGTACATCAGATGTAACACTTGCAATTTATCGTGCAGTAGGTGAGCAGTTCCAACTATCCCAAACAATAACTGCACCTGACAATGTTACAGCGTGGGCAGACAAAGTTACACTAAACCCAGCAGGCACACAGTTTGCAATTAGTTCAATGCTAAACGATACCAACAAAGTAAATCAAGGCGTTGTGTATGTTTATACACAAACTGCTGGCACATTTACTTTAACACAAACACTAACACCTCCACAAAATGAAGAAAGTGAAGGCTTTGGCTTTGGTTTAGATTTTGGTACAGACAACTTAGTAGTATCGAGTCTAAACGGTGATCAAATTATTCCAACTACATTTGATGTTGCGGTATATTCTGCAACTGAAGATACTGCAACAACATTTGATAACGAGTTTACAAACTTTAGAAATATTAAACTTGACAAAGGTGTTGTTTATGTATATGAAGCTGTTAATAATAGTTTAATTTACTCAGAGCAGTTTGTTTATCCATTAACACAAACTACTTTCGGTGAGAACATTTATGCTAACGGCAATCACGTTTACATTGGCATGCCAGATCAACTTGTAGATTCATCAGGTGGCACAGGTGTTGACGACACCGCTGGCAACAAAGGCCAACTCCTTGACTTTAGAAAAAATAAAAACACATTTGCATGGAACGTTATTAGTGAAGGCATTACTCCAGTAGATGTAGATAATATTCGAGGCATGTTCTTATATAATAAGCGTGAAAATAGAATTGTAAGTTATATTGATTATATTGATCCAGTACAGGGTAAAATTGCAGGCCCAGCAGATCAAGAAATTACATTTAAAACTCCGTTTGATCCTGCTGTATATAACACAGGCGATATAAATGATAGTTCGGTAGATGCTAACAGAGCGTGGACTGAAAAACATGTTGGACAAGTTTGGTGGAATATTAATACTGCTAAGTTTGCACATGCGTATCAAGGTTCGACTACATTCCAGAAAAACAACTGGAACAAATTAACTCCCGATGCTAGTATTGATGTGTTTGAATGGGTAGAAAGTAACTTTATTCCAAGCATCTGGGATAGTATAGCAGACACTCCAAACGGACTTGGAATTAGAATTAGTGGTACTAGTCTGTTTGGTGACGCTAGATATTCTACTAAAATTATTTACAATGAAGTTAGTAAAACATTTAGCAACAAATATTATTTCTGGGTAGTTAACAAAGTTACTGTACCTGTAATGGAAAACAGAAAGTTAAGTATTACTGATATTACAGCACTTATCGAAAATCCAAGAACACAAGGTTATCCTTTTGTAAGTTTACTTTCGAACAACAAATTTGTTCTTAATAACTTTGATACATTTATTGACAGTGACGATTTAGTTTTGAACATTAGATATTCAACAGGCCCAAAGAAAACACAAAATGTACACAGTCAGTACAAACTAATATCAGATGGCGTAGATACAAGCAAACCTGATCCAGACATTGAACGTAAGTGGTTTGACAGTTTAATAGGCTTTGATAATAATAATAAAATTGTTCCAGATCCAACTATATCTGTTAAAACTCGTTATGGTGTGCAAAATCGTCCAAGACAAAGTATGTTTGTTAATAGATTTGAAGCACTAAAACAAACTATTGAAAGAATAAACTTAAAGTTAGCACAAAATCTTATAGTTGATGAATATGATATTTCTAAATTAACTCAGTTGGATACATCACCGTCGGCAATATCTAAAGAGTACGACTTAATAACTGATACGTTTGCGGAACTTGCATTTGTAAGTACAAATAAGATTACACCTGCTGTATTAACACCAGTAATTACTAATGGCAGAATTTCTAGAATTAATATTACAGATCCAGGTAGGGGCTATAAAGTAGCGCCTAGTTTTAAAATAAACGGTGACGGCACAGATGCAGAATTTAACATAACAATTAACAATCTAGGACAGATTACAGAAATTACTACGATAAATTCAGGCAGCGGCTATGCCAGTACAACTAGTATTACTGTCAGGCCATATACAGTTCTAGTTAACGCAGACGAAAATATACAAAATAAATGGGCATTGTATTCGTGGAATAAAACAGACAATAATTGGTATAGAAGAAAACTACAAAGTTATAATGTTGATTTATTTTGGGATTATATAGATTGGTATGCTACAGGGTACAATCAGTTTACTAACATTAATGATACAATTTCAGGTTCATATCAATTGCCCAGCTTAGATAATAATCTTGGTGATATTGTAAAAATTGAAAATGTTGGATCTGGTGGCTGGCTGCTATTAAGAAAAACCGACACTCAAGATACTGAAGATTATACAATTAACTACGATACTATTGGACGACAAAATGGCACTATAAAATTCAAAGATACATTATATGATTATGCAAAAAATACTACAGGGTTTGATAATCGCAGTTTTGATAGTAATTTTTACGATAACAACCCGAGTGTTGAATTAAGAATTATACTTGAAACTATTAGAGATGAAATCTTTGTAGGCGATTTAGAAATTGAATACAACCAACTGTTTATGGCAGCATTGCGTTATGTAATGTCAGAACAGTCAGCAGTTGATTGGATGTTTAAAACAAGTTTTGTTAAAGCAAAGCACAACAGAGAAACGCTAAATCAAAAAGACATAACATTTGATAATGATAATCTTGCAAGTTACCAAGATTTTGTTGAAGAATTTAAACCTTACTCAACAAAAGTGCGCGAATTTGTTAGTGAATATACTGCAAATGATCCTACAAACAGTAGTGTTAGCGACTTTGATTTGCCACCGGTATATAACCGTACTACTGGCACTATTGATGCAAGCAGATCAATTATTGTTGACGGTATAGTTACAAAAGAAAACTTAGATACAACTACATACCCACGTAAAAATTGGAAAGACAACCACGGCTATAAAATTACTGAAATTAAACTAGGCGATAGTGGCAGCGGTTTCACTTTTGAGCCTATTATTACTCTAACAGGCGGCAGCGGAACTGGCGCTACTGCTAAGGCATATTTAGGTTACGGAAAGATTACTAGTATTAAAGTAACTAACCCAGGAAGTGGGTATACTAGTGCGCCAACAGTTGTTATATCAGGATCGCAATTAGAAACAGGAACACCTGCAAAGGCAACGGCTGTATTAGGCAACGGCTTAGTAAGAAGCCCGAGTGTTAAAATTAAGTTTGATAGAACAAGCGGCACGTTTACTTTTGATACACTTGCAAAAGTTGAAACATTTACTGGAACAGGATTTGAAAATAGATTCTTCCTAGAATGGCCAATGGATTTAGATACTAAGAAAGTTAATGTGTATGTAGATAATATTTTGCAATTGCGTAGTAAGTACACATTTACAAATATTGAAAACACTGATAAATCTTATTCTAGAGAGCAAGGTAAGGTATTATTTGCAACACCTCCAAAACTAGATGCAGTTATACGTGTTGAATACAGTATTCCGTTAAGTATGCTAAGTGCTGAAGATAGAGTTAAATTTGCATATAATCCAATTGCAGGAATGTACGGCAACGACTTAGCACAACTAATGACAGGCGTAGATTACGGCGGAGTTGAAGTACGTAGTTTTGACTTTGATGGTCCTGCTGGATTTGATACTGCTGGATGGTACACAGACAATTGGGACGAGTTTGATAGTACCTTTGAAGATGAAGTATTTACAGCAGATGGATCTACGATTGCAGTACAGTTAAGTGCAGCACTTGAAGATGGCGTAGTTTACAATCTTTATAAGAACGGTGTAAGAATTGACGACCCTAATTTTATTGCAGGAACTCCAACTAATGTAAATGCCATCACAAATAGCATAACAGGTGACGGGACAACTGATATAATTTATGTACAAGATTTAGGCATAGAGTTAAACGACGACGACATATTTGTTATAAGAAAGACTACAAGTGACGGCAGCGTTGTTCCAGATGCTAATAGTTATGATACTGCACTAAGTGGCGGCGACTTAGCTTATACATCAGCACGTGGTATTGCAGCAGAAGAAATTATTGTAGATGGCGACGGATTTGTTACTCCTACTACTTCAAGTGGTCCTGAAGAAATTGTGCCTGGACAGATTCTTGATACATTAGATATTAAGGTGTTTACAAGAGACAGTGCAGGACAAGGTGTAATTAGTAGTCAAAGTTATATTATGAATGACGGACTACTTTACGACTTAAATGTTACTCCAAACAGCAAAGATGCAGTCATTGTAAAAATTAACAATGTTATATTACCACAGACTGATTATACAATTAATTGGTCTGCAAACACGGTAACACTAGACACAGCAGTACCAGGAGCAGAACTTAGCATTGTAGCAGTTGCTCAAGGTACACAAAATATACTAGATTTTGGAAAGTTATTTGGCGACGGTATTAAGACTGAGTTTGAAACATTAGTTGATTGGGAAACTGATGTTACTGTGTATGCAAGCATTGACGGTGTACAACAAACAGTTGCAGCGTTTAAGTCAGAAACAACTCCTAAGACTGTTATTAGATTCGATGAAGTTGTAACTCAAGATGCAGTAATTAATTATACTGTATTCGTAGCAGATGAGCAAGTTAATTATAGTCAAATTACTAAAGACACATTTGCTGGCAACGGCACTGACACTGTGTTTGAACTAGCCGGTGCTCCATTGTATGCTATTCCTTCAGAACATAATGTAATTGTTAAAGTAGATAATACTATTTTAAATGCAGGATACAACATACAGTATACAATTCCTGCAAACAGTCAGAGAGAATTTCCACTAGAAATATTCCAAATGCCAGCAGGTAGTTTAGATGTAGCAGATCTTAAAGTGTTCTTAAATGGTGTTGCAATTACTACACCAATACAATGGCGTTTTGAAATTGCAAATAGTAGTATTACACTAGCAGACGAAATTGGCGCACCTGGTGATTTACTTGAAATGTATGTAATTACTGATGGAGACTACAGAATCGACGGAACTACAGTTACTTTAGACACAGCTCCAGTAGACTCAGCAGTGATAGAAGTAATTCAGTTTACTAATCATGACTTGTTAGGCGCAAATCGTATTAGTTACGATGTAATAGCAAGAACTACATTGGTCCCAGAAGATATTGACTATATTACATACAATAGACTAACAGTTGGTGAAGTTAAATTACGTTCTCCTGCTGTTGATGCACAGTATGTATGGGTAAGTGTAAACGGTGAACTATTAACACCTAGCGTAGACTATTCTGTAACTGATGACAAGTTAAAAGTGCAGTTGGTTAGACAGCCAGCAGCAAATGATGTTATTGACGTTATTCACTTTACTGCACCTGTAAGTACTTCTAAGTTTGCATATAGACAGTTTAAAGATATGTTAAACAGAACACACTTTAAGCGTTTAGACACTTCGCCTGCTAAACTAGCACAAGCATTAAATTATTATGATTTAAGAATTGAATTAGATAATGCAAGCGATTTATCAGAACCAAATAAATCTCAAAACTTACCAGGTGTAATCTTTATTGCAGGCGAGCGCATTGAGTACTTTGTAAAAGAAGAAAACACATTGCGTCAGTTACGTAGAGGAACATTAGGTACTGGTGTTAAAGATACATATGCAACAGCTACTAAAGTGTTTGACCAAAACATAAGTAAAACTGTTCCTTACAAAGATAGAACATTAGCGTATAACGTTACAGCAGACGGTGTTACAGCAACGTTTGAGATTAGCTACCCAGTTACAGTAATTGATGAGATTGAAGTGTTTGTAGGCGGTGTGCGTATGCGTAAGACAGCACTAGATGTGTTTAACTATGCAACAGCATTAGACAGCCCAGAAGGCGATACTACAGTTGCAGCAGACTTTACATTTGATGCTAATACTAATGCAATTACATTACTAGTAACACCTGCAGAGAATACAAGAGTAACAGTAGTTAAAAAAGTAGGCCAAAGTTGGACAACTTTCGGAGAATCATTGGGTGATACAGAAAATAGTATTGCAAGATTCTTACGTGCAGGAACATCTGAGCTACCTGAATAAATACAGTATAGGAAAAAATAAATGAGCGATAACATGCAAGACACAAACGGAGTATTAGTTCAGGGACATATTAAGATATTCGACCCTGAATCACAAAAGGTATACATTGACAAGCGCAATGCAATTCACTATGAAAATATGAGTATT
>Ga0307488_10000670_pt1 | contig 28514 bp, 20 predicted proteins | sample SB02metaG_FD_202248 | JGI IMG/M metagenome (GOLD analysis project Ga0307488, IMG submission 202248) | Sea-ice brine microbial communities from Beaufort Sea near Barrow, Alaska, United States - SB 0.2 | ecosystem: Environmental > Aquatic > Marine > Coastal | place: USA: Alaska | collected...
ATTGAGCAAAAACTGCGTCAAATCTGGAAACTGGACAGCGCGTTAAATGAGGCTGAGATTGCCGGAGAAATCGATCTGGGGGGGGTAGCCGCGCCGATTTTGAGGCGCTCTCTCCGCTCCGATAGCGCCTCAAAATTGGAAACACGACTCGACTTTTTACACCAAAACAAACACCGTTAACCACCCCAACCAAGACGCCACGAAATCCTCAAAAGCAGCCTGAATTCAGAATGCTACGGTGTCTTTTTTAAGTGAGGCAACAGGTGACTTATTCTTCGACGGCATCACTCTGAATTCTCCATGAAATCCTCCCCATTTCTCCTGATTATTCTAATTTTTTCCGTCGCCGCAACGGCGTTCGCGGACAAAGTCCCGGTCGGTAAAGGTAGCTATCGAACGGACCTTCCACCGAATGCGGATGGCAGTGCGCGCAGGTCCGTCGAAGCTTCGCCGTTGGTTTCGGAAAAGCTCACCGGCATCCCGATTCCGACCAGTGACTGGTGGTCGTCATTGGTGTGGCCGATGCATTCGCCCCATTCTCTGGCGATGTTTCCGCATCCCATCGCAGTTCAGGCTCACGCGAATGGGCTCGGGATTAGTTACACGACTCAGCCAACGATTTCCGATCACCTGCATGAAGGAAAAGTTTTTCAAACGGGCACGAACTACAAATTTCCGTATCGGGAAAGTCTCCGAGTGGGTCTCAAAGGACTTGAAACGGAAGCCACCGTGCTGGATGGATTTTCTGACTGGGCGGTGACGGGTTTGTGGAAGAAAGGCGACGATGAATTGCGAGCGACGTTTACTCACGGAAGTCCGTTTGTATATTTTGAAAAGCAGGGCGAGCAGCCTTTTCACATTCAATTCACTGCTGCGAAACTGGATGCAAATCGCGATCCGGTCGCGCCTTATGTGATGGAGTGGAAAGGCATCACCGCAAAACACAATCAGTCGGCTGCTGAAATTGAGCTGTCAGTAAATGCTGGAAAAAATATCGGCGTCGGTTCGAAAGCACGGTTGGTTTATGATTTTGATGGCGATGGCAAAACCGATCGCACCGAGACGTTTCAGCTTTTTGCGACCGATCCTGTCGAAGGTTCGTGGGAAACGTATTCGTCGAAGAAGCAGGCACTCGATCCGGGCCTGACTCGTGGCGAGATGAAGGATTTCACAAACGGCACGATTCGGTTTGAATTCTGGAAGGTCTTTGGAGAAGGCAGCGTTTACCTGAAGTTAGCCGAAAGCAAAGTCACCTTACCCGGCGGAACCGTGCACAAGGTGGGTGATGAGGAAGTCGCAACTGTCGGCGGTGGTGACGCCAAAAGTGGCGCGGCGAAGATTTTCTATGCCAACGAAAGTGTTCTTGGCATGACTCTGAACGGCAGTCACTTCGGGATCTTCGCACCGACGGGAACGAATTGGGGAATCAAAGCCGGAGATCAAATCGACGCCCTTACTTCCGACCTTGCCGGGAAGAACTATCTATCTGTCGCTGCACTTCCCGATGACGGCGTGAAGACGCTCGAAGGCTTCACAAAATTTGCCTATGCCTTTCTCCGCGATACAAAAATCAGCTACCGATACGATCCTGGAACCGGAACTGTTGCGACCACCTACGCGGCAACAACCGAGGCGATGGAAGGCACGAACACCAACACGGTTTTCGCGCTGTATCATCATCAGCACCTTCACGTTGTCGAGTCGGATCGTAATCGTTTTGTGAACCTCAACTAGGTCAGTCCGCGCGGCGAAATGAAAGTGCTAACGGGGACGGGTTTCACCACCTCGATTCCATACCTCGGCGTGCTGCCAGCGTTGCCAGTCGCGCCCGCCGATGTCTCAGCTCTCGAAGAACAGCTTGCCGCCGACACCGCTGGAATTGGTTTTGAGAAAGACGACACCTACTGGAACGGAAAAGAATTCGGCAAATATTCAGAGCTGATTCAAATCGCTGACCAGCTTGGGAAAACCGAAATCCGCGACCGACTACTCGGTCAGTTGAAAACGCGGATCGCCGATTGGTTTGATGGCGACGACATGTATTTCTTCTACTTCGACAAGCGCTGGGGAACCGTCACGGGTTACCCCGACAGCTACGGTTCCGGCGAGCAGCTCAACGATCATCACTTTCACAACAGCTATTTTATCAAAGCCGCCGCGACGATTGCGCAGTTCGATCCCGCGTGGGTCACGGACGATCAATACGGAGCGATGATCGACGTCCTAATTCGTGACTGCGCCAACTACGACCGCAGCGATACGCGTTTTCCCTGGATGAGAAATCTCGATCCCTACGCAGGTCATTCATGGGCGGCGGGTCATGCCGGGTTTGGTTCAGGGAACAATCAGGAGTCATCATCCGAGTCGATGAACTTCGCCACGTCAATAATCTTGTATGGTCAGGCAACCAAGCGCGATGAGATCCGTGACCTCGGGATTTATTGGCACAGCACCGAAGCCGAGACGATTCGCCGCTATTGGTTCGACGAAGACCGCGCCGTTTTCCCCGATGGATACGGCCACAGCTGCGTCGGTATGGTCTGGGGAGATGGCGGCCGCTACGGCACCTGGTGGACCGCAAACCCCGAAGAAATTCATGGCATCAACTACCTACCGAATACAGCCGGCTCCCTCTACCTCGGTCGCAGTCCCGACTACGTGCTCCGGAATTTGGAAAACCTCACCCGCTCCAATCGCAATTTTCACAACGGAGGGTTCGAAGGCGATCCGGAAAGCTACGACAAATGGCAGGACATCCTGTTCGAATACCTCGCATTGGCCGATCCCGCAGCAGCCATTGAAAAATATGGAGCCTTGGGAGCCAATCCCGAAAGTGAACTCGGAGAAACCAAAACCCACACCCGTCAATGGCTCGGGGCATTGCAGATGCTGGGGAATTTCAAATCCAACGTTCAGGCGAATCACCCGACCGCCGTTGCTTTCGAAAAAGGGTATGTCGTCTTCAATCCTGATGAAGAGCCAGTTTCCGTGAAGTTCTCCGATGGGAAAGAGATTGAGGCTGATCCTGGAATCAGTGTGACGGATAAATAAGGTGATTGAGAGATGTTAAGCCCCTCAAGGGTAGGAATACACGAATCTGCAGTAGCGACTTGCGCTCCCTTCGATGATCCTTTTTTCAGAATGTAATTGGAAATTCACGAGTTCACTGCTCTCCCGACTTTTCGAAAATACCTTGAACTTCCCTACTTGAAAAATGGATTCGAAACCCTGTTCCCGCCGCCGCTTTGTCACTATGTCAGCCGCAGTTTCTGCATCGATTGCTATGGGCCCAGTTGCCCACAGTGCTGATGACAAATTGAAGCTCAAGAAATCTTTGAAACACGGAATGATCAAAGGGGCTGACTCAATCGAAGAGAAGTTCACTCTGGCTAAGGAAGCGGGATTTGATGGAATCGAGTTCGATGGCCCTGTTCCTGATGGCGACATCCCCAAGATCCTCGCTGCTTCAAAGGCTTCGGGGTTAGTTGTTCCCGGACTGGTAGCGGGAGCTGCCGGCCGGATGCTTGCACTCGACGACAAATCCGAACGTAAGGAGGGGATTGTGCGTTTTTCACAGGCATTGCATGATGCGAAGGCTCTCGGAGGGAATACCGTTCTGCTTTACCCGGGAGTTGTGAACGAAGACTATCCCTACGATGTCGTCTACGAACGCCTTCAGGAATCCGTGGCGCAACTGATCCCCGTGAGTGTTGAGACCGGAGTCAAGATCGCCTTCGAGAATGTCTGGAATAACATTTTTGTCAGTCCTCTGGAGGCTCGTGATTTTGTCGATTCTTTCCAGAGCGATCAGGTCGGTTGGTACTTTGATGTCGGCAACGTGGTTCGATTCGGATGGCCGGAGCAGTGGGTCCGGATTCTTGGCAAGCGGATCCTCAAGCTCGACATCAAGGAGTATAGCCGTGACCTTCAGAACAACGAAGGCCTCTGGAAAGGGTTCAATGCCAAGCTAGGTGAAGGCAGCGTTAACTGGGCCAAAGTTATGAAGGCACTGCGGGAAATCGATTACCGGGGCGAATGGGGTTCTGCAGAAGTGGCGGGAGGAGACCTCGATCGACTCAAAGACGTTTCCCACCGAATGGATCTTGTATTTGCCGAGTGAGTCTTTTAGCTGCCAACGATTCGCAGATTCCGTTTCAATTGATCTACTTCGACCGGAACGCCTCACCGAGAACGAGCGCGACGATGAGATCCTGAAATCCATTCCCTTCCTCGCGCACTGCTTTGACTATGCTTTCCACTTCTTGGCGGTCCCCAAAACCAAGATCGCGGCCGGTGGCGTAGATGAGTAATTTTTTTGCAAGGCAGTTGCCGAATACGTCGATATTCTCGACGAGGTAGCGCTTCAGGTCTGTCACGTCGCGTAGCTTGGTGCCATCGTGGAGCGTGCCGAGTGCATCGACAGCTAGGCCATCTTTTCGAACGACTTTGTCGCCCACTTTTTCATAGACGGGGTAATGATCACGCCACCTTCCGACGGGATCAAAATTTTCTAGCGCGAAGCCTGGTGGATCGATTTTCTTGTGACAACCGGCGCAGCTCGCGTCAGCGGTGTGTCTTTCGAGCAGGTCACGAATCGATGTCGCACCGCTTGTGTCCGGCTCGACGGCCGGAATGTTGGAAGGCGGTTCGGGAACGGGATCACCGAGAATATTTTCCAGCAGCCAGACTCCGCGAAGAACGGGCTGGGTATCGACTCCATTAGCGGTCGCCATCATGACGCTGGCCTGCGTCAGAATACCGCCTCGTCGTCCTCCACGTTCGATTTGAACGCGCTTCATCGCATCGGAATTCGGATGCTTGATGCCATAGAGCTTGGCGTTGCGCTTGTTGAGATAGGTGAAATCCGGATCAATGAAGGTCTCGATCGGATGATTCTTGCGGAGAATTTCGGCGACAAAGAGCTCCGTCTCATCGGTCACTGCTTTGAGGTCTTTATCATTCCAGTTCAGCAGTCGCGTGTCCGGCATGATATCCGGCAGGAGGCGCAGATCGAGCCATTGCCCGGTGAAAGAGCTCAGGAAATTTTTCACCTGGTTGTGCTTGAGGAGCCTTCGCGTTTGCGATTCGAGAATCGTTGGATCTGAGAGTTCACCGCTCGATGCGAGTTTCCACAACGTGGCATCGGGAGGGGAACTCGTCAGGAAATAAGAAAGCCGCGAAGCCAAATCAAATTCGTCGAGCTGACCTTCGCGCTGCCCCCGATAGAGAAAATTCGGGGAGCAAAGTACCGCCCTTACTGCGAGATGAAGCCCATCTTCGAATCGATGCCCCGCCTCCTGATGCTTTATGGCAATCCGGACATACTTACGCAGCTGCGCTTCCGTCACCGGACGACGAAATGCTTTGTCGAGGAGTGGACTCAAAATTGCCTCGGCATAATCCTGATCATTTCGCCCTTCCCGCTCTCCAAGAAACCGCTCTGTGATTTTCTGCTGCGCGATTTCTTCTTCATCATCAATCAAGCGTAGCGGCCCCGTCACTGACATGCGATGAATGTCGATACACGGACCGGTCGAAAAGCGATAGCAAGACATCGTCTCAACGAGATTCACCGACTGACGTGCCATCTTCAGTGCAAATTCTTTCACTTCGGGAGAATCCGGATCAAACCCTTCTACATCGAGACCGCCTTTTTTCCTAACCGCCTCAATCCGTTCCAGCCAATTCCAACCGCGATCAGAACGCTGATACCCCGCCTTCATCCAAGCCGCCCCCAGTTCTGGATTCGCCCGAAACATGTCGGTGAGCTGCTCCGCGAGACGCGGCAACCATTTCCGCCCTTTATCTTGATCACTGCTCAGCGGCGCATTTTCATAGTGAACCACGATGGTTTCTCCGCGCTGCAATTCGACTTCTGTCTGAAACGTCTTTGGCTTGTCGGCGCTCACCGTGAATTCTGCCAGTAACTCAAGGCTATTTGCTTTTGCATAATTATTGCCATCCGAAGTATGCGCGAGGAGATGAACGACGGGAACATGATCGTCACCCACTTTAAAGGCAGAGAGGTCGATCTTGACCTGATACACACCTGGTACTTTCGCTTCAAATCGATTCGGCCAAACCGATGCTCGACCGAGCGGATCGCTTGAGAGCGCCATTCGCAACACCCCATCGATCTCGTGACCCGTCGTGAAGCTTAACGTGAAGTCGCCCGGCCCAATCAACTTCGTTTCTTTCTTTAGGCGTCGCTGCTCAACTGGCGGAGGAAGAACACTGTCCGCCGCTGCCGTCGCGATTTCCAAATACTGAGCCATCAGCGGAGGAGAAAGCACCAAATCTTCTCCGTTGTTATCAAAGCCGTGATTTGCCATGTCGGCAGGAAAAGATTCCGGAACCTCAAAGGGAATCTTCAACACATCGCTGACCGAGTTTTCATATTCTTCTTTGCTCAAACGACGCAACACGGTTCCACCCGGCCGATCATGTTTAAGCAACTCTGCTCCGAGCCAGGCGACGACTGCAGCACGTTCTTCGGCGGACGGCTGCGCTTTATCCTCCGGCGGCATCGATCCCGATTCGAGCATATCCCACGCTTTCCCCCAAACCTTGGCAGCATGCGGATCGCTCCAATCGATCTTTAGAAAATCGAGATTGATGTCGCCCTTTTCAGAATCAGCATCATGGCAATCGAGACAATATTTTACGAGAAAGCTATCGACGTGTTCCGCAACCGCCGTCGTCTCGGCCGTAGCTGACACCCCATTAAGAGCTGAGAAAATCAGCGCACTCAGAAAAATTCTCATGGTGGATTTACTAGAGAATAAAGTCATTCATGTTCCGCGTCGCTTTCACGAACCGCTCTTCCTCGACGCCCATCGACTGCATGATCGAAAGGTAAAGATCACCCAGCAACGGCGTTGCGCTGGTCTCCTTTTTCCGATCAATCGCATGGTGAACTCCGTGTTTGAATCCTCCGCCCGCCAGCAAAATCGGAAGCCGACTGTTGTCGTGCGTGTTCGCATTTCCCATCCCGCTTCCGTAGAGAACCGCGGTGCTGTCGAGGATGGCGCGGCCTTCCGCGTCCTTCTTCTCATTCAAGCGGCGCAAAAATTCTCCAAAGCGCGTGACGTGTTCCTTCCCCACCTGGTTGAACTCCGCGATCTTATCCTTGTCATTGCCGTGATGCGAAAGCCCATGATAACCGGCGCTGAGCTTCTCCCCATCGATCGTAAAAACCTGCCCCTGACCGGGAACCAACATCGAAATCACCCGGGTCGAATCCGTATCCAACGCGAGCGCCATCAGGTCATACATGATGCCCTCACATTCGAGCGACAGATCCGGAGCAACGGGATCGTAATCCGGCAACGTGAAATCCACCTTCGCCGTGGGAACCTCGAGCCACTTCCGTTGCTTCTGAACTTTCTTTTCGACATCGCGAACCGAGGAGAAATATTCATCCAGCTTTTCCGCATCACGAGCACTCACCGTTTTCTTGAGCGCTTTGGCTTCATCGAGAACGAGGTCAAGCGCGCTGCCATTGCTTTTGAGAATGTAATCCATCCGCGCCTTGTCCGAATCCGAACTGAAAAGCTTTCCATAAAGAACGCTGGGCCGCCCGATCGCCGGAAGCGCAATCCCTTCCTTTGTGTAGCTCATTTGCCCGTTACCCGCCGAACCGCATGTCACCTGAAGGGACTCAAAGCGCGACAGATCCCCAATTTGCTTGGCGACAATCTGATCAAAAGAAATTCCCGGAGTCCCTTTTCCGGTCAAAAAGTTGCTCCAATTCTTATGCCCGTTTGGCGCACGGTGATCCAGTCCTGAGAAAATCGAAAACTCGTCGCGAAGATCCTCCAGCGGAGCCAGCACTTGAGACATTTCATAATCCCGACCACTCGCCTTTGGAAACCAGCTTGGCGTGTGAAAACCAAGATACGTTCCGACAGTCACGAGCCGTTTCACAGAAGCCGTCGCGGCAATGCCCTCCGCAGCTTGGAGCGGTCGAAAGGACTCCAGTAACGGCAACGAAAGAGCAAGGGATGAAGATCGAAGAAAGTGTCGGCGTTTCATGGCGGGGTGGGCGCAGCAAAAGGTTACCGCATTCTAGAATCCAAGCCAATCATAGACGTCACGGTGTTGTGGGAGGTATGCGGCTGATCATATACGCGTCCTTTGCTGATGATCTGACCTTGCGGCACTATGATGACTTCAAAATGACCCACTTTTCTCGAATTCTGCTTTTTACAATGGTTCCGTTTTTCGCGATTCAAGCGCAAGACAACATCAGTCATCGCTTGTGGGACGAGTCCGTTCCTCTGAAAAAATCTGCGGATCTCCCCGTCCTGAAAGAGGTTCGGTTTAACGTCATCAAACCTTACGAATTTCAAAAAGACGGTTACCGATTCCTTCACGGAGTCGGTTTGGGATTTTTCAAAGGCCGGCTCTACGCTTCGTTCGGTCACAACAAAGGCGGCGAAAATACTGAAACGGAAGAGGCGCGGGTGTGCCACAGCGACGATCTCGGAAAAACCTGGAGTGAAGTGACGACGATTGATTCCGGGGAAGAACCCGGCATTGGAGTCAGTCACGGTGTGTTTCACATTCACGATGGGAAGCTCTGGGCTTTTCAAGGGGCCTACTCGGGAACGATGAAAAACGTCCACACGCGAGCCTATGTTTTAGATGAAGCGAAAAACGTATGGCAACTTAGAGGGACGGTGATTGCCGGAGGATTCTGGCCGATGCAGGAACCGCAGAAAATGGAGAACGGAAACTGGATTATGGGTGGTCTGTGCGCGGGTAATGGAAATCCGGCGGCGGTCGCCATTTGCGAGGGCGATGATTTTACAAAGTGGAAACTGACCATTCTCAAAAAGCCGGAGACGATCGGAAAAATGTGGGGAGAATCGACGATTTTCGCACATGGAAAACAAGTCATCAACGTGTCGCGCTGGGGTGATCAAGCAAAAGCACTCGTTGCGATCAGTCATGACAACGGAGTCACATGGACGGATTCACTTCCATCGAATTTACCGATGGCGACCAGCAAGCCTTTCACCGGCACCTTGAGCACGGGCCATCATTATCTGGTTTGTACAACCGCCGCCGACAATGGAGGCAAGCGTTCACCTTTAACAATCGCAGTGAGCAAGCCGGGAGAATCAACATTCAATCGGGTGTTTGTGATCCGACACGCGGAATTTCCTGATGGGCCGGGCGAATCCCACAAAGCCACTAAATTGTCCTACCCACACGCCGTTGAACATGAGGGCCATCTCTATATCGGATATTCCAACAGTGGCGGCGGAGTAGGGCGCGTTGGCGAAAGCCGGGAATTGTGGAACAACAACAGCGCCGAGCTTGCGGTTATTCCTCTGAAATCGCTCACACAATAGTAACCTGCGGCGCAGTGAGGCGTCTTGACTTCAAAACTGTTAATGGCTGATTCTTATCCGAGTCATTGCAACAGACAGATGGAGATGAACGTGAAACAAATCCAGAACAATTTCCGCTTGGCAGCCTGGGTAGGTGTCGCAGTACTTTGTTTTTTTTTAGCAGCTCCTCTTCAGGCCGACTTTCAAAAAGGCTACGACGAGATCAAACCGATCCTCAAAAAGTACTGCCACGACTGCCATGGCAATGAGAAAGACAAAGGCGGGCTTAATTTTGAAGCCTACAAACTTGAGAAGGATATTTTAGTTCACCTTCAAAAATGGTTCAGCGTGATCGATCAGGTCGAAACCGGCACGATGCCGCCGGATGACAAAGAGCTCCGACCGAACGAAGCCGAGGTCACAAAATTGGTGACGTGGATTCGAAAGACGATCGACGAATTCGATTATGAATCGGTCAAGGATCCGGGGAAATACACGCTGCGCAGACTCAACAAAGCCGAATACAACAATACCATCAGAGACCTGACTGGCGTCGATCTTAAGCCGGCCCGATATTTCTCCGGAGATGGCGGTGGCGGAGAGGGCTTTGATAATAATGCTGAAGCAATGACGATGCTTCCCCTCATGGTTGAAAAGTATTTCAAAGCGGCACGGGATATTTCCCGCCATGCCAATGTGAGCGTGGCCGATGGCATCCGTTTCAGTCCGGAACTTTCGCCGACCTACTCCCCTAGTTCCTACCTCGTTTTAGCAGAGCGTAAGTTAACCAATTTCTACAACGACATTTTCGATACGCTTCCCAAATACAATCCGAGGAAGGAATTTAAGCCTTACCTGATGCCGGCGATGAAACTCGCTCTGGCAAATCCCGAGGCGACCGACCGTGAAATCTACGACGTCGCCATCAAAGAGAAGCTGATGCCGGGTGTCTTTTATAAATGGGCGAGACAATTTCTCGATGCGGAAGAGATCAGTAAAACCTCTCGATGGGACAGCCACTATGGCAAATGGGTGATTGATCCCTGGCTGGATTTGCAGTCGAGAAGAGACAGCGTCACCGACGCGGAAATGCAGGCGTTCCATGACGACTTTGCTGCAAAAACTCTGCTCTCCGCTCCCGCTACCAGCATGATGTCCAAACCCGGCATGGAAGTGAAAACGGAGATCAAAGAGAATGCGGAAACCTTGTATCTCAGCGTGGGCGATATGGGCGACGGCCATGAGTTTGATCGCATCGTTCTGCACAAACCCCGCGTGACGCTGAAAGACGGTAAAGTCGTTTACCTGGGCGATCTTGAGTTGGTCGAAAAGCAGGGCGACGGCGCAATGCACAAAGAGAACTTCCCGGATGGTAAAACGTTTGTAAGCACGGCCTCCGGCAAAGAGAAAATTGAGCGAGGCTTTTACATCGAAGCTCCGGCCCTGCTTTCATTTAAATTGCCTCCGGGTGCAAAAGCTTTTAATGCGACGCTGGGCATTGAGAAATCCGCCGACGGAAAAGGTTCGGTTCAGGTATACGCCTCTGATGAAGTGGTTCCGTTTCCGAAAGGAAAACACACCCACTGTTATTTCTACAGCGGTCCGGGAAACACTTCCGTTGAAGCTGCGAAGAAGTGGTGGGTCATCTTCTCTGCACTTGTCGGATACGGAAAAAGCCCCGGTTCAAAAGAGATGGTCAATGTCTCACTCGATGCAGAAGGCAGGGCGAGACTGGATTCAATCAAGCGGGAAGTTGAGTATGCAAAGCGAGAGCCGATCGAAAAGTTTTTCAAATTCGTTACGACAAAGAAATTGGGTCACCTGATCAAAGCAAAAGAAGGAGAGTTGCCAGCGCTATCCGATTTAGCGAAAAAAGATCAAGTGCCTCCTGAAACGTTTTCGGATGACGATCAGAAAACGTGGAATGAATTGCAAGACCTCGCCGAATCCTTTCAGGCAGAAATCGACAAGGGTATTCGAGATTCCATGTTGGAATTTTCAGCCAGAGCCTTCCGCCGTCCTCTCAACGAGAAAGAAACGGAAATCATTACCGGCATTTACGAGCAATCGATTGCCGAGACCGATGATTTTCAAAAAGCGGTTCAGCTGGTCATTCAAAGTTTGTTAACCCGCCCTCAGTTTTTGTTTCGACTTGAAAATGAGAAACCCGGGCAGGAAGCGCACCTCGTCGATGACTTCGCTTTGGCGAATCGTCTATCGTATTTCCTGTGGAGTTCCATGCCGGATCAAACGCTGATGGATTTGGCAAAAGAGGGTCGATTGAATGACGATAAAGTTCTGGAGTCGCAGGTTCGGCGCATGTTGAAGGATCCCAGGTCAGTTTCCATGGCTCAGGAATTCGCCAGTCAATGGCTTGGCTTTCGAAAGATCCTCTCCGAGAAAGAGCCGGATCTGAAACTCTTTCCGACCTACACCAAAGAACTGAAAGAGAGCATGTACCAGGAAGCGATCATGGCCTTTGATGAGCTGATCAAAGAGGATGAAAGCGTCTGGGAAATCCTTGATTCAAAATCCACTTTTCTCAACGAAGCCCTCGCCAAACACTACGAAATCCCGGGAGTAGAAGGTTCAGAGATGCGCAAAGTGGAATTGAAAAAAAATAGTCAGCGCGGCGGATTTCTAAGCATGGGCAGCCTGTTGGTGGCGACCTCTTTTCCTGAACGAACCAGCCCCGTGGTTCGAGGCCAATGGGTTCTCGACGCCCTGATCGGAGGCAAAGTGCCGCCAGCGCCCGATGGTCTTGTCATCGATCAGGCAAAAATGGAGAATGAAGCGGTCAGCATTAGAGACCGCCTCGCCGCTCATCGCGACGATCCCAATTGCTCAGTGTGCCATGACCGAATGGATCCTCTTGGATTCGCCCTTGAAAACTTTGATGCGGTCGGCCGATTCAGGAAGACCGGCAAAAATGGTCAAGCGGTGGATGCCATCGGTGACTTAAAAGGTGGTCAGCGGCTGGAGGGCGTGACTGGATTGAAACAGTATTTAACAACCACAAAACGCGATGCCTTCCTGCATCAGATGGCGCAAAAAAAGTTGGGCTTCGCTCTGGGGCGTAGTTTAGAATATTACGACGAAAGCGTCATCCGGACAGCCGTTACCGAACTTAAAGAGAATGACTACCGCTATTCGGCCCTGGTTGAAACGATCGTGAAAAGTTTCCCGTTTAGAAATAGAAGAGAGAAAGGATTCCAAACTGATGTCATACAATAAACGCAATTGGACACTGAACCGAAGAACCGTCCTTAGAGGTTTGGGCGGAGTCACGTTCGGTCTCCCCTGGATGGAAACCGCGCTGTGGGGCGCCGACAAGAAGACGCTCGACAAGTCCCCTCTTCGCATGGGCGTGATCTATCAGCCCAATGGAATCAATCCCTATGAATGGACCCCGAAAGATACCGGAGCGGATTACACCTTATCGAAAACACTTCGCCCGCTGGCACCGATTCGCGACGAAGTCCTCGTTCTTACCAATCTGAATCACGATTTAGACAAAGGTCGCGATCGTCCCACCAGCGGACACTATGGAGGCACCTCAAATTTTCTCGTGGGCAATGGCGTGAAACGCAGCATGGGCAGCAATATCCAATGCGGTGTGTCGGTCGATCAAATGGCCGCCCTTCACATGGCGGATAAGACCTTGTTGCCTTCATTGGAACTCTCAACCGAACCCGAGTGGACGGGCGTCGATACCGGCGAACGAATCACTCAGCTTTACGGGAATTCCATTTCCTGGCTGACACCCAGCACTCCGTTGGCGAGGGAACGCTATCCTCGTTTGGCCTTTGATCGCCTTTTTGGAAAGACCACCGGCTTGGGAGATACGCGCAGTGTCATCGACCTGACGTTAGAGAGCATTCACGACCTCCAGAAAAAAGTGAACCACGATGACCGGCATCGATTGGAAGAGTATCTGACCTCCGTGCGCAGCCTCGAGAAGAAGCTCGAATTTTCTGAGAAAAATCAACAGCCGGTTCCTGAGTCCTTATTAAAAGGGCGCATCCCCGAGCCCGGAAAAGCCAAGTCACACGACGAGCATCTCAGTCAGATGATGGACATCATGACGCTTGCCTTTCAAACCGATCGAACCCGGGTCGCCACCTTCATGATGGGACGAAGCTCAAGCGGGATCGACTTTTCGTTTGTCGATAAGAAGTGCGGCGGTCTTCACGGGATGGCTCACCATGCAGAGCGGAAAGAGAAACTCGAAGGTTACCAGATCGCGAATGAATACACCGTGAAGAAGTATGTAGAATTCCTGCAGAAACTTCATTCGATCAAGGAAGGTGAGAAATCCATTCTTGATAACTCGATGATTTTATACGGCAACAACATGCGTGACGGAAACCGCCACACCAGCAAGAACCTTCCGATCCTGCTGGCAGGCCGCGCCGGAGGGCAAATCAATCCGGGGCGTCACATTGAATACCCCGAAGACACCCGGCTCTGTAATTTGTATCTGTCGATGTTGAAACGCTTTGGTTTGAATATAGACAGCTTCAACGAAAGCACGGGGGAACTGCCCGAGTTGGGTTAGGGCTTCCGCATGCAAAACGAATCAACAGGGTACATTCGATGAACCAACCCTGTTGGTTCGAAAGATGCGGGCGCAACAAGTCGGAGTGACGAGCTGTAGGGAAAATCGGGAGCGTAATTTTCATCAAATGGAGAACCGACTTCCAGAGTTTTTTGCCCAACGACTCATCGCTAAAAATTGGCCTTTAGAGTTTTACGAAAAAGGATTGCGACCAAGTTTTAATGCCCCCAATCGCTCACCAATAAAATCATCGTCATCCTGAGAAGGAGGCACGACGCCGAAGGACCCTGTCGGAGAAGAAGATATTCTCAATGCCAAGCGACGGCCATAGCCGGAAAGCCCGCGGCAGCTTTGGGCAGAGCCATCGGCCGGCTTGGGGAATCAGGCGAACGGTCTGCTTTTCGAAGACGTATTATTTCAGCAGGGGTCCTTCGTTGTCGTGCCTCCGCCTCAGGATGACGGTGAATTTATTGAGTGGGAAAGCGGAAGCGGTTTGGTGTTCGTAACAAATTCCACCCTTCTTTTGCGAAAATTGAGTTGGGCAACAAACCCTCCCAGTCGGTTCGCAGAGAGGAAGCGGAGCTGTCACTAAACCCAGCCGATGCCTCGGGCCGAAAAGATAGCACGGATGGTTGAAAGCTCGGCTTCGCGAACCGACTGGGAAGTCGGTTCTCCGTTTGCGATAGTCGTTCCGACTTTTGCACCCGTATCTCGAAATTCGTCTGCGCGGGGATTTTGGTTTTTGAATGCGTCGGCGATTGGGGCGCTGCCCCGCTTGATCTTAATCCGGAAGTGTGTCGAGCCGGAGGACGCAGTATCCCAGGTCCAGCTCGCGGCGCTCGGGGTTGTCGATGAATTCGGGCGGCATGGAATAGAGCCGCTGTTTTTTCTCGGCCAGCCCGACTTTGCGCAGGACGGCGAGGTGTTTGGAGACCAGGTCGGATGATTTTCCGGTTCGTGCAGCGATTTCGATGACCATCAGGCGCTCGCCGGAGGCCAATTCCCGCAAAATCGCCCATCGCAGGGGCTCTCCAAGTGCCTTAGCCAGAAGAGTAAATGGCAAGGTCGGCACAGCGGCTGAACTCGGTGCATCAGCGGCCGCAGAAGGAGTGGAATCAGGCATGAAGATTCAATAATCTGCGCTTTAGTGGAATGTAATAGCGTCTCGAAGGAATTCAACGGAGATACAATAGAATGCAACGGTGTCACAAATGAATTCAAAGGCGTCTCGATGGAATGCAAACGTCTCATCATGCGTTGCAATGGAGCTGCCAGAGTCGTTTCTGGCTACGGTGTCACGGTATTTGGCTCCGTCGTCCGCATCGCTGCCCTCCGGACGAACGAATCGTTACGACGCGTCGTCCGGTGTCGCCTTCAGCGCCGCCTCGCATTCGTCGAGAATTTCTTGAGCCCCCGCGAGAGTGGGCGATCCGAGGCCGGTGAAGATTTCCTCGGCCCGCTGGGCATGGGGCCGCGCTTCGGCGGCCTAGCCATATCGCACGCGCTAAAATCACTGACTGAATAATCAGCCTTGCCTGCCTTTGGTCTCTTCGACTTCGAGCGAAATAGTCCCCCAGGCCCGTTGGATCTGGCCCGCGGTGGGAATTACGCAACGCTGTGGCGACGGTAAAAAGTATCGCCGAAACTTTTGTGAACGATTCGAGTTCACTCTTTTCACGGCTTCGTGGGATCGCCCATAACGCTTTCACCTCGTTGCTGAATTCGATTTCTCGCAATGGAATCATTCCTGAGCAACTTCACTTTGCCTAATTAGCAAAAGAGAAAAATAACGATGAAAGTTCATTTCAAAACAGCGAGACCAGCTCTTCTCGAAGCAAAACAATTGCGGATCGCCGTTCCGAAATAGTGCGGTGTCACCCGCCAATTTATAGCCCACGCATATCCGTGGCCAAAGGGCTGCATTGCGTTCTTTCTTCAAATGGGTTTCCCCGTTCTAATCAGACTCATGAAAGCTTTCGTCGCGTGTTGCCTGTGTTTATCGATTTCTGTTTCCCTATTGGCAGAGGAGCCGCTCATCCAATCGATTGAAAAGGTCACGCTGCGCAAAAACCGGGACGGGGCTTCGCTCACGTGGTTTCATCCGCGTGCTTGTCTGGTGCCGCAGGAGAAGGGGCCGCCGGTTGCGCTGATGAATCTCCAGGAGATCGGTGGCTCGGACTATTTTGGGCAGGTTCACTGGAGTGAATCGCGGGACGTCGGTAAAACTTGGAGCGATCCTGAACCGATCGATGCGCTGGGGCGTGATCCCATGCCGGACCACGAAGGATTGAAAGCCGGCGTCTGCGATGTCGTGCCGCAATATCATCCGCAAAGCGGAACGGTCCTGGCGATGGGACATGTTGTATTCTACAAGGGGCCGCGTTTTGCGAAGGGTGATCAGCTGGCTCGCTACCCGGTTTACAGTGTGCGGCGGAAAGACGGCAGCTGGTCTGAGCGGAAAATTCTCGAGTGGGATGATCCGCGCGGTTCTCACATCTACACCAACAACTGCGGGCAGCGCGTAGTGATGCCGAACGGCGACATCATGATGTCATTCACGTTTGGTTCAAAATCCGAGAGTCGCATGGTCGCCGGGGTGCGCTGCACGTTTGATGGCGAAACGTTGAAGATTGCCGAGGTGGGGCCGCCGCTCGTTTTGAACAAGGGGCGCGGCTTGCTTGAGCCTTCTCTTGTTGAATTCGGCGGGAAGTTTTATCTCACGGTCCGGGCCGAAAACGGAAGCGGCTATGTCGTGGTGAGTGACGATGGATTGAACTATGGCAAGAAAAAGAAGTGGGCGTGGGACGACGGCGAATCAATCGGCATGTCCACTACCCAGCAGCATTGGCTGGCTCATTCGGACGGCTTGTTCCTCGTTTATACCCGCAAGGACGAATCGAACTCGAAGGTCATTCGCTGGCGCTCGCCATTGTGGATTGCTCAGGCCGATCCAGAAAAACTCTGCCTGATTCGCAGCACCGAACGCGTCGCTTTACCGCTGGTCGGCGACGGGGTGAAAGATCCCGACGGCGTTGCTTTGATGGGAAATTTCCATGTGACCAATGCCAGCCCCACGGAATCGTGGGTGACGGTGGGAGAATGGATGCCGAAGCGTGGAGCCAAGGGAGATTTGCTTCTCGGACGAATCACGTGGTCGAAGCCAAATAAACTCGTGGTGGGACAAAATTGATTCGCTCCAATCTTGAAAAGTCAGTGTCTTTGAGTGTGGCGAGTAAGGACCTAAAGCGATTCCGTTCGACTGCGGCCTGATCTAACACAACCACCGTCTCAAATTTACACCGGATTTCCTTCTGCGGTCGACCCGGATCCCCTAAAATTTAGGCTGAATGACACAGCTGTGCCGATTAATTTATCGAAGCAAAACGTCTTGGGATATCCTGACTAACGATTTGTTGCGCAAGCTTGCTGCCGATAGCGCTTCCCGGAATGAAGAAAAAGAGATCACAGAAATCTTGCTACTTTCCGATGAGAGCTTTCTGCAGGTCCTTGAAGGAGCTGAGGATACTGTCAATGCGCTCTACGGCAAGATCGTTCAAGACGAGTTGCACTCTGATGTAACTTTGATTTCCTACGAGCAAATCGCTAACAAAAGCTTCGATGGATGGAGTATGAGAGTGCTCGACCTGAACGATCTCCCCGAGTCGACCCGCGAGGTGTTTATACTGAAATACAAGGATACCGAAGGCTACATCGATATTCCAAATGATGTCCCGAATGCGATGGCTCTCTTGCTCGATGCACGGGCATTCTGTTTGTCAGAGGCGGAGGCAGAGGCGGGGTGACTCACTTCTGGGAATGTCTTTTTTCCAAACCCGCTCATGATGCAAGAGCGTGAGGGCATACAACTGGAAGCGCCGGGGCTCGCACTCGGAACTAAAATGGAATTCCAGGGATTTCAGGGCTTCCTGAATCCAGATGATCGCAAAGCACTGATCGAACACCTGAAGGCCAATGGCACGAGGTTAAGGGGGAGTTTCGGCAATTTTCTGGAGATCAAAAACGGGCTGAAAGCTCGTCCGCACAAAGCCCAGGCGTTCAGGCCTGGGGAAAATTCGCGTAAAAAGAAGCGGCCTGAAAGGTCGCAAGCGAACATCGATTCCATGCCCAGCTTTATCTGACAGCGTTATTCGCGGGCGACCTTTCAGGCCGCGCATTTGGTTCTGCGACTATCTATAGGCCTGAAGGCCCATGCCTTGTGCGATAGGGCCTTCAACCCATTAGATTTACGACGACGCCCCTTAACCTCGTGCCATTACACCTGAAGGCATCACGCTGACGGAACGGTGGGCGATTCCTACAAGCGAGGCACCGATAGCAAGCAATCCCAATCAATGATAACCAAGCCTGTTGGTTCTCCGGCGACCCCTGTTGTTCCATTGTTGTCTCTACGCTTTCACCCCAAGCAATCCGCACGATTCCCTGTAACCATCTGCTTTCAGGCCGTATTCACTTGCGGTAATTCGGGCCAGGCCAACGAGGTGATTCCAGCGAAAAGCGGGGCGAGTATCAGCAAAGTCGGTGGTCGTGGTGAGATAGTATTTTTCACCGTGAAGCGCTCCGTCCTCGCTGATTGCATACTTCAGCAACACATCGAGAAGCGGACGTTCCGACAAACCTAGGTCACCGTATTTTCGCGTCACCGCACAGGCCTGATCCTGATTCTCCTCACGAATCACTCCGTCAAGTTCGGCAAGCAGTGATTTCTGATCGCTCCCTTTTACCTTTGCCAATTGTTCCTCGACCGGTCGGGGCTTCCATTCGAGAAAATTTCCTCCGCGTTCGATCCTGTCGCGGGTAACCTGATAGGCACCGAGAATGAGGCAGGCAATGGCATTCTGCTGGTTGCTGACTTCTGCCATTTTACGCCAGGCATTCGCTGAATCACTCGCATGAACGCCAATCGAATCCCCATGGATACTTCCAATTTCTTTGTCAGGATTTTGGTTCTTTTGGACCCTGCCAACGTCTCGAAGCACCAGCTGATTGGCGGCCAGGGAAATGGCTTCTCCGATCGATTTTGGTGAGATTCCCTCTTTCAAAGAACTGGCGACCGCACGTGCCGAATCTTCCGGCGTTCCCGAAAAAATCGTCTCGCTCATGTTTTTCACCCAGCCATCGTCCGGGATGTGATTCCCTGCTGTGAAGCCGAGCAGACTAAATTCTTCGAGCAGTTGGGGTAGCAAAACCCGCTTCGGATCACTCTGCAGATATTTGCTGTCAGCATGTCTGGCTCGATACCTCAATGACTGCCGAAGCATGGTCAATGCGTGCTCGGCACCAACCAGATCAAGCGCTTCCCAGGCACGATGCGCGAAAACGACGTTGTGAACTTGAATGTCTTCTTCGACCGTTTCGAGAAGATCGTTGAAGGCCTGTTCCGGCGAAACTGCAGCTGCCATCGCGAGTGCTTCCTCCGCTTTCTGGCGATCGTGGGACTGAATCGCTTTGTTGATCATCATCGCGGTGGATCCAGTCGCGCCGTTGGTCGGCGAAATCGCATGCATGACTTCGCCTTTGCAATCGGCAGAATGCATCTGTCTGGTGTTGCGGTGCAGAATCTTCAGAACAACGAGCGGGGCGCGGTCACCGGATGTCTGGGCAGCCATCAGAAAGGCAGGCTTCATCGCCATCAACGTGTGCATTCCGATGTAGTCACGACCGCCGAAAGAACGTGCGTTCGCCAATGCAGCGGCACGCATCAGACTGTGGAGAGTTTCTTCGCCAGACTTTAATTTAGCCACGGCGATCGGAAGCAATTTATCCGCCGGAGTGTCTTCCATCAGTCCGACGAGAGGTTCGAGATCACCAAACGTCAGCTTGGCATTGATTGCCTTTTCTCCCGCCGTAGCGGAAGTCGTGAGGCCCAGTTCGTGGGCCAGGGTCGCGCCGACTGTGGCGCTCAACATACCTTCACCAACGCTCCGGTGAAAGGTACGGCGGCTTATTGATTTCATGTTGGGTTCGGGGTCGAGGTTCAGTGTTCTTCTATAAATATTCGTAACTCGCTGATAATCATCAGGAAAAAACTCCATCGAATCACAAGGTTTTTCGACAAGGCTTTCGAGGCACGTTGTCTATCTCGACCTTCGACTTGGTGCCTTTGACGAAGGGGCGAATTCGAAATCACTCCTCATCTACCGGACGCTGCTTCCATGGCATCGGCATAGTCGGCGGGACGCGATGGCGGTCCTTCCGCTGATCTTTCGGTCGCGGATGAAACCAGGTCACCATCCGCACTAGCTGTTTAACTGCTTCATCGTATGCGGCTTTGCCTTTTTCGACGGTCGCCAGTTCTGCTTCGCCGAGGACGCCTGAATCTGAATAGCTGCTCGTCCATGAAACGGCCGTTCCCGGTCCCGCTTGAAACAGATCGACGAAGTTGAAGGGGCTTTTTTCTTCATTGAACGAAATGTTGCCGTTCTTGATTTTGTCTTTCCGGACGTTGTCCTCGTCGAGATAAAGATACAGCGAAGTCTCCAGCTCGCAGGCATGAGCGCAGCCCCCGGGAAATTTGCTCTCCCGCCAGTTCGGCATGAAATCTTTGTCGACGGTCAGGAGCTGCCACCAGCCAGTCAAAATACATTCGGCGTCGGTTTCAAGATTGGTGCGACGAGCCACCAGATCAAGATTAGGCATGTTGGAACCGTGCCCATTGAGCAGGATAATTTTCTTGAATCCGTGATAGGCCAGCGAACGGGTGATATCGAGCACGTGACGTATGAAGGTCTCGGAGTCGTTGTTGATCGTGCCGGGGAAATCCATGACGTGACCGGTGTAACCGTAGCTGACCGTAGGTAGAACCAGAATGTTTTCCGGAATGTTCAACCCGGCCCCGAGGGCGATGCTGGTCGGGCAAATGAGATCAACATCAAGCGGAAGATGCGGTCCGTGCTGCTCGACGGCTCCGCAGGGAATGATGCAAACTTTGCCCAGCTCGACGGCATCATTAATCTCCGGCCAGGTCAATTTTTCGTAACGGTGTTCGGTTTTGGCGCGGTTGGATTCAGTGCTCATATTGATTTTTGGTGATCGGTTTTTACCACAGAAACAGTGCGGTGATGATGAGAGTGATGGTTAGCAAAACACCGGCAATCAAGCCGGGACGCAAGTAGATCGGCGGAGCTTCTCCGGGAAACGGATGTTCGGGAAGCGGCTTCAGCTCTTCGCTACTTTCTTTGAGCCATTGGTTGGCATTTTCTTGAACGGCAGGTTCATCGCCATTCCATTTTCCGAAAAGCATCGTCGCAATCAACGCACCGAGACTGGTGAAAACCATCGCCCACGGCAAAGCGACCCAGCGCCCCGTGAACCATTCGGCCAGCCAGGTTGCGCCCGTTTCCGATTCACGATCCCACAGGGAAATCATTCCATAGATCGCTCCGGTTACGATTCCCCACAGCCCGGCTCGGCGATGCGCTTTTGTGAAAATCCCAATTAAATAAATGGTCAGCAACGGCGTCACAAACACAGGGATCAGCGTGAGAAACGCCTTCAGCATCGTGTCTTTCGATTGAATAAACGGCAGGTAAAGAAAGCCGACCGCGAGAACGGCAAAGGTCGCGTAACGACTCACTTTCACATAATGCGCGTCATCAGCGTCTTTTTTTGAAATGAGCCGGGCATAAATATCGCGCGTGAAAACAGCGGACAACGATGAGCCTATTGAATCAAACGTGCTGACGGCTGCCGCGACAATCGCCGCGACCACGAGTCCTTTCAGACCTATTCCGAGATACAAATTAGCAAGGTAAGGATAAAGCTGATCGGGCTGAGCGAAATCGGGAAAAAGAGAGCGACCAAACACGCCGAGGCTTGCGGAACACACCATGATGGGAATGCTGATGGTTGCTCCGAAAAGCGCCGCCATTTTCATGTCCCAAAGCGAACGCGCCCCGAGCAATCGCATGACCTGACTGTGATTTACCGTCCAATACCCCGCCGCAATGATGATCCATCCGAGCGCCACAATCCACGGCGAAGTGTTCCCGTTATCCCCGTGGTAACGTCCCATGTGAAGCAGATCCGAGGCCGGTTTCCCACTCTCCGCGAGCGTTGTGGCTTCGAGCGCCGCTTCCATTCCGGTCCAACCGCCTGCCGCTTTCCAAACGGCTAGAAAAATGACGATCATCCCCGCCATCATGATGATTCCCTGAAGCGCATCGGTAATCACAACCGATCGCAATCCGCCCCATGATGTGTAGATCGCTGCTGCAATCACCAGCAGCACAATGAACGTCCAGGCCATCGGCGTGCTCATCCCCACCAGTCCCGTCAGCAATAAAAAAATGGACCAGATCATTAGCCCGAGAATGCTGCTGCGGTATTGAAGCTGGATGAAGGCGCTGAGCACCCGGGTCGTGGGTCCAAAGCGCGATTCCAAATATTCCGCATTCGTATATTGCCCGGCACGGGAAATGGCAGGGGCTAAGAAAAAAGCGGCCAGAATGACTCCGACGAGACTCCCCACTACGTGAACCATCAGAATGTGAAGCCCTTCTTTATAAGACGTTCCCGTGAGCGAAACCAAGTCCGCATTATCCACATTTGTCGCGAACATCGACAGCCCAATCGCCCACCAGGCCAGGGAACGACGCCCCAGAAACCATTCTTTCGAAGAATGCGTGCCCCGCGCCAGATAAAATCCAATGCCGAGGACACCGCCGTTTAGCACCAAAACTATGATCCAGTCGAGTGCGGTCATCGTTTACTTCGTTGACTCGGTCAGCGCCATGCCTCCGGTAAATTTCTCGATCCCCTCAGGACTCCATCGCATGCCCAGCCCCGGCCCGTCGGGAATCGCAATCGTCCCATTCGTTTCGTCGAGCTGAATCGGATCCAGCAAAAGCTCCTCGATGTAGGGCGCCGGCGTGATGTATTCGACCCACTTCGCGTTGGCAGCCGCAGCGAGCAATTGCAAATCCGCCGCGAGGCCCACGGCCGTGTTCCACCCATGCGGAACGAAACGAATCGCATGATCATCCGCATATTGAGCAATCCGATGCTCCTCGCTCAGTCCACCGACTTTCGTCACATCTGGCTGAATAAAATCTACGGCACGTCGCTCGATCCATTCGAGAAACGATTGGCGGCGCGTCAACACCTCGCAGGCCGCGATCGGAACGGGCGAGTTTTTGGTAAGCTGAACATACCCTTCCAAATCATCCGGACGCAGCGCTTCTTCAAACCAGGTGACATCATAATCCGCCAGCATTTTTGCAGTCTCCACTGCCCATTTGTAGCCGTGCGGCCACAACGCATCCGATCCACCCGCATCGACCATCAGTTCAATGTCCGGACCGATACAATCGCGCGCCGCTTTCACGATTCGCTCATCGGTTTTCCGATCCACCCGGCCGAAAGGCCCCCATCCGATTTTAAAAGCGCGAAATCCATGCCGCATTCCATCCTCCAATCGCGGGCGCAGGACATCCGGTTCACCCATCAAGAGTGATCCATACGGCTTGATTCGTTCCCGGTAGCGCCCCCCTAACAAACGACTAATTGGTTGGCCGCAGACTTTCCCAAAAACATCCCACAACGCGATATCGATTCCTGAAATCGCATGAGTGATCGCGCCGCCCCGCCCCTGCCAGAACGTTTGCTGATGAAGCATCTCGCTGGTCGCCGCCGGATCAAGAGCCGACGCTCCGATCAGAAACGGTTTCAAAACCGCGACCGCACCCTCAACCAAATGGGCCGACGTAAAAACGCTCCCCAGCCCCGTTACGCCTTCATCCGTGATCACTTCCACCAAGGTGTGAAGATTCGTTTCCGGATTGAGATGAACATCATCCCAACCGCCATCAGGCGTGGCTCCGCGGAGCGGTAAAATACGGATCGATTCTATTTTCATGACTGCGTCACGATCCGTTTTAGAGAAGCATCGATTAACAGGCAATGCTGTTATTCAAAGAATCGAGTAATCGAACGGACAGCAATATAAGACCGGCGAAACCGCCTGTCAGAACCCCACCATTTCGCGACGACGTTTTTGCTGAAATAGAACGAGTTAACCCTGACGCGATTTGGTAAGGTTGATTCATCAAACAGACCCGATTGGTTCGTGAAATGTCGTTACGACAGAATCTCATGAATCGGCTCGAACGCTGGATCGGCCACCGGAAACTTGCGGCCTCCGATCTCAAATTTTCCGGTCGACTTCAGGCCGAGGGCTTTAAGATAGGTGTGAAACAAATGACCGGCATCAACCTCGTTTTCGATCACTTCGGTGCCGTTCTTGTTCGTCTTTCCGTAGGCAAAACCACTCTGGATTCCACACCCGGCAAGACAAACGGACCAGGCATTTCCCCAGTGATCACGACCATACCTGGAATTAATCTTAGGCGTGCGTCCGAACTCTGACAACACCACAACCAACGTGCTTTCAAGCATGCCGCTTACTTTCAGATCGCTGATGAGCGTCGCAAACGGTTTGTCGAACTCACCCAGCTGCTCATGGTGAAAATTGAAATTCTCGTAGTGGCTGTCGTAATCGTTGTGCCGGATTTGAACAAAGGTGATTTCGTTTTCGAGCAGACGACGGGCCATCAGACACTGACGACCAAAAGCATGCGTGCCGTAGCGTTCCTGATCTTTTGCGGATTCTTTGGACAGATCAAATACGTCGGCGCGTTTCACCAGTTCTTCGGCCTGCTCGAAGCTCTGAACATACGCATCGGTTTCTGCGGTGCGTCGTTTCCTTGCAAACTGACCGTTCACCAAATTTCGAATTTGATTCCGTGCCACTTCCGCATCGTCAGTTAGATCGGTTGGACGAACGCTGTTCGCGAGAGGTTTGTCGCCACCGATAGTCATGCTGGCATATTTAGGACCGAGATAGGCCGAGTCTGCACTGCGGGCACCGGTTCCGTTCGGCGCTACTTTGATGTGCCCCGGAAGAGACACGTCGCTGGTGTCCATCGACTTTGCAACGACCGCCCCGATCTCCGGGTATTCTGCGCCGGGCATCGGATGCCGCCCCGTCATCATCATGTAAGTGCCTTTTCCGTGATCCCCGTTCTTCGTATTGATGCCTCGCACGAGACCGAGGTTATGCATCTGTTTCGCGGTGTGCGGCAACAACTCCGAGATATGAATCCCGGGCACCGATGTTGGAATGGCACGGTAGGGACCGCCAGTATCCGTGCCGGGTTTTGGGTCCCAGCTTTCCAGCTGGCTGAGTCCACCCATCATCCGAATCACCACCATCCGTTTCTGATTGCTCGCGAGTTGCGCGGCGGCCAGTGGATCCACAAACGCTCCCAGACCGGCGACCGTGGCACCGCCGGTGACGAGTGATCCGAGAAAATTCCGTCGCGCGATTTCTTGTTCGAAAAGGGAGTTCATGTCGGGATTTTTGCAGTTTGTTAGGATAAGGAAGAATCAATGTTTGAATCGGAATTCAACGGAAGACAACAGAGCCCAGCCGAGTTCCTGAATCGCTTCCGATTTCTTGTCACCGCGGGCCTTCAAATAATCTTTTACACTGGCGAGTTCGATCGGTTCAGGCTGACGGGTTAGAATGCTGAGATACAGCTCCTCGGCGAGGGCGGCCACGTCTTCCATTTTCAACAAGCGGCCACTCAAGTTTTCGCCGGATGGTCGAAGCCAGTTCCGCACCGTTCCATCATTCGCAAGGAACAGCGCCTGATCCGCCGTCGCAAAAAAATCAGTCTGCGGAAGCCCGGCCTGCCCGCCGAACAACGAAATGAATCGCTTCGACGTTGCATCAACTTTCACTGCCACATAATCCCGAACGTGCTGTTTCCGGTCAGCTTCTTTCAATATGATTGCCACTGGAGCAGGTTTCTTGGGATCCGGTTTCGGTGGCGGCTTTGCTTTTGCTGCCTCCTGAGCTGCCAGTTTCTTCGTAAAATCCGCATCGCCTGCGACAACATATTTTTCCACCTCGCCCGTTGCCTGAAGCATCGCCAGGCAAAGCTGTTCCGGCGTGAGTTGAGTGAAACTTCCCACCGCAAAGGCATCCGCCCACCGATCCGTCAGCGCTTCCAATGTAGTCGCTTTCTTTTCGCGGAGCTTTTCCGCAACCAAGTCAGCCGCGTCGAATTCCGATTGCTTCGCGGCGAATGTTTTCGCGGCGGCGTCTGATTTCGCGCGTGCTGATTGGCTTCGATTCCCGAGAACGGATGCCGCAACGACCAGATCGTCGTCATCAATCAATTGCGAGCTTGCGGCCTGAGCACTGTCAGCAGCGGTTTTAAGGTCCGCAGCGAGTTTAGATCGTCCTTCAGATTCACTTTTCACGGCGGCCAATTCCGTCGCGAGTTGCTCAGCTTTGTCGAGCGTCGGTTTCGATTCCCGAACAACGTCCGCGAATTCGATCAATTTTTCAGCGTCCTTGGATTTTCGTTGAGCCAGTTTCCAGCCCGTCTTTTCGTCGTCGTATTTTTTCCGGGCCGCATCGAGCGTTACTGTTATCGCTGCGACTTTTTTCTGCTCAGCTTCGACCGGCGGTTTCAATTTCTCAGCCGCCGTAGTTGCTGTATCGAGAGCCGTCTTCGCAGCATCCGCGGCCTTCTGTTTTGCAGCGACGGCCGCTTCCAGCTTTGGCAAATTGGGGTCGGCTTTTCCTTCGACCGTTTTTGCAACGACTTTCTCCTTCGCGTCTTTTGAAATCTTCAGGGCATCGCTCGCTTTCGCCAACGCCGTCGCCGCCGCGATTCGCTTCTTGTCTGCGACCGCAAGAGCCGCCTCGGGAACGGCAGCAATTTTGCGCGCGTCATTCCAGGCCTCTTTTGCCTGATCGAGCGCTTGCGCCGAGGCCTGAGAAAATTCCATTCGACGCTCATACTCCGCCTTGAGCGCTTCGATTTTTCCTTTCACTTCATCCGCCTGCCGAGTCAGCTCTATGGGCATTTCAAATTTTCGCTGATACGTTTCCGTCAGCGCCAACTCCCGCAGAAAAGCCCGCAAATCGTAATTCATCGCAGCGAATTCCGTGGCCAGCAACTCCAACAATTCCGGATGAGAAGGCGGATTCGACGCGTGATGAAAATCGAGCGGCTCCACTAATCCGCGGCCCATCAGTTGCGCCCACAAACGGTTCGTGATGTTGCGATTGAAAGCCGGGTTGTTGTTTTCCGTCGCTGCCTTTGCAAACTGATCGCGACGACTGAATTTGGGGATCGGCTGAAGCTTTTTGTCCTTTGGGTTCGGCTTCACCTTGTATTCCTCGCCCGGATCAAATGTCGGATCGGGAAACACGACCTTGCTGTGCAACATCTGAGGAAATGAAGTTGCTTCCACATCCGTGAAAACCGATTTGAATTCACCGCCCCCAATCGCTTTCTCGGCCAGCACGGCTGGCTTCTTTTTGTCCGGCTGGAAAAGATACGTCCGGCCGAAGAACGCGAACATTCCGTAATAATCGCGTTGCAAATAATCCGAAATGTTCGGGTGATCGTGGCATTGAGCGCACTGCAAATCCTGCCCGAAAAAGAGCCGACTCACATCCCGTGTGACCAAATTTGGTTCAGCCAATCGATCGAGATAAAACCGTGCCGCTTCTCTGTTTTTGACATCCGTCCCGTCCGCTGCAAGAATTTCACCGACCAGTTTGTGGTAGGGTTTGTTCGCAGCAAACGATTCCTCCAGAAATTTTTTCCAACCCGGTGATTTCACGTGGGTCTCTTTCCGGCGTTCCATGATCCACACATCAAACGTTGTCGCCAGATGCTGAAAATGTTCCGGCCTCGCCAGCAATTCATCGATCAGTTGGGTGCGCTTGTCAGGATTAACATCTTTTAGAAATGTCCGCGCGTTCTCCGCCGATGGAATCATTCCTGTCAGATCGAGAGTGATCCGTCTCAGGAATTCCGCATCATCAGCCCGCTCTCCCGGCGGGGCGACAATTCCTTCGGCAATGATTGCATCGATTCGTTGATGAAGCGGAGTCGGCCCAGCCGCGAACCCCGGCGACAGCCCTGCCCAAAGCCCACAAAAGGCAAAAAAACTCAAACGACAGGCGGTGGAAGACAACAACATACGATTCAGTGTAACTGCCTGTAGTTTAGGTTTCACTGAACAGGAAACAAGGCGGCCTCACTGGCGTAATGCGGGAGTCCGCGAACGCGGTTGCTACGAACCAATAGGGTCTGTTCATCGGTAAGTTCAACGTTCTATTGCATAAAAGAGATAGGTGGAGAGCTGATGAGGTCTACTGCGTTGCCAGCCTCAAAATAAAGCCATGCAAAAGACCAAAACCTACGGCCATCTGCATTTGCTGTTTGAATATACGGGTGAACCAACCCTATTGATTCGTGCGCACTTGCGGGATCGCCGCAACGAGGCACATTGCCCTTCCAAAAAAATGGCAGAGACATTTACATCCCTCCTTACCAAACAGCTCAACGAAGCTCTTGCACAAAGCAGCGTGGCGTCTGATTTGCCTGACGATTTTAACGCGGACATTTCTCCCGCGCAGAATACGCAGTTTGGTGATTATCAAGCAAACGCAGCCATGGTGCTAGCAAAGCGCGTTGGGAAAAATCCTCGTGAATTAGCTGGCGAAATCGTGGAGCTTTTTGAAACGGAAGGCCTGTGCGAAAAACCTGAAATCGCGGGTCCTGGTTTTATTA
>Ga0307488_10000671_pt1 | contig 28503 bp, 18 predicted proteins | sample SB02metaG_FD_202248 | JGI IMG/M metagenome (GOLD analysis project Ga0307488, IMG submission 202248) | Sea-ice brine microbial communities from Beaufort Sea near Barrow, Alaska, United States - SB 0.2 | ecosystem: Environmental > Aquatic > Marine > Coastal | place: USA: Alaska | collected...
ATGAAGGAAATGACAACATTCACTTGTTGAAACTTTCTTGGGATAATCAACTTAAGTGGTTCTACCAAAATGGTACTATGGACTACATGGGAAGAACTCAAGGTTTTGCTTCTACTGGACAATTCAATGGATACAGAGTTTATATGACTCAGACAATGCCTGCTATTTGGGTGAAGGATCCTACTAAAGTTCTTAAAATTGTAATGAGAAACCCTATTACAGGCGGATCATTCTAGTAATTATAATTAAAGGGGAGGTTGATCCCTCCCCTTTTTTTTATTAACATTTAAAGAAATAAATTATGGGAAAGCCTAAGCAAGTAAATAAATTAAGTCAGAAGTTTGAAAGTGCTGCTTATGAAGGAGTTACAAGAGCTCAGACAGGTAATGCTAGATTGCTACATGTAAATGAAGTAATTAGCTGGATCCGTGATCTTGCTGATTCTTCTACATATGCTGATGAAGCTGCTGCAAAAGCTGATGGATTAGTAAAGGGAGATCTTTATATCCAAACTGGTAATGGAGCAATTAATGTTGTATTAACAACATAGTCAAAAACTTTAAGCAAGATGTTAAGTCTTGCTTTTAGAAATATTAGTAATAATAGAAGCGTATGCTACGGTGTACAATTTGACTAAAGTACCAATTATTAATTTTTAAAACCAAACAAAGAATGGAAGATTACACTATTGTTGAAAAGTATCAACACAGTAAAAAAACTAGCACAATTGCTATACGTCCCTATTTTAATCCAGGGAAAGAAAATATGGGATTAGAAACTTATGGGCTATCTCTACATGATGGGGTGTTTCATGAGGAATCTTTAGCTTGTTTAGAAATGAATGGGGTTAAAAGATATATTACTGGATTAAATGAATTTGATCCTAAAGTAAAAATCTTACCTCCTAAAGAAAAGAAAGCAAAAATTGCAGAAATTAGAAAAGAAGTTTCTGAATTAGAAGCTGAACTAGCTGCTAATGTAGTTGATCCAGATGATAAAGACTTTTGGAATAAGTTAACTGTTATGAAGCCTGATAATTCTAAGTTCTGGGATAAAATTACACTAAGATGTGGTAATGATCCAGTATTTTTAGATGGTAATGTTGATCCATATGATAGAATTAAATTACATGCTATTAGAGCTGGTGGTTTTTCTATTGTTGCTAAATCTTTAAAAGATGCTAAGCAATCAAATAACAATCCTAAATTTTATTTAGATACTGTAGAGGAAACATTAACTACAAGAACTGAATTAACTAAAATAAAGAATAAAGCATTAACTTCTTTACAAACTCTTTATGATACTAATGCTGCTAAGTTGATTTATGTTGCTAAAGTTGTAGATAGTGATAGTGTACAATATACTAAAACAACACCCAATGATGTCATATATGAAAACATGGATGAATACATTAATGGTAGAGGTGCAGAAAATAACAAAAAAAGAGCAGCTAGTCAATTCTTAGATGTATCTAAATTAGATATGGAAGAGTTAAAAATTAGAGCACTTGTTAAAGATGGTTTATATTACAGATTCCTTACTACTAAAGCAGGAGGATGGATTGAACCAATTGATAGTGGTATTAGAATGGGTAAAAGACCATCTGAGGTATTGGACTTTTTAAAAGATCCTAATAATGAAGAGTCACTTTTATCTTTAATGGAAAAAGTAGAACCATACTGGAATTCTTAAAATATTAAATAATGGAAAATAGTACAGCATTCATCAAGCTTAAACAAAGGCTTAACAAATTAGACAGCAATGACTATGATAATATAGAGTGTTGGCAGTTTATTGAAGCTTTTAATAAAGCACAAATAGAATGGTGTAGAAGGAATCTACATGGTGGAAATATGTATAAAGAAGGAGATGAGTTATCTAAAAAAAGAATAGATGATTTACAACCTTTACTAAGAGAGCTGTCTTTAACAGGTACAGTAACTGATACATATTTTCAAACTAATAATTTTCCAGTAAATACATATTTAGAGTTTAAAACAGTAACAACAGATGCAACAGATGAATGTTGTCCTGAACCAAGATCAATGACAGTATATTTAGCTGAAGAAGCTAATGTATCATTAATTATGAGGGATCCTTTAAAGAAACCAGATTTTGAGTGGGGAGAAACATTTTGTACTATGTTGAATAATACAATAAGAATATACAAGGATACCAATTTTAATATTGTTAACCCTGTATTAACTTATTATCAAAAGCCTGTATTAATACAAGTAGTGGATTGTATAGATCCATATACTGGTTTAATAAGTACTGTAAATGTGAATTGTGAATTTAAAGATGATCTTGTAGAAGTTATGCTTGATGATACAGCAGCAATTATTGCAGGAGATATAGAAAACTCATATCAACAGCAAAGAGGTACACAAGCTGCTGAAAGAAACAATTAATAAATTGCTTATCTAGTAGAAAAGTGGTATATTAATATAGTAACATAGATGTTACGAGCAGAGTAAACTGGTAAAATCATTTTTTATAACCAGTGTGGGTAATGGTCCACACACAAAATTAATTATTATGGCTTATTTTAACAATGCGTTCAACAAGACGTTCATTGCAGATAGTACATTAGCTACGGCTAATACTGCAACGGGTGCACTTGCCGCAGGACAATTAGCTTTAGTTGATGGTAGTGACTGGGAATCTGTAGCTCTTGCGGGAGGTGCGGCTGTTCCAGCAATTGCTGCGGGAGATCTTGCATATGTAGTGCAAGGTTCCTTCTATACTAAAGATACTATTGGAAACAATCCTGGACATGGTGGGTACAAAGAATCAGTAAAATCTAAAGGGATTAACCCAAGATATATTACTAGATTATGGGAAACTAACTGTACAGTAGCTAGTCAAGCTACAGCTCAACTATGTTTAGCTTCAGATTGTGCACCATGTGGTAAAACACAATTTATGAGAATTGACGTGAAGGGTTCACCTGCACTAAGATTTTTAAATCACAATGCTTATGCAATTGCTGACTCAGCAAATGTATGTTGTATTGACGGACAGGAGTATATTGATCCAGCTCTTATCATGGGTAACATGATGGATATGGCTCTTATGGATCCATTAATCAAACCATTTGTTGCTGAAGGAGATGTAAACGGACTTTTAGAAGGAGCTGGTCTTACATTAGTTGCTGGAGCAGGTTATACTGTAGCTGTTAAAGATACAACAGCTGTTGATGGTAATGGAACTGCAATTACTGCGTCAAGTAGACCAGGATATGTTGCTGCTAAAGTTGATGTATTAACTGTAAGTGGTTCTGGAGATGTTTTAACTTATGATATTGCACAAGCTGGAGCTGGTTATGTGGTAGGTGATGTTGTTACTTTAGTAGATGGTGCGGCAACTACTGATGCAACTTTAACTGTTGCTGCTGCAGGTTTAACTGCTGGTGGTATTGTTGTAACTTCTACAACTGCTGCTGGTGTAGCTACAACTGCTGTATATACTATTGCTCAGGCAAAAGGAACTGCAGCTTCTGGAAACTATGTTCCATCAACTGATCCAAATGGATCTGTTAAGATTTCAGCATGTGCAAATGTAGTAGGAGCATATGTAGATACTGTATTTGGAAACTGTTCATTTGACACAAGAGATCACTTTAATGCTGAACCTGTGGAAATCATTGTATCTGTTTTAGATGAAACTGGTAACCCTTGTAATGATTGTGGTGTAGCAACAAGAACTCCTGGTTCAATGCAACAAACTCAAGGTGAAGAAGTAATTAGAGATTTAATTATGTCTGAAAGATACCGTCAGTCTCCTTATAATCAAGGAAATGCTAGCAGTGCAAGAATCAGAGAAATTGAAATGTCTGATGAATTACTTGCTGCTGTTGATAGATCTGCAACTTACAAAGCTTATTACATTCAGCACTCAGTGCCAAGGTTTAATAACCCAACTGGTGTATTTGATAATGATCAATATGTATATAAAGTTTATGTAAAATGTTCTGATACTGCTGCACAAACTGCATATGAACTGTTAATGACAGGTTTAGCAAATTGGGCAAGTGATAATGGTAACAAATTAGTAGTTGAACAAAACGCTGTTTGGTAATCAATATCTAAATATTTAAATTAATTAGAGCGGGAGAGAAATCTCCTGCTCTTTTTATTTTATATTGTCTTTATTTTTTTGTATATTATCTATATAGTACACTAAAGGAATAGAAAAAAATGGCAAAACAACATATATTAAGTTTAGAAATACCTACAGTTTCTAATTGTGAACTACTATGCATAAAAGATACTAGTCAGTATAGTGATGATTTAGCTGTAAATTGTGAAGAACTTTTAATTACATTACCTGGGTATAGTGTACCAGTACTTATTAAAGTAAATAAAAACTTTGATATGTGTTTAACTGCATGTACTCTAGCTTTACAAACAAAAAAATGTGGAACTGTACAAGACAGAATACCTGATGGTATATACATTATTAGATATAGTGTATCACCAAACTCTAAAGTGTATGTAGAATATAATCATTTAAGAGTAACTAGATTACTAAATACTTATTATGAAGTATTATGTGATTTAGATGTAAATTCATGTCAACCAAATTCAGAAAAACAATCTTTGCTTTCTGAAATGAGTTACATAAGAACTATGATTGATGCAGCTGTATCAAACGTTGAGTATTGTCAGTCAGCAGCTCAAGGAATGCAGTTGTATAATTATGCTAAAACAAGATTGAACAAAATTGCTTGTCCTTCAGGAAACTGTGGATCAAGTTCTAAATATTTAATTTAAAACCAACAAAAATGGCAAATTGTGCACATTGTAATAAACAATTTACTTGTGGATGTCAGAAAGCTAGTATAGGAAATGGGATAATAGTATGTAAAGATTGTAAAACAAAAGCAGAAGCTAATGTGGAAACATCTAGAAACCTTAACTTAGAATTAGCCAGACAGCAAATACAAGATTTAAGAAGTAAATAAAATATGGCAACAGCAATATCAGGGACATCTAATGCAGCAAGACAAAGTGAACTTGCAGATTTAAAGCATATACAAATTGAGCAAAGATTTGCTAATCAATTTTATGCTCAATTTAAATCATTAAGATTTGGAATAGAAGCTTGTTGTTATGAAGATTTAGAAAATGCTGTAATTAATAAAGAATTATGTGATTGGCAAAATTCTGGAAGTACAAGAGTGGTTGTATCATCAGGAACAGTTGGTGTATTTGTAGAACCATTAGCAGTTGTAAATATAGTATCTAGTGCTGCTTGTCCAACTATACCAAGTAATGTTTGTACTATTTTAGATTTAGAAGATATACTTGCAAATAGTGGTACATATTCACAATGTTTTGAAATAGCATCTAGTACATGGATAGTGACACACAACTTAGGAAAGTTTCCTTCAGTTACTATAGTTGATTCAAATAATCAAATTGTTGTAGGAGATGTAGCTTATACAAGCAGCAATGTTATAACTTTAACTTTTCAATCATCTTTTGCAGGATGTGTATATTTAAATTAAATAATAAAATAATAAATAATTAACAAAAAAATAAAAAAATGGCAATACAATTTCTAAATGGTCTTAATATTGATGGTAACATTGATCTTAATAGTAACCAGATTAAAGAGGTCCGTATAGATAATGAAAGTTCAGCTCCAACAGGCTCACTTGGAAGAATCTATTATGACACAACAACAAGTAAACTTAGACTCTATAATGGAGCTTGGGTAGATATTGATACAGGAACAGATGGAGACACTACATATGATTTAACAGGTGTAGGTTCTACTAATGGAACAGCAGGTGTAAGACTTACTGGTTCTGATGCTACTACAGATGATGTAATTATTACAGGTGCTGGTACAGTAGCAGTAACAAGAAGTGGTAATACACTTACAGTTACAGGAACTGACTCAGCAGCTGGTACAGTAACTAGTGTATCTGGTGGAACTGGTATATCAATTTCAGGATCTTCTACTGTAACACCTACAGTTAATATTGATACTGTAGGAACAGACAATGCAATTTTAGTATTAACAGCAGCAGATCCAGTAGGAAGTGATTATGTTTGGTTTTCAGATACTACTGATTCAAATACATTAAAGAAATCACTTATTTCTAATATGCCTGGCTTTGGTAAAGATGGTACTGTAACTTCTGTAGGATCTGGAGCTGGTTTAACTGGAGGTGCAATAACAGCATCTGGTAGTTTAGCAGTAGATTATGCAGGATCTGATAACGTTGTATTAGCTGCGGGTGATGGAACAGGTATAACTGTAGTAGCAGCAGATAAAATATTAGTAAGTGATACTAGTGATAGTAATGCTAAATATGTAAGTATATCTCAGATTACTACTGCAATTGGTGGTGGTACTGTAACAAGTGTTGATGGTTCTGGTGGAACAACCGGATTAACATTGACCGGTGGGGCAATTACAACATCAGGAACATTAACATTAGGCGGTACGTTAGCTGCTGCAAATGGTGGTACTGGACAATCAAGTTACACAGTAGGAGATATTCTTTATGCTAGTAGTACTACAGCTTTAAGCAAATTAGGTATTGGTACAGCAGGACAAGTATTAAAAGTGGCATCAGGTGTACCATCATGGGCAACTGATCAAAACTCTGGAGGTACAGTAACAAGCATTACTAATGCAGCAGATACTGGTACAGGTACTGCAATTACAGGTTCAGGAACATTCACTTATACAGGTGGAACTAACATTACAACTGCAGTAAGTGGTACTACAGTAACTATTAATACTAGTGCAACAACTAATGTAGGAACCGTAACAAGTGTAACTGCTGGTAATGGTATGACACAATCTGGTACTTCTACAGTTAATCCAACATTAAATGTTGTTGGTGGAGATGGTATAACATCATCAACAAACGAAATTACTGTTGATTCTACAGTAGTAAGAACATCAGGTGCTCAAACAATTGCAGGTGTAAAAACTTTCAGTGATCAGGTAACAATTCAAACAACTCCTGTAAGTGCAACAGATGCAGCTTCTAAGTCTTATGTAGATTCAGTTTCTGCTGGTCAATTGATATTCCAAGGTGGGTATGATGCAACTACATCAGCTCCAACAGGTGTTGGTGTATTAACAGGATTTACTTATGTTGTAACAGTAGCAGGTAATGATGGAGGATTCTGGACAACAGAATTAGAAGTTGGAGATTTAATTATATCTAATCAAGATAATCCAGTAGATGATGGTGATTGGACAGAAGTAAATAAGAATGTTAGTTTAGCAACTACTACAACAGTAGGTGTAGCTTCATTTGCAGCTGCTAGTTTTGCTGTAAGTAATACTGGATCAGTAACAATTAAAGCAGGGGGAGTAAGTGATACTCAATTAGCAAGTACATTTAATAAGATAATTGGTATTGATACAGACATTAATACTAGTGGTGTTGATGTAGTTGATCAGATTAGTTTAACTGATGGTGTTGTTCAAACTTTAACTACAAGAACATTACCAACTACATCTCAAACTAATCTTGGTGTAGTTGAAATGGCTACTTTGGCTGAAACTAACACAGGTACATCAACAATTCTTGGTATATCACCTTCTACACTAAAAGGTATTCTTGATAAAGAAAGTTATAATGGAACATTCCCTGCAACAACTACTAATACAACAACTATTGATCCAGCAACACATTCTTTAGGAACTGGACCTTTTGTTATTCAGGTTTATAAAACAGATACTGGAGTGCAACAATTTTTAGATGTTACTACAAATGTGTCAACTGGAGCTGTAACTTTAGCTACTACATCTAATCAAACAGCAGGTTCACTAACAGTCACTATGGTGAAAATAAGATAAATAAATACTATTATAGAAAGGGGTATTAAGTTTTAATAATTTAACACCCCTTTCTTTTAATTAATTTTTTATCTTTGTAAAAATAGAATTCTATGGCAATACAATTTTTATCTGGTGTTAATATAACTGGTACTACTAGTGTTTCCTCTGTTAGTAATGATGATGCTACATATACAGGAATATTAGTATGGGACGGTGGATTACTTAAGTATAGAACTACAGCCCAAATACTTAGTGATATTGGGGCTACAGGTAATACAGGTACAGTTACATCAGTATCTATAGGAACTGTAAGTGGTGTTACTGCTAGTGTAACTAATTCAACTACAGCTGCAACTATTTCTATAGAGAATGTAGATAAAGGTTCAAGTCAATTTATATTTAAAAATATAGCATCAGATTCTGGTACAGCTACAGCAAGCATCAATGATGATACATTAACTATTGCAGGTGGTACTAATGTTAGTACAGCTAGAAGTGGTAATACTATAACAATAAATTCTTCAGATACTAATAGTAATAATTATGTAAGTAGTTTATCTTTTAACTCAAGTACTGGAGTTCTTACTGCAGGACGAGTTGGTCTTAGCTCTCTTACAGTAGATTTAGATGGTAGATACTTTATTGGAACTTCTGCTATAACAGGAATATCAGGTACTGCACCAGTCTCTGTAAGCAGCCCGTTTACAGGAGTAAAAGTAGTTTCAATGGCTGCTGCATCTGCTTCTGTAGATGGTTATTTGACAAGCGGTAATTTTACTACTTTCAATAATAAAACATCAAATACTGGAACAGTTACTTCTGTAGGTACTACAGGTACAGTTAGCGGAATAACACTAAGCGGTACAGTTACCAATTCAGGAAACCTTACTTTAGGAGGAACACTTTCACTTACAAGTGCAAATGTTACAGATGGGTTAGGATTTACTCCTTATAATGCTACCAATCCTGCTGGTTACACTACAAATACAGGAACCACAACGGCTAATAATTCTCAGACTTTTACAAATAAAACTGGTAATATAAGTCAATGGACAAATGATTCAGGTTATTTAACTTCAGCAAGTATTATAGCAAGTAAAGGATCTTGGTACCCAAATGCAGTACAAACTATTTCTGGTGGTGGTACAGTTGGTACACGAACTACATTATCACTTAATACACCAAGTATTACTGCTGTAGGAATGTCTATAGGTAGTAGTACTGTAACAATAACTGACGCAATAACTGCATTAGTTAGTATGAATTTTGCTAGTACAAATGCTGCAGGTCCTAATAGAACATTAGCTGCTGCAGTTATACAATACAGGGCAAATGCTGAAGCAGAATGGAGGGATTTACAAGGAACTCAAACTTATAATTATGATAGAGGAACAGCTACAAGTGGTGGTGCTTCAAGTTGGGGGTTTGTATATAGAGGTAGTGGGGGTGCTTCAGTTTTAAATGACTTAGGAGCTGGCTCTGGACTAAGAATACAATTTTGGATAGAAGGTAGAGCATCTAGTTCATCAGGAATATCTAGTGTTACTGCAGGATGTAGATTATCAATAACAGAAATTAAATAACTTTATTATAATGAAAAAGAAATTAAAAAAATCTATTGTAACTAAAGCTGTTAAAAAGAAGGTTGTTAAGAAACCTAAAAAGAAGGTTATTACTTCTAAAGTTAAAATTAGAAAGCCTGTTAAGACAACTGTTTTAAAACTACAAGATGAAATTAATAAATATAAAGAGTTAAGAAAAATTGAAAGACCTTTTATAAGATATAGTTTTATTGTTGAATCATTAAAAGTTGATAAAAATAATATTATTGAAGAAATAATTTTTGAGTATAAAGGAACTATGGTTATTCCTAAGTCACAAAAAGAAAATTATAAATCTGGTAGTAATAGTGTACAAGGTATATATATAATAAAAGAAGGTAGCATTGATCCCCTTTTTAATAAAGACTACAACTTAGTTAAAAAAACTGAATTAATAAAACACTTATTAGATAATGTAAGAGAAGGTTATATATTAGATATGCGTCAAACAATAAAAAAGGAATTAATGCCAGAATATAAAATAATTACAAAACTTCCTTGGTAATATCAAAATTATAATTATCTTTGTTTAATAATATTATCAAAAAAAATAAACTAACATGGCAAAAGCTAAAACAAAAAAAATTACAGAAAAAGAATTAGAAAGCATTAAAGATTTACAAAACCGTATTAATACAGTTATTATGAATTTAGGAAATGCAGTAGTTGTACAAAATCAATTAACTACATCCCATTTAGAATTACAAGGAGAGTGGAAAATTGAAACAGCTAAACTTGAAAAGAAGTATGGTAATGTAAACATTAGTTTAGAAGATGGAACTGTTACTGAAATAAAAGAAGAAAAAGCAGCAGTACTAGAAAAAGCATAGTACTTCTTTTCATATTTGTATTATAAGATTTTTTAAAATCAACATTAACTTGTTTGGTTTTAAAAAATTTTGTATATTATTAATGTATATGGTTTACAAGAAAAAAATACATTAGATAAAACAACATTTATGATACCAACAAACTCAAGTGGCACAACCAATGGATGTGACAATATATCATCTAATTGTGTAGTATGGCAAGGGCCAGACATTGCCTGTATAGATTTATGTTCAGGTGATACAATTAGTGAGGTAACAGCTAAAATTGCTGTAAAAGTATGTGATCTTATTACAAATGGTGTAGTATCTAATCCTACTTTAACTGGTTTAGATTTAACTTGTTTAAATATACCAGGATTAACCCCAACAACTTTAGTTCCTGTATTGCAAGCTATGGTAGTACAAATATGTGCTAATGCTTCAGGTGGATCATCAAGTATACCTGTAGCACAGCAAGTACAGAATGATTTACCAGTAATGACATTACCTGCATGTTTGCAGTATAATGATGCTAATGGAAACCCTGTAACTGAATTACGTTTAGATTTATTTGCTACTTTAATAGCTCAACAAGTATGTACAAACTTAGCAAGTATAACTACTATTAATTCTACACTTACAAGTTATAGTAGTAGATTAGATATATTAGAAGCTTGTGTTTTACCTTGTTCAGGTTCAGTAACAGAAGTACAAATTATACCAACTTGTGTAAGCAATGTAGGACAATTAACAAATGTATCAGTAGTAGTATTAGCATTAGAAAGTGCTTATTGCACATTAGTAGGAGGAACTGGTACAGTTGCTCAAATGAATTTAGCAATAGGACAATCAACATTAACAAGTGCATCACCAACAAGAGAAAATTCTTCAGCTACCTATAGTAGTATAGGAGGTTGGAATGCTTCTCCAACTACTTTAGCTCAATCATTACAAAATGCATGGGTAGTCATAGATGATTTATATGCAGCAGTTGGAAGTATACAAACAAATTGTTGTGCATCAGGATGCTCAAGTGTAATATTTAATTATACTACTTTAACTAGTACTACAGGAAATGGAACCATTTCTAATGTAAACTTTAATTTTTTAGGATCTACAATACCAAATACATTTAATGATTCATCAGGATTTAGTTTAATTACTTTAACTGATGCATTAGGTGGTACATTAAGTACAGTAGTTTCTGTATCATCATTACAAACTAATACATCAGGATTTGATTTTTCTACAGGTTCATTAAATACTCAACAAGATATTTCTGCAACAGTAAACTTTAGTGTTACTGATGGAGTAGATACATGTACATCAATTCAAAGTAATGTAATCCCAGGTTTAGTACCTTGTGTTAATGCATTAGGAACATCAGGAATAACTACAACAGGTGTTACAGTAACCTTTAATCAATCATTAGGAACAACAGCAACATACGTAATAGATATAATTGATCCATCTAATACAGTTGTAGCAACTACTACAATAAATAACCCAGGAACAACTGTTACTCATAGCTTTACAGGTTTGATTTCTGGAACTATTTATTCAATAAAAGTAACAACAACATTTGGTGGTGCAACAGCAATATGTCCAGAAGTTGCATTTAGTACAGTTTCAGCAACTACTGCATGTGATTTTGGTATGGATGTTGCATTTATTTTTGACTATACACAAAGTATGGGTTCTTATATTACTGCTATACAAACAGGTGCAGCAACTCTTGTAAGCACTATTGATACTTCTTCAGGTGCTAGTGATTATAGAATATCATTAGTAACTGCAGATGAAGAAAATAGTGCAACGGGTGGTCTTCCTGTTTATGGTTCTTGTACAGATTATACAAATTTACCAGCAGCACAAAAAGTAGCCAATCAGTCATCAAATGCAAAATGGCAAATTATTACAGCATGGGAAATGTTCCAAACTAATAATGGTACTTCATTTACAACAGAATTAAATAAATTAAATGGTGGAGCAGATGGAACATGTGTACAAATGGGAGATGGAGTAGCAGCACCAGAACCAACTGATTTTGCTGCACAACTTATAACAGGTGCATCACAACTTACTGGAGCATTTAGATCTAATGTTGCTAAATATGTAGTTATAATAACTGATCAATTACCAGGAGGAACTTATGATAGCTTTAATAATACTGTTTGGGCAGGAATTCAACAAATGATTATTGACGCAAGTAATGATGGAATTCAATACTTTATACTTGGAGCAGGTGTAGATATAGCAGGAACAAATTCAGGTGTTGCTGGAATTTATCCATGGCGTGAATTAGCAACTCAAACAGGAGGAAGCTATAATGTATCACCAACTGTAACAAATATATCAAATGCTATAACAGCAGGTTGTTCATAAAATAAAAAAGAAAAAAATGGCATGTAATTGTACAAAATGTAGTTCTAAATGTGGATGTGCTGATACAGCACTGACTAATGCATGTACTTATACTGATTGCAGTGTAGGTAGTGAAAGATGTAGTGATATTCAATGTGCTGAATGTGTAAGTTATTGTGGGACATCTTTTCAAATAGGAGATGCATCTGCAAGAATAACTATTACAAAAGGAGAAAGATTAGATTCAATTATACAAAAGTATGCTATGATCTTATCAAATGGTTTAGGAGCTTGTACATCAAGTGATTTACAACATGATCCATATAATGTATATGCAGGAGTTATAACTAGTTCAACAGCTTCAGTTTTATGGGATGGTATATGGAGCTCAAGTACTGGTCTTAATGTATATATAGATACACAAATTGCACCAACAGGATGGGTATTACAAAACTCAACACCAATTGTAACAACTATAAATAATTATACTATTAGTAATTTGATTGCTAGTACAGCATATAAAGTAAAAATAGTAGATAATGGTAACTCAGCAGCATGTAAGCCGCTTGAAATATTATTTTCTACTTTAGCAGTTTAACAACAACAGCAAGTAGTGGTTTGTTGGTTTTCTACTGCAAACGTTGGGAAGAGACCGGTTAACGCTGGTCTCTTTTTTTTTGTTATCTTTACCAAAAAAAACTTATGAACAATTTAAAACAAAGAATTCTTGAATCTTTAAAATGGAAAAAACATCCTGGTTATTGTGCAGACAGATTAAACATTACTGAAAAACAATATATTAAATTAAAAAAAGAAGTTCTACAAGAAAGAAAAGCAGAAAAGAAAAAAGGTAAATTCTTTTTAAATGCAGAAGATAAATGTCAATTGGTTGAATCAATTGATTTAGAAAAAGGGGAAGGTAAAATATCTGGAACATTTGATCATGAACCAAAATCTTCTGAAGAAATTATTAAATTATTAAAGATAGATACGGATAAATGGAAGTTATCCCAATACTGGAATAAACAAATGGGAGACCATTGGAGAGTATCTGCATTAGTAAGTCAAGTTAAAAATCCAGAAGCAAAATTATTTGAAGAATTATTAGCAAATTGGAAACCTAAAAAATATAAAATATCAAATACAATATTTAAAAATAAGTTTGTTGATGATCCACATTGTGCAGTAATATCATTACAAGATATACATTTTGGTAAAGAAGGTAATGATACTATAGATAAAGATTTTGAAGATACAGTAAAGAATTTAGTTCAAAGAGCACATGCTATACATTATATAGAAAAAATGTATTTTGTTGTAGGAGGAGATCTAATCAACATGGATACATTTACGGGCACAACCACAAGCGGTACACCATTAGATAACTGTATGAGTGCTACAGAGGCATATATGCAAGCATTTGATGCTATGCATTGGGCAGTTACTTATATTAAATCATTTTGTGATGAGTTAGTAGTTGTTTATGTTCCTGGTAATCATGATAGATTATCTTCATTTCATTTAGCTCATGCACTTTCTAAATCTATTGAGTCTGATAAAATAACGTGGGATGTACAGTATGAAGAAAGAAAAGTACATGTGTGGCATAATAACTTTAATGCTTTTGAACATGGTGATAAACGTAGTAAAAATAATCCTTTAATATTTGCTACTGAATATCCTAAAGAATGGGGAGCAACAATCAATAGAACTTTATTTAAAGGTCATATTCATACAGATAGAAAAGTAGAATATATGACATCAAATGAAACAGCAGGGTTTATAGAAAAAACTTTACCAAGTTTAGGTAAAGCAGATTATTATCACTATAGTAATAAATTTGTTGGAAACAGAAGATCAGGCAAATTAGAAATCCAACACCCTACAATGGGTAATATATGTGAATTAACTTATCAAGCATTGTAAAGACCTCACTTTTAATTTCATTAAGTGGTGTTTTTTTTGTAAATTATAAATATAACTATATGATCAACAATTTTAAAAAACCAAATCTAAATGCTCCTAGATATAGAGATAAAAGGCTAGGATTGTTAAATGAAGAAACATTAAAAGAGTTTAAAGATAAAAAACCTTTATACTCACACATAGATAACGTTAAACTAAAAAAGATAATAAAACTATATAACAAAAAATTATGGGAAGCAGTTGTCACTTACAGAAATGGAGTTGAATTGCCAGATTCATTAGGATTTTTATTTATAGGAACATGTAAAGCATCTAAAACAATAAATACAAATTATGCTTTATCAAAACAATATGGTAAAGTTTTACAGAACAAAAACTGGGAAACAGATGGCAATTTAGGAAAAATATTTTATACTAACTTTTCTACCAAGTATAGATTTAAAAATAGAGAGTTATGGAGGTTTGTAGCTTGCAGAGATTTTAAAAGAACAGTTGCTAAAGAATATCCTAAGAGTTGGACTAAATATGTAGTTATGAAAAACAAATATAAAGTAACTCATTTATATGATGAAAACTTTGAAGAAACCAACAAAGCATTAAATTATTATAATGAATTTGAAAAATAAATAAAATGGCAACAATAGGAGAAGCAATATCTAGAGTCAGGGGACAAGTAAAAGCAGAAGTTCAAGATGCTTTTATTACTGATAGATACATATACAGCCTGATAGAAAAGCATGCACAGTTTTTAATGAGAAGACAAGACTATGCAAATAAATTACTTAAATTTAATTCTGTATGGAAAACATTACCATATGTAGAATTAATTGACGTAGATAAAATAGAAGCACACTGTGCAGGAATACAAAGTGGATGTACTATAAAACGTACAAAACATAAATTACCTTCAATGTTTGAAGGTTATTGGGGTCCACTAATACGTACTATTAGCTCAATAGATGGGTCACAAGAGTTACAAGCAACCCAACCGGGTACATATACCTCAATGACTAAAACTACTTCTTTTAAGTACAATAACACATTATATTTTTGGTGGTTAGATGGATACCTTTATTGCCCTAATATAGCATGGGATGCTTTAAAAGTAGAAGGAGTTTTTGATTCAGACATTACAAGTTGGGACTGTGATGAAACAAATAATTGTATACCTAGATATAATCAAGAAGTATATATTCCAGAAGCATTATTTGCTGAAATTGAAAATCAAGTTGTGGCTACTATGATGAACACATTAAAAGTTCCTTCAGAAGATTCTGATAATAAACGTAACTTAAATAGACAATAATGGGAGTATCACAAAAATACAGAACGTTCAGTCAATTAATGGAAGATGTTTCTATTGATTTTTCTACATATGCATTAGAAGGTTTGATTGAACCAGCACAACTTATAAAAGTAGCTACTAGAGTTAACTATGATCTAGGTCTAAAAATACATAGAACAAAAGAAGTTGTAATAGATATAGAACATGGAAGAGGACAAATGCCAATGGATTTTCAATATTTAAATTATGCATTTAGATGTGGATCTTATACTATTAATAACACCATGCCTTCAGGCACACACATTGAAACATTTAATGATGTACCATATGTTCCTGCACCTGGTGAATCTGCACCATGTAATGAAGATGATTCATGTAAAGAAGTTTGTGTTATTAAAACCTGTGATGACAAAAATAGTTATCAATTGGTTCAAAGAGTAGGAGCTAATAATTTTAGAACCTTTACTGATTGGACTGAGTTAAGAATTCAAGGTGTAAATGATCAAGTTTGTTATTGCCCAAGTTTAGGTGCTCAAGCTTTAGACATAGCTGAATTAAAAGATGGATTTCTACTAACTACATTTACAACAGGAAAAGTATATTTAAGTTATCAAGGGGATATGGTAAATGCTCAAGGAGATTTACTTGTACTTGATCAACCATATTGTAATGAATATTATGAATATGCAATTAAACAAAGAATATTAGAGAACATGGTTTGGAATGGTGAAAATGTTTCTCAACAATTACAACTAGTAGAATCAAGATTACGTGGTGCTAGAAATAATGCATTAGGATTTGTAAATACTCCAGATTTTGCAGAGATGAGAAAAATGTGGGATGTAAACAGAAGAGCACAATATCATAATTATTATAATATGTTCTTGAGTTATGCACCAATTCAACCAAGAGTTGTATCAGGACCAAAAACATTATCAGCACAAGCAGCGGTCAATTCCACAAACAGTTAAATAAAGAATTAAGAGATTATGGCAAAAAAAAGTTCAGCTGCTTCTGGTCAAAGACCAAATGTTCCCACAAAGGGCAGTTCTTCTGTGAATACTAATTCCTTTGTAAAAGGAATGAACAAAGATATTACACCATCTCTTGAAGATAATCAAGCATGGTGGCATGCACGTAATGTAGCAAATAATTCTGAAGATGGTGACATAGGAGTAATAGGTAATGAACCATCTAATTTACAATGTGGTGTTATTCCTTATACAGTTATTGGTGCAATACATAGATATGGAGATGAGTGGATAGTATTTTCAACTGATAATGTAAGTTCAGAAATAGGAAAATTTGATGATAGTGAATGTAAATATACTACATTAGTAAATGACCCTTGTTTAAATTTTTCTAAAAAATTCTTAATTACAGGAGCATCAAAAGAAAACTTTGATTGTTCATGGGAGGTATATTGGGATGATGCTAATAATCCATCACGTTCATTAAATATAGATAATATACCATGGAATCAATTTATAAGTTCTGCAGCAGGAGATCCTTGTATAGTATATAGTGATGTAATACCTAGATCATTAAACTGTGAAAAAATTAGATTAGCACCGTTAGTTGATACACCGTGTATTGAATTAACTAAAGCTACTGATGGAGGTATGTTAGTAAATGGTACATACCAAGCATTTATTGCGTATACAGAAAATGAACAACGTGTAACAGATTACATAGGTGTATCTAATATGCAAACTTTATGGAGTCATGCGGGAAGTGATTCATCATTAGATTTAAATATATCAAATTTAGACCAAGAATATTTTTATTATCAACTGGTTATATTAAGAAGGAATCAAGGACAAACATCTGCTAAAATTATTGGTTTATATAGCACTCAACAAAATAGTATAAATATAGATTATATAGATGCAAGCTTAAGGTCAGAAGATTTAAAAGTAATACCAATGATGAGTCCGGCTTATGAAAAGTCTGAGTCAATGTTTGTTGTAAATGACTGGTTAATAAGACAAGGACCAACTGAACAGTTTGATTTTAATTATCAACCTTTAGCAAATAATATTAAAACTAACTGGGTAATAAATAAATTAAATGCTGATTACTATATAAAAGCTGGTAATAAACTAGGTTTTATGAGAGATGAGCAATATTCATTTTTTATAAGATGGATATATAATACAGGTGAAAGATCATCATCATATCATATACCAGGTAGAGTAGCCGGAACATATACACCAACAGGTGAATCAGAAACAAAAGTATTGTATGGTGATAATGTTCTTAGCAGTGATGGAGATATGTTATTTGAAGTATATAATACAGCTAACGGTGGTGGTGGATTAAATGAATCACAAGAAGATGGTTCTTTAATTATTGCTAGAGGGGAAATGGGTTATTGGCAATCAACAGAAAAGTATCCGTCTAATAGACCAGATATATGGGATGCAAGTTCACACTCTTGGTCTAATCAAGGAAATCCTGGAGCAGATTTATGTGGTGAATATATTAGACATCATAAAATGCCTGATGAAACCCTCATTCCTTCTTTGCGGTTAAGCTCAAATAATGCAGATTACATTAATGTTTTAGGTGTTGAATTTAATAATATAACTAGACCAAAATATAATGATGGATCATTCATACCTAATGTGGTAGGATATGAAATTCTTAGAGGATCAAGACAAGGAGCAAGAAGCATATTAGCAAAAGGTATGTTTAAAAATATGCGTAAGTATGATGTTCCTGAATCAGGAAATATATTAAGTACTACTTCACAAGGATTATATCCTAACTACCCATATAACTCACTACAGAAAGATGTATTTTTTCATGACGGTAATGATGCTGGTTCAGATAAAAGAACTGATGGATGTAGCAATAGTTTTACACAAAGTATAGCAGATTTTAAACCATTGGTTGGATATACTGATGATGTATTTACTTTTCATTCACCAGATCTTATGTTTACTAAGCCTTTTTTAAATGCTTATGAGACAAAAATTTATGGAGATATATGGGGAAAATCTACAGGTACATTTGTAATTTCTGAAGATCATCCTAAGTTTAAATTATTAAGACCTAAAGCTTCTACTTTAGCAGGTATTATAGGTATTGGTTATGCATTAAATGCAGTACAAGGAACAACAACAAAAACAGCTAAAGCTGTACAAGGGGATAATGCATCTGGTAATGCAGCATTTGTAGGAGTTGTACCCCCAATAATTTCAGCAGGTAAAGCTGTTGAAAATGCTGCTGGTATTTTAAGTTTGGGTGTTGGTAATGCAATATGGTCTATTTTAGTAGATGGATTAATAGGTAGTGCTGTTGATATGGCTGATATGTATGTTGGTGGAACTGTGTCTGGTACTGAATTAAGTACAAATGCAGCTGCGGGTTTTGCTAAAACAGCTATACCAGGTGTTACGGGTGGTGGTTATGATGAAGGAGTTACTTATGACAAACCTGAAGGAGCAATGCCTACAGCATTAAGACTTATTACAGGATTAACATTAGCTCAAAAAAATATTACATTAGGTGGTAATGAAGTTATTGAATTAATGTATAATTTAGTTACAGCAACAGATTTTGTACTTAAGTATAATTCAAATGGGTTTTATAATAGGTTTACTCCAACTCCAAGCAATATTGTTTTTAGAACTAAAAACTTTGATTCTAATTATATAGGTTCATCATTTCAAACATTTGATGGAATAAAATATAAAATTAATAATTTATTTAGACCAAGTACAGTAGCAGTATCTACTCAAAAATCTTTACCTCTTTTACCAACAACACAAGATGATGATTCTAGATTTGCTTTGGGAGGCTATGTTAAAAGTAATAATACCGTACTTGATTCTGGAAATAATAATATGAAGAATTATGGTAAGTCATATAAAAGAAACATATCAGCAAAATATGGTGCTTTAAAGTTTAATATGAATAACCAATACGGACAACTTGATGGTATTAAGCAAATACAAATGAGAGGTTGTGTTGAACTTTTAGATCCTACAAAACCTGATGCTTTTAAATATTCTACTAAAGCAATTTTTTCTGGTGATGTATTTGTTAATAGATACAGTGAGAAATGTATTATGCCAATATTTACAAATTTTTTAAAAGGTCAACCTAATGAGACTTCTTTTGATTATAGTTTGTATACTAATATTCCTTATCCTAGATTTTGGTTAGACTCCACTAGATTTGACATTACTAAAATAGCAGCAGAAATAGCTACAATGGGATTTTCACCAGGTTCTTGGGCACAGGCTTTACCAACTGATTTATATTATTTAGATAGAGGGTCTAATAATTGTCAACCAACAAGTATTTTTGGAGGTTTGTTTGGAGCTACTGGAATAAATCCAGGTTACAATATGAAGTATGCTTATATGTATACACATGTAAATGGTATTAATGAATTTTTTGTAGAGTCAGAATTAAATTTAGCATATAGAGATTGGGAAGATTCACCAGACAAAAGATTTTATGATTCATACCAGTACAATGATGTGGGTACCTTATTTCATGCTGATGGAATTAAAGCAGATAATTTTTATAAATATGATGATTCATTAAGTCCTATTAAGTTTCCAACACAATTGTCTTCATTTGGATTAATGCAGCCAAGAGATTATGATCCTGAAGTTGCAGAAAATTGTTTTGTTAATTATCCTAAAAGATTAATATATTCATTGCAAGCACAAGAAGAATCTAAAAAAGATTTTTGGAGAGTGTTTTTACCAAACAACTATAAAGACTTTAAAAATGCAGTAAGTGTTATTAAACCTATAAATAAAAGTGGAGCATTAATATTCTTTCCTTATTTATCTCCACAAATGTTCCAAGGTTTAGATACACTTAAAACACAATTAGATACTAAATTAACTATAGGTGATGGAGGATTGTTTAGTCAACCATTTCAAAATGTAGCTAATGCAGATATATCAAATGAGTATGGATCTGTAGAAAGCTTAAGAGGAGTAATTAATACACCATCAGGTTTATTTTTTATATCTCAACAACAAGGTAAAATATTTCAATATGGAGGAAAAGGTTTAGATCCTATATCTAATAACGGAATGAAATGGTGGTTTAATAAATATTTACCATCTAGATTTATAAGACAATTTCCTTCTTCTGAAAATTCTGTTTGGACAGATAATCCTGTACAAGGTGTAGGCTGTCAAGTAATGTATGATTCAGTAGATGATATAGTCTACTTTATGAAAAAGGATTATCAATTAAAACCTCAGTATGTTAGTGGATCTATATTTACTAATGCATTATCTAAACCAGTTAGACTAAATGTTCTTTCAAAACCAGGAAATATTGGAAACACTTTTGTACATGTAGATATAGGTGACCCTATTTATTTTGAGGATTGTTCATGGACTATATCATATGATCCAAAATCAAAAGCATGGATTTCTTTTCATGATTGGCATCCTGAATTAGCTTTACCAAGTATAAATCATTTCTTTACTACTAAGTCAATTACAGGTACTATACCTCAATGTCCTCCAGGATATAATTTTAATACTACCAATGGGCTATGTGAAGTAGGAGTAAATGAAACTATAGATGCTACAGTAACAGTAGATGATATTGCGTCTATAGTATCAGGTGGTCCAGTATCATGTTTAGTGGATGTAGTGGTTGCTATGGATATATCAGGAAGTACTAATGACCAAGGTAGAAGACAAGCTCAATTAGCTTGGTTAAATTCATTTATGACTAATGCAGGTATATTAAATTTTATGTCTAATAATCAAATGCAAATTGGTTTTACTGCATGGGCATTTGGTCCTCCAGATAATACAGCATATAACATACCTGATGGTGGAGGAGGGTTTTATAGTATGAGTAACACAGTAACTGCAAATCAAGTAGATACTTGGTATAATAGTATTTGGTGTCCAAATCTAGGTTGTGGTACTAATGTACCAGTAGGAATGGCTGAGGGACAAACTAGACTAAATTTAAAAGCGTCTTCACAGTTGGGGGATAGAACAGCTGATCCTAATTTTAGACAAATTATGATTCTAGTTACTGATACAGGAACTGCTGCAGGACCTGGTTTGGGTTGTCCTTATCAATCAGATTCAATTGCTGGTCCTCCATCAGGTCCAACAAACCAATTTGTTTATGCAATATATTGTGGTGCAAATTCTCCAATACCAGGTAACCCTGGAGTATTAGATGATATAAGTTGTACATCTGGACCTGTAAATGTTGATCCTTATCAATTTGGTATTGATGCATCTGATCCAACAACTTTTGAACCAGTTGCAAATGCAATTGCAGGACAAATATGTGGTACTGCATATCAGTGTGATTGTCCATCAGGTTATACAAAAGTTTTTTTAAATCCTAGTACATCTACTTATATTGATTCAACAGGAACCTGCGATGACATAACTCCTCCTATATGTAGAAAGGTAACATGTGAATGTCCACCAGCTACAATACCGGGAACAGTTACAACAGAATTAGGAACATGTCCTGATACAGCTCCTTTAATTTATGACGTTGGTAATCCACAATATATTTTTGATAAACAATGTAATTATTACTTTTTTGATCAAGTGATGCCAAATTATAATGTTGGAGGATTTTGGAGACATAATGTAAGATGTGATAGTTTTGTAAATTATTATACAGTTGATTATCCATGGGAAATAGATTTAATATCTAATACAGGTCAATCAGTTAATACAGTTAGAAGTTTTGAATATCAATTAGAAACATATGTATATAAAGGAGATCCACAATATAATATGTGTGGTGGTGATAAATGGGAAGATTTAGATTTTAATTTTGATGCAGCTATTGTTTATAACAATGATCAAGTATCAGGCTTGCTAGTATTGACACCACAACCAGTTAATAATCCATGGGGTAATTTAACTTATCCTATAGTTGGTACAAACAACATAGATATATTAGTTTCTAAAGTAGAACATAAATTTAGATTTAATCAATTTTGGGATATTACAAATGATAGAGGAGAATTTCCTAACTCATCAGGAATATATACTGAACAGTCAATATTTGATACTGATTGTAATGGTTATATAAGACCTTTAAATGGAGTAAATTTAAATTATGATAAATCTCCTACACAACGCAAAAAGTTTAGACATTATTCTAATCAAGTTATTCTTAGAAGAAATGTATCAGGAAATAGAAAAATGTTGTTAAGATTATACAACACTAAATTACAATTATCAATGAGATAAGATATGGCAAAGAAAAAGAGCATAGGACTTCCAAGTGGACCAAATGAATTTTTACAAGATATAACACAATTTATATCTGTAGATGGATATAGAAATGATAGTGTAGATAAAACCAATCCAGTTAATTTTATTCCGTCAGGAAATATAAGCATGAAAGATGTTGACTTTCCTATTATGGGTACAGATAACTTAGGTAATTCACAAATGATGTTCCCTGAGAATGAATACCAATTTCCTGGAGATATGGTAATGGAAGTACCTCAAGCACAGTTTGGAGCAGACATCAAAGGTGATGTTTTTCAAGATGGAAGGGAAGAAATGCCAACTATTAATAGAATGTTACCTGAAGTAGAAGTTGCTGGTAAAAATAAAAAGAATTGGTTCTGGAATGCTTTAAATAATTCACTTAATCCTTTACTTATAGCTGATAATACATTACAAGTTTTAGGTATGCCTGCTGCATTAATTAGAGAAAGTATAGAAGGTATAGGAGGCAAGGGAGATGGTGAATTTAATTTTAAAGATATAGTTCCAGATTTATATAACACTACAATTTTTGATCAAGACAAGGCACAAACGCCAGTTTCACAAACATTAGGTGTAGATGGATTTTGGGCAGGCTTGGGAGTTGATTTACTTACAGATCCTTCAACATATATAGGTGCTGGTTTAATTAAGAATATTGTAGCAAAAACTGGCAAGAATGTTTTACCTAATCTTACAAAAAAGTTTCTTACTAAAAGTGCACAAAGTACAGATGATATATTAAAACAAACTGATAATCTTGCATCAGAAATAAATTGGGGTAAATTTAATAAGGAAATTCCTGGTAATACCAGTCTTATAAATGAATATAAACATATAGAAAGCATTACTAAGTCTAGAGGTACCTGGATGAAAAATGCTGATGGTTCAGATTTTAAAGGAACAGCTGAACAATTTGTTCAAAGTAAAAGTAAAAACTTTAATACTGCTTATCCTGATGGTTATGAATCAGTATATAGAGGTGTAGATGATCCAGGAACTAATCCATTAAGATCTAAATCTCCTTACTCCGGTGATCCAAAAGATTATGTAGATCATAGGGATAATATGACAGGACTATTTAGTGGAGATAAATCAGTTGGTGGTTTTTATGGTGATGAGGTATATAATTTAGCAATGAGGAATAGTCCAAATTCTTTATATCTAGAAGGATTAGGTGTTAATTGGAATGATCTTTCTAATATAGGTACTAGTAAAAAAATACTTAAAAAAAATATAGATAACTTAAAAAAACAAATTAAAGATGGTGAAGTATTTGACAATAATAGTGCTTCATCAAGACCTGCTAAATTAAAAAGTTATGAAAATTTTTATAATAATTATGATGAAATAGTTGCTAACCCAACTTATCAAAAGTTAGTTTTAGATAAAGAGACTTTGCTTAAGTCAATGCATGGAAAAGATTTTTATAGTACTGATAATCTAGCACAATTTTTACAAAGAGAAGGTTTGGATAATATACAGCTAAATTATATTGATGATGGTGTGATGGGTAAAAATAATATTAATAATCAAATTCCAGGTAATTATTATAAAAATCTACAAGGTAATAATGGTATGTTTGATTTAATAGATCCTAATATAAATAAACAATTTGGTGGAACTTCTGGAATTATAAACTCTATACGTAAACTTGCAACAGATGATGATTATAAATGGACAGATGCATTATATGATAGTACTTTAGCTCCGTTATCAAATGCTCTTGATGTATTAAGTGTACCAGGTGCATTAGTAGCTGAAGCAGGAGAATATTTTGGAGAACGTGGAGATAAAGAATTTAATTTTACTGATGCTATACCGGGCTTTAAAGGAGATTATTCATTCAAAAATATGAATGATACAGAAATGAAGAATCTAGCAGGAACATTAGATGATGAAGGAAATCCACTTGTAGAAAATCCATACGGTGCATTTGCTTTAAATATGTTTAGTGATCCAAGCACTTATGTTGGAGCTGGGCTAATTAAATCTGGAGTTAAGAAAGTTGCAACAAAAACTGCACCTTTGGTTAAAAATATAATAAAAGAAACAGATAATGTAGTTAAATCAACTGCAGATGATATGGTAGAAGTATTTACTTCAGATGGTACTAAAAAATTTATAAAGAAAACTGATGCTGTAAGATTAAACAGAATTGAAGATGCAAATGTAAATAACAAAACATTTACAAACTATGAAGATGGTAATTGGTTTAGTGATGCAATTCAACCTTTCTATTTAAATAATGCAAAGAATACTTTAAAAGGTGGTAGACTAAATCCTAATGATCCTAAAAGAGTTATGTCAGCTTATTTAGATCCTGAAGATGCAAAACTTTTTGATGTTACTAAACAAGGTACAGAAACTGCTTTAGATATGAGTGGGGGTAAAGGTAACCTTCCTATAAAAGGTGAATATGTTTTGCCACCAGCTTTAGTAAAAGCTATGAGAGAAAGTACTAGTGGTCCAGGATATAATACTATGATAGGTAACTCTGAATCAATTATGAAAAACTTAGATTCTTTTTATAAAAAACTAGGTGGTGGGGTTTATCAAGAAGGCGGGGATGTTAGAGTTCCAAAAAGAAAAGGTGTTAGAAATAATGAGGATGGTACTGAGTCAACGCACCTAATGAGAACAGAAAGTTTAGATGGAGAAAATTGGTTTTCTTTTCCTAGTTTATTTCAAGATGAAGATGGTACTTGGATTGATATGTCTGAAGAAAAAGATTGGATGCCTGTTTATGAAGAAGCTAAAAGAAGAGGTGAAGTTATAGACTTTGGAACAGATAAAGAAACAGCTATAAAGTTTGGTAAAGGTTCATGGAAAACTAAAATGCAAAAAGGTGGTGATATTAAAGTCCCATATATACAAAGTGTTGGGAATGTTAGTAGCATAAAAGATCTTTTAGATGAACAATACGGACATCTAATTAATAAATGGAAAACACCAAATGAAGAAGTTAAAAGCTGGAGAAATATAGAGGTTAATATAGAAGGAGTAAAAAAAGCAATATCTCAAGCAGAAAGTTTAGGTGGTAAATTAATGAAAAATAAACAATCTACTGCTTCAGGATTATATGGTCAAAGATTTTCTGAACTAGATAAATATAATCTTTATGATGGTTCAAGAGATGAGTTTATAGAAGATTTAGATGCACAAAATAGAATATTTAACATCCGTTTAAATGAGGGTTTTGTAAATGAAAAAGGAGATACTATTACAACACCATTATTAAAAGATGCTTATGATTTAACACTTGAATATAAAGATCAATTGGGTGATGATTGGAATTATTCATATGAAGATATTATTAACTTGTCTAACTTTATAGGTAGAGGTGGAACAAGAAAATACTTTGGTGATGTTATTAGAGATGGTAAATCATTAGAAACAATATTTCCTAAACTATATGGAGATGAAAGAGCATTGGGTACTGATGGAAAACCATTAGAAAACAAAACACCTAAAGAATACTTAGAAATAAGTAGAGAGTTTTATCAAGATGGTGGTGGTATAGTAAAAGAGGGTGATATAATTGACTTTACTGGAGAGAAAGAAACAGGAAATATAAAGAGAATTGTACCATACGTGTATGATTGGGAGAATCCTCAATTTGAAGATTGGCAATTTGCTGGTATGGGTCCATATAATGATGCAGGTATGAAAGATTATATAGATGGAGACTTTTCACAACCAGACTTGAATCCAGACTATGAAGATTTTAAATCTACTATAGATTGGTTTAAAGATTACACAACAAGTTCTTATTATAAGAACCTCCTAGAGAAAATGAAACAAAGTGTAGATTCTGAAGATACTTTTGGTAAGTCTCAGATTACTGGTGGGGATGAAAACACACAGAGCTTTATGGAAAACCCATATATAATTACAGATAATGTTGGTCATGGTACAACAATTGAGCATGGTAACTATCATAAAGGATCTAGAATGTTTTATAATTATAAAGGGCTAGGACCAACTATTGTAATGGGTGGAGATGGTGATGTTGACAACTTGCATGATGGTGTAACTAGAAAAGGTATACTAGCACATGAGCTTGGACATTCAGATCGTGGAAAGTTAACTACACCAGAAGTAATAGCAAACGAAATTATGTCAAGAAATAAGTTATTGCAAGATGGTACAATAGATGAATATCATCATGATGCAAAACCACATGAGACAAGATCAGACTTAATTGAGCTGAGACATGACATGCAGGAAAAAGGAATATTTGATTCAACTGGAGAGTTTGTAGAATTTACAATAGAAGATCTAAAAAAAGCAAAAAATAAAAAGGGTGTAGGTCAGAGATTATTTAAATACTTTGAGGATGAAGATATAATATGGTTTATGAATAATATAGCTAATGCATCTGAACAAATACAAGATGATCTTCCGCCAGTTATGAACGCTAAGTATGGTGGCTCATTACCTGAAGCACAATTTGGATGGAATGAGTTTGAAGAATCTAAAGCAGGAAAATTTATAGATGCTAAAGGATTAAGACAAGATGGTGAACATTTTATGAATACTGTAGGAAATTATTTTGGATATGAGAATACTCCAGAAGATGCTAGAAGAATGGGACTTGATGCTTCTGCTATGGTTAATCCTATGCCTGACTTTATTAATGCATATGACCATGCTCAACAAGGTAAGTACACTGATGCAGCTTTATATGCAACATTTGGAATATTACCTTTTAGTGCTGGACCACTTGTTAAAGGAGTTAAGAATAAAATTATTAATCCAATTAAGAGTGCATTTACATCAGCTCCTGCTCCAAGAGGTACAACTTTAAATAAGTTTGGTCAAATTAAAACTTCATTTGATGATTTACTAGATCCCCCCAATACATCTACTAAAACAAAGCTGCCAAAATATGATTCTGAGGGAGTATTAAACCCAACTGGTCCAGCCAATCCAATTTTTACCGTAAGAAATGGAACCCTACCATTAAGGAATGGTAAACTTGATATGACTATAACGGGTGAAGGAACACAAGACTTTATGGTCCAAGTAAATAAGTCTGGAAGTAAATATGACCACTTGTCAATTTATCCAGAGAGGTATGAGGATGGTATGCAATTGTTGACAAGATTGGATGTTCCAAATGCTTATTATATAGATATGTCTATGACTAACCCAGTAGATGCAGGACAAACCATGAAGTACTTAGAAGAGTTTATGCCAAAAGGTAGTACTATTAGTAGTAAGACATCTTTAAGTATGGATAGTTATAAGCTTATGTTAAATAGAGTTAAGAGAGGGAAGTTTTCTGTTATACCTAATCAAACGGGATCATCAGGAATAGATGTTCTTCCTATGATGGATTTAAACATGATGGGAAAACAGACATCAGCTATCACATCAAATAATGGAGGTTGGGTGTCAAGAGTTGATGCAGAACAAATGACAGAAGAAGCAAATAAAATGTTAAAAGAAGC
>Ga0307488_10000672_pt1 | contig 28502 bp, 26 predicted proteins | sample SB02metaG_FD_202248 | JGI IMG/M metagenome (GOLD analysis project Ga0307488, IMG submission 202248) | Sea-ice brine microbial communities from Beaufort Sea near Barrow, Alaska, United States - SB 0.2 | ecosystem: Environmental > Aquatic > Marine > Coastal | place: USA: Alaska | collected...
ATTGATATTAACAATGAAATTGCTGTCGACAAAAATATAGGGGCTGGCTGCATAGAGTGTGCGTCGACTATCGCTTTTGCCTGCGTATTATTTTTTGCTATTTAAGGAATCGAGCCAATGAAACCAAGCTATATCTTAGGCATCTTTGGAGCCATATGTGTTCTTTTGTCATTTATATTGTCTAGTAATATAAATTCCACACAACAAGTATCTCGTTTAAGCGGCCAAGGGGGTGCTTTCGGTCCCATTGTGGTCAAAGATAACAATACCCCTTACACCATCAAAGTGAGAAACCCTGTGGCTCTCAATAAATGGAGCAACATTGAAGTCGACGTATTAGACCAGAACAGAAAAGTCTTGTTTAGTTTTGGCGATGGTATGTGGAACGAAAGGGGATATGATTGGGCTGAGTCTAAAAACGAATTCTCCATTGATGTCACTCTAAAAAAATCTGGGAAATATTTTTTAAATATTAAATCCGAAAGAAACGATGGTGCTGGCAGCAACATCACCGTTACCGTAATACAAAAGCGCGGTAGCAAATTACCTTTTCTAGCATTAGGGGTTATCAGTTTATTTATTGCTTTTGCTGCCTATAAGTACGAAGAGTATAAAGGGCATGCCCCGGTTCAAAATCGATCAATATTTATTAGTTTAGGGATTGTCTTGGTGATGCTATTTATTTGGGCCTTACTTTCCAGTACAAGAGGCTATGGTTATATGGGTTATCATGGATACCATTCAGGACCATCGTTTCTTTATTTTGGCGGACCTAGAATATACACACAACGCAGCAATAGAACTGGCAGCATTGGAGGCTCTACACATAGGGCTGGCGGTTTAAGTGGCGGTGGAAAATAATGCTCAACCCATCATAAAAAATCAAAAATGAAAGGCCGTTAATGAAAGACAAAGAAACACGCATACTGATTTTATCGGTTTTTATTGCTGGGCTGTGCTCTATAATTTATGAACTATTAATCGCGACAGCATCGTCTTATTTTTTAGGCGATAGCGTTAAACAGTTTTCTATCACCATTGGCGCCTACATGGCAGCAATGGGTATCGGCTCTTACTTTTCAAAATCGATATCCGATGAGAATTTACTGGTTAAATTTATTCGATTTGAGATACTATTAGGGTTAATTGGCGGCTTTAGTGTGCCGTTACTCTATGTCGCATTTGCCTATACCGATTACTTACAAGCCACCTCTATTATACTAACCTTTATCATCGGCTTGCTTATTGGTCTAGAAATTCCTTTCTTAAGTCGTCTGCTAGAAAAACACTACACCTTGAAAGTGAACATATCTTATGTGCTTTCTATAGACTATTTTGGCGCCTTAGTTGCCACCTTAGCGTTTCCTTTTTTATTACTTCCCCTACTAGGCACATTTAAAACCAGTTTGTTTTTTGGTTTAGCCAACATGTCTATTGCCATTATCTTATTATTGTTTTTTGCCGATGCAATAGCGATATCGAGAAAAAAGATCCTCTGGACCTATACCGCATTAGCAACGTTATTGCTTGGCGGGAGTTTTTTGCTCTCTAATGTTCTGCTTAGCTCATGGAGTAACAACTTATACACTGACCGAATTGTTTTTTCAAAAGAAACGTCTTACCAGAACATCGTTTTAACTAAAGATAAAGAGGATATTCGCCTTTATTTAAATGGCAATTTACAGTTTTCATCGTCCGATGAATATAGATACCACGAACCGTTAATTCATGTGCCTTTGGGTTTCTTAAACAACCCAAAAAGTGTCTTGATTTTAGGCGGTGGCGATGGCTTGGCGGTTAGGGAGGTATTAAAATATACGTCAGTAGATGATATCACCTTGGTTGACCTAGATCCTGAAATATCTCAACTAGGAAAAAACAATAATCATTTAACACGCATCAACCACAATAGCTTACACCATCAAAAAGTAAACGTGATTAATCAAGATGCTTATGAGTTTTTACTCAAACATAACAAAAAATTTGATGCCATTATTATTGATCTTCCCGACCCCAACAGCCCCACGCTTGCAAGACTCTATAGCAAAGAATTCTACAAGCTAGTAGGTTTACACCTGAGTAGTCACGGTATTTTTGTCACACAAGCTACTAGTCCATTTTTTGCTAGAAACGCCTACTGGACTATATTTTCCACCATTCAATCGGCGGGTTTCACCTCAACACTGCCTTACCATGTGAATGTGCCGTCTTTTGGCGAATGGGGATTTATTATTGGTAGCCCAAAAAAAATTAACACTGAACAATGGGTCGCAAAAATTGATAGCCGTTATATCGACGCCAAGACGGTTGAAAAATCTTGGCACTTCAGTAAAGATATCGCATACATACCCTTAGACCCTAGTACCATTGATCGCCCTAAGGTACTTGAACATTATTTACAGGGATGGCAATACTGGAATTAAGGACACCTCTATTAATTGTCTGCTTGAGCTTAAGCGTGTAGATGCAAGGCGCAATCCTTAGCAGAGGCGGCTTAGCCTTTCCAAAAAATCCGACGGAGCAAAAGCATGCTTCTAATCTTGCACCAATTCCAATTCATTAATAGAGCTGCTCTTTACATGAAAGCCTTTCGCAACACTGTCTCTAACAGCCGATTCTATTGCGCCGCCATCTTACTTAGCATGATATGGCTGGTTTCTATCACTAATTTTATAGGCTTACTGCCTGACATTTTCCCTAAACTGTTACCCAGAAGTTTACTTGGCTTAGCAGGCATAATTACTATGCCTTTTTTGCACAGTAATTTTTTTCACCTACTATCAAACACGTTTCCGTTTATTATTTTTTCTATATTGATTTCATTGCGTGGTAATATTTATTATCTAAAAACGACATTACTTATTCTTAGTATTTCAGGTGTTTTGCTCTGGCTGTTTGGACGCAACGCTTTTCATATTGGCGCAAGCGGACTAGTGTTTGGTTATTTTGGTTTTTTATTAGTACGCATGTACTACTCACCTAGCATTGCGTCTATTGTCACGGCAGTGGGTGTGATAATCATATACGGTGGTATGATATGGGGGGTATTACCACAGACAGGCCATATCTCTTGGGAAGGGCATTTATTTGGAGCCATTGCAGGTGCAACTACCGCAAAAATAATGAAGTTTCATCATCAAAACTAAGTTGAATTAATTTTACTCAACTAAGCATTTTTTTATGATATCGAATAGACATCGCTAGATTATTCAACGCTTGCCCTCGTCCGACAAAAACTGATCCTGTTAGATTAGCGTGTAACCCTGCTTTTATCACTGTCAAAGCTTTTTCTGGCATTCCATCCCCGCACGTATAAAAATCAACAGATGTATAGCCATATTCAGACCATGTGTGAATAGAGAAATGTGACTCTTCAATAATAACCAGACCGGTAACACCTTGCGGCGAAAAACCATGAAAAACAGATTGCACAATTGTCACATTTGCCGCTAAGGCAGCTGTGACTAACAACGACTACATCTCATTTTTATTTTTATTTTTATTTTGAAAAATGTTTTTGTCACAACCAAACAGCTTAACTAATAAATGTTCGCTTTTAGTATCTATATTTTTATTAACCACAATCATCCAAAATAATAAGTAAATATTGCCTATGCTAACTGCCCAAAACAGACTCCACTAATGCTATAACAATCTGACTGTTAACACTTGCAGTTAACTCAATTTGAGTAACATGCACTACCCTATTATTCGCGCCTATTTGACAATTCAATATGCGCTGGATGAATAACAATTAATTTTTGTTTATATAGACTACCTAAGGCTCGCTTAAAATTTTTCTTGCTGACTTTAAATACAGAAAAAATAACTTCTGGTGTACTTTTGTCCGAAAGCTCCACCCGGCCATCTGCTTGATGTAATTCTTTTAATATACGTGTTTCTAACTGATCTCTGGTTTTTTTATCTAGCGTGTTAATGCTCAGATCAATTTTTCCATCTTCACGAATATTTTTTATCCAGCCTTTCATTCGCGTGCCAAAACGTAATGGCTGCGAAAGGTCATCGTGGTAAATCAATCCGATAACTTTACCGTTAATCACTGCTTTAAATCCAAGATCAGACTTTCCCGCAATCAATAATTCAACACAATCCCCTACTTCATATTCACTATTCTCTTCATCTAAATGGTGATGAAGCATAGTAGTCGCAACAGTACGCTCGCTATTATCCAAATAGGTATAAACGACATAAAAGGCACCTTCACGTACCGGATAGGCCTGCTCTGCATAAGGCAACAACAGATCCTTAGGTAAACCCCAATCCATAAACGCACCAATGTCGTTAATAGATACGACTTTTAAATACGCACATTCCCCAATAGCCACTAGAGGCTTAGCTGCCGTTGCAGTTATTTGATCCGAAGCGTCGGTATAGACAAAGACATTCAGTTTATCACCTACCTTACTGTTACCAGGCGCTTCACGAAGAAATATAGCCCCTAGTTCTTTTGCATCAACGAAGACACCTTTAGGGCTAACGCTAGTAATCGTTAAGCAATTAACTTGATCGAGTTTAGGCATGTGATAAGGATTCCAAAATAGAGAAGACGCGTGCAGCATGTTATCGGTATTAACCCCGTTACACAATCTAGATCATCGGGTAGATTAGCCATTGTGTATTAATCAGCGCATTGAGATACAAAATAGAATGTTTCTGGCAAAGCATTTTAGCTTGCTGAGTTGGGTAAACCTCTTGTTACAACCTATCGAACACGTGTCGGACGGGGCACTCGCATAGTCAGTGCCCATTCGTAAATAGGACTCTGCTGCGAAAAAATAAAAACGGACATCTTCGCACCACTAGATGTAGTTGTTTGCAATAAGCAAACGTCTGTATCCAGCATCTAGTAGCTCCTATTCATTAATAGAAATGACCATTTTTATTTTCCCTCGCGATAAGCCATTTATGGATGGGCCCTAGTGAGTTATTCATTCAATTATTTATTCGCAGAAAATAACTACAGAAATATAGAATTAACGACCAAACCCACACTCACATATAAATAATATTAGAAGTTATTGCTTACAATTTTTTCCTAGTGCTTTTAATATATCCCGCCAAGATAGAATACCTTGGATCACTAACCCATCATCAACGACTGGGATACACGATATTTTTTCTTCGTTGAATACCGAGACTGCATCGTAGACACTTGCACTTGAGGATAAGGTCACTGGATTTCGACTCATGATTTGATGTACTCTCTTATTCAGGCTTGCGAGATCTCTTAACGTTTCTGCCGCTGTGCCTAAATAAGGGCTGAGCGCCTTCAGTAAATCCCTATCAGAAATCACACCTAAAAGACGTTTATCATTGACCACCAATAAATGATGAAAACAAGTATTATCGAAGATCTCCCTTACGCTATGGAGAGTGTCATCCATCTCTACTGTCACCACATCAGCGGTCATTATATGGCCTACTGTTACTCCCCTGGTTACTCTCTCTTTGCTCATAAGCCCTCGCACACTCATCATAATACGCCTTTTTAGTTTAGCGCCAAGCGTGCCACATGCGAGCCATTTCATATAAAAAGCCTATAAAAACCCATTTTTAGTTGGTGTTTTTATAGACTATGGCACATATCCCCCCGTATCATGTAACCTAATGAAAATGCAGCTATTATAATGTCATCAAACACGAGGTAATTATGGGAATCGGTAAGGTCATTGGTGGAATATTAGGGCTGCTAAGTGGTGGACTTGTTGGCGCTATCGTCGGTCTCTTTTTTGGTCATATGTTTGATAAAGCCAAGGCTCGCTTTGTTCAAAGCGAGTCGCCTGAAGCCTTACAAGCTATTCAGACAACTTTTTTCCGTACTACATTTACCCTTATCGGCTATTTGGCCAAGGCAGACGGTCGTGTTTCTTCAGAAGAAATTGATTCGACTCAGCAATTGATGGAGAAAATGGGTTTAGCGGCTGATCATAAACGCGAAGCTATTCGTTTATTTAAAGCTGGCGCAGAACCTAATTTTTACCCTCAGGAAACTTTAATAAACTTCCAAGATATATGCGGTCACCGCGCACAACTTACACAAATGCTGATGGTTTATTTAGTCAATACCGCCTTAGCCGATGGAGATTTTGACCCCAAAGAGGAAACGGCTTTACGCAAAATCGCTGAAGGCCTGCGTTTTTCTAATACTGCATTTGATCACCTAATACGTATGATTCGTGGACAAGGCGCTTTTGGTGGAGGCTACCAGCAAGGCGGGCAACAAAGCACTAGTGCGGATATAGATAAGGCGTATGACGCTCTTGGCATTCGCAATACGGCGAGCGATGCTGAAGCCAAAAAAGCCTATCGAAAGCTAATGAGCGAGTATCATCCCGATAAACTGATTGGTCAAGGCGTACCCGACGATATGGTTAAAGTCGCAACCGAGCGTGCCCAAGAGGTACAGGCCGCTTATGATGTTATCAAACAATCACGTAAAACATGATTGACTACAACAACCGCGCTCGTCGAAACTGTAGTGCCGTTATAGCGCCGTTATAGTCCTGTTATATGCCTATTATAATCCCGCGCAGAGTATTCTTTATGACACAGAGGCTGCCTGCTGTCCCTTATCGATGCAAGTGGATCGGTATTAGCCCCATCAAAGCATCGATGTTTACCTTAGCCAACATTCACCCCTATTCGATATTAAACGATATACTCATTATGCTTATACGCTAGTGGCTTAGTTTTCAATAACAGGTTTTCAGCCACATACATTACTTCTTTGAACAGGTTTTTCATGGCTCTTTCTCATATTATTACTCATCGTATCGATCGCACGGATCCCACAAAGGAATCGACCCTAACAACTCGCGAGACTAACTTGACGCAAAACGGCTATATCGAAGAATGCTTTCGTGAACTTAAACTCACGATGATCAAACGCTTAGGTAAAGATTACGGGCGTTTTTCTGACGATAGCGCCGCACACCCTTTTTCTGCTTACCTCGGTGAATATCACCAAGAAAAAATACCCTTCGAGCGCTTCAGTCAAAAAGCGATGCAACACCTCAAGATAACTCTTGATAGCACTGATATACCTCTTAATGGCTTCGTCATCTTTGCTCATGAACGATTAGCGACTGCTGAACACATGCATATTTTTTTCGTTCAACACTTAAGGGGACAGTATATTAACAGCGACTTAGCGTTCGACACTTCTGTGTATTTAGATACGCAGGGACTGCGCCTCGCCGCCACCATTGCTATGGACGATTTATACAGCGGTGACACTCACCGCGTAAGCTCGGCCTTAACATTATTGCGTTGGCGTGGAGAGAAGGAACTATCCGACGTATTTACTCAATTGATTGGTTTTGCCGAAAAAATTGATGTGAGCGCCGAAACTGATGTATTTTTAGATGCGGTAGCTGATTATACAAAAGTTTTACCTAACGACATTGCCCACCAGACCAATAAGCAAGTAGTGGAGTATTGTCTAGAGCAAGATAAAGTCGGCAAGCCAGTAGTGATTAGTGAATTATCATCGCAATTAAAACAAAATCCACCTGCCCGACCAGAAAAGGTCGCCAATAATTCAGAGCATAGCGCAGACCAACGTGCAGACTACGGCGAAGAACACGACGCTCCGATTCCGTCTTTACCTGAATTCTCTGAGTTTATGTCTTCAACACAACCTGCAGCCAAGCCAGAATTGATTCCTGACACATCTAAATTGCGACAATTTGTTCGGCTCAGTGGTCGTAACAACCAACTTAGCATGAGCTTTGCCTCTAGCTGCTTAGGCGACAGTATTGTTTATGATCCCAGCACCGACAGTTTAACTATTAAGGATATTCCTGCTGGGCTTAAAGCTCGGCTAGTTAAACTGTCTCGGGTAAACCCTTGAACTAATGGACATTTACAATCTTATTCCCTTGAGTCTTGTGTGCCTGTTGGTGTTTTTTGTTTGGCAGCATAATAATATCAGTCTATATGCCCGAGCTGCCGCTAAACGCCATTGCGATAAAGAGGGCATTCAACTGCTGGATCAAAATGTTATTTTAAAGCGAATAGCACTTTGCCGCTCATCAAATACATTATTTGCGCTAAGAAGAAAATATGTTTTTGAGTTTTCGTCGATTGGCGACTACCGCTATCAAGGCATTATCTTTATGCGGGGGCACTATGTAGAAAGCATTGAACTGGCACCGTTCAAAACAATCTCGATTTAGCGTAACGGCAACTACTATTATTTTTTAAGCACTAATTGATAGTCACCTAACAAACGATGAGTTAACAATAATCCACTCAGCACTGAAAAACCAAAAAACAGTAATCCACTATGAGCACTAACACTCGCCAAGCCACCTAGCTTTAATGTCGCTGCCAATATGGCAATCAAAAAAACATCGGCCATCGACCACTTCCCTATCATCAACAAGCGATTAACCATCATTAGTCGGTATGCACCAGAACGATCGACAGACACAATTCGCCAGTATAAGAAAAACTTATACAAAGGGATGACAATACTAAAAACGCAAAGTATTAATGACAGAAAATATTCATTCTGCACCCATAGTTGATAGATACCTATTAGCAATGAAAATGAATCTTTTAATAAGAAGAATTTTTCTAATGAAAAAATAGGTAATGAAATACCAAGAAGGAAACTTAGGAATGAAGCCAAAAATAGCGCGTAATTATAATATCGAGATTGCCACATCCTATCTTTCACTACTCATATCAGCGGCTCATCACTAACCACGACAAACATTAAGAAAACGCCTTTGTGCGGAAGTCAAACGCCAAGGTAAAACGCTCGGCACTGGCATTAAAGGGGATAGTGCGGTGATAGAAATAAGAAGGAAATAATACCAGCGTGCCACCCTCAGGTCGAATCACTTTTACTTCACCTTGATCACCTCCATCGGGATAATAAGAAGGCGCTCGACCGAACTCAATCCCACCAGAATCTGGATTGTCGGAGTCGATGGGAGGTAGGTTAATATAATACACCCCGCTGATCCATGCGGTAGGGTGCATATGACCTTGCTGATAGCCTTGTGTACGTAAGCGCGTCACCCAACCGCTTAGGTTAAGGTCAGACTGAGCCGGCAAATTGGATAACCAAGGATGAGCTGGGTCGTTAATTAGGCTCTCACGATAACGATTAACCGCTGAAAAAATACGCTCTTTCAAGTGTTGAACAGGCCCTAGAGGGGATGCAAATATTTCGTTACTTGTTGCACCGCCTAAACACGTGTGATTCAAACCATCAAAACGTAGTGTTGGATGAGCCTCGACATGATTAACCAATGCTTGGTTAAATTGACCTATGTTGCCATAGTCTTCTGGCATATCGACCTGTGTAATATATAATAATTTTTCTATGTCAAATAGTTTTTTTGCTTTTGATTTTTTATCGGAAAGGGATAGCGCAATAGTTTTATCGGCTAAAACTCGACGGCTTGCCGGTGATTTTTTCAAGGCTATATCACAGCTTTTCACTGCTTCATGGTAGTTTTTAACGGCTATTTGTGCGGAAGCTAATGCGCCCATACTTTCGTTTGTTTGACCCGTAGCCTTCACCAATAGTTGAGCGTAAATTAAGCTTTCATTATAGTTAGATAATTTTTTATGACAGTAATAAAGCATACCTAGTGTTTCTGGAATACCTGCTTTGATAGCAAGTAACTTCTCACACTCAACAACAGCTTCATCGAAGTTCGTCATTTCAAACAACATATTACATAGACCCATACGATATTCTATGTCGTATGGTGCCTTAGCCACGGCTTGGCGATAGGCAATAACGGTCTCTTCGAAATTATGTTGGCGGTTTAACGCCGTACCTAAATTATAGTCAACTACCGCTTCATTTGGATTCGCAAGAGCAATTTTGTGATATGTAGTTATTGCTTCTTCTATGGTTTTTTCAGACTCTTGTAGTGCTGCGGCTAAGCGCATACTCCAAGTAATATTTCTTGGCTGCTGACGCATCCCTTCACGGCACACGATAGACGCACGACTATATTTACCTAGTTGCATACATGCATCTGCATATTTCAGTTTCAAAGAATAATTGCCAGATGTTTTTTGACAAGCTGTTTCCAATACATCTAACGCCACATCCATCCGCCCTTGGGACTGCTGTAAATTTGCCATCAGCAAGTAAGGTTCGGCATATTTTGCAAAACGCTTTATCGCTTTTTGACACTGCTGGATGGCTGCACTTACATCACCTGATCGGTAATATTTTTCTGCTTTTAGTAACAATTGGGATAAGGCTGTATTCATTTGGAACAACATATAAATTAAAGGATTAGTTAGCCGTCGATGTAAAGCATACGAAAAATGGGAGCTATTTTACTCATCAAGCACTCTATTTATATCGGCTTTTGTATAAATCAACATTACTTAACGAAGCACTTATTAACTAGATTTGCCATTGCGTCATCTGTAAATATAATACAGAAAACACAATCTTTCTTCTGCAAACTGTCGCTTATTTTCATCATTAATCGTTGAATACTATTGGCAATAGCGTCCCCCCTACTGGTTTACTTAATACGCTATAGTCTCTAGTATAACTTAGGCCGAGCCGATAACGACAGCTGCTATATGCAAGGGTCTATAGAGTGTTGTGTCATTAACCTCTTCGCTTTATCTATTTAGTCACTCGGGACTGACATCTGTGGACTCTGTTTTTCGAATCGATAAAAATAGTAAGCGACTATTCGCTCCGTGGCGAGACAATACACACATCAACTCCCATGCACTGGCTTTACCCGAATATTTTGTTGTCTGCTGCCATATGCTGAGAGAGACAGTTAACGTAAACCATTTCGTGGCGCTGAGTTCGTATCGTATCTTTAATGTGTACTTTCCCTCTTGCTGGAAGTGATGTAACAAAGAGTTTTTTCAGCTACCCAATACTCAGCCAACATGCATTAACTGCGTCAACAGTTTCTTCACCGTTATTCTACTTTAGTCCTTGTCAACGTAATGCTTCGCTATCGCGCCTATAAAACTATTCAAATTAGTAGCCGCTGTAATTAGACGGGTTGTTTTACAGCGGCTTTATCGTGCCCTTTTTGCGCCATATGCCAAACATTGCGATACCATCTCCCGTGGCACCAATTATTTATTGATCCTCACCTCAAAGTTATAGCAGTTGGTCGCTATCTTTACGCTTGAAAATTCTCACTGTGGAGAGAATTTAGCGCTTGATGCAGCAACGTAAGGTGGCGAATTTGCCACATAACCACCATAGCAAGCCAACTTTCCATATTATCTTTATCAACAGTATTCAAGGTCATACCTTGTTTGTCAGCCAAAATAACACGCTGGTGACCTACCGCAGCAGTCATTACTATAGATAGCGTAAGCGGCTAATAAAAATGCAAATACAACCGTGTTTGATTGCCAAAAATTATTAGCCATTGATACTCTGGGTATTAATAGTTTTAAGACTTTTAGTGTAGAATCTTATAAATTAAGTAACTCGACCAATTTTTGCTCTATTTTACTCACATCGGGAATAGCAACACGATCATCGTTAATCACTACGTTGAGCTGGTCGAAAGCTTGCAGAGAAGTTTGTTTTTCTTCGATAATACTATCAGGAGACACGCGACTTAAACGCGGGATACCTTGAGTAGGAAAACAAAGGAAAGGCAGTGAGCGACTTATCCCCGTGGAGTTTAGTATTGCCATTTGACTGTTTTTTTTAATGGGCATAGGAGACTCACCGCTAATTAGCTCATAAGAAAACATAGGCACCACGACACCTCGCCAATGCACATTGCCCAAGAACCATGAAGGCAAGTCTGTCGGTCGTAATTGAGGTTTTATAAAAGGCAGCATTTCGGCCACAGATACCGTGGGTAAAAGTAATTCTCGATTTGCGATAGGCACTATTAAACTGGGAATATCGACTGTTTTAACTAGGCTGACGCCTGCCGCGATAATATCCTGTGTATTGCTCATATTCCTGTCACCTTAAATTGCTCGTTTTACTAACGGGTCAGTTGCGCCGTTAAATGCCTAGCTAAGTTTTCTGGCGTATCTATTTTACTAGAACAACCTGTATTCATTACTTCTTTAGGCATAGACGTCGATACACAGCTGGACAATACTTGGGTCCACGATTGGCCACCGTGAAGGGTCATAAGACGGCAGGATTTCGATCCATCACTGCCCATGCCGGTAAAAAAAATAACGCCAGAATGTGCCCCATAGTTACTCGCCACACTCGCCACGATATGGTCAATCGATGGCTTGTACACCCCTTTCCATTCTTTTTGCGCATGAGCAACTACAGAACCATTGGGCTGTAAGCTTATTTGATGTTCTGGTGGCACGATCAGCACCCTACCTGCCGCAAGAACATCACCGTGTACAGCAACACTGCACGCATACCTATTATCTCGCACAACAGACTGGCTCAACGCTTGACTATGACCTTCTCCGAGATGCTGAACGTATATAAAGGCGACATCTAAGTCACTGGGCAGTGCATCTAAAAATTTTTTAACGGCATCTGGACCACCTGTTGATGCGGCTAGCACCCATATATTATTAGCTTTTATCTGACCCATGCTAGCGAGTTGATGCAGACCTTCTAAGCTTAAAATTTTTGTTTTTAACTGCCTCGTCCAAGAGACAAAGTCTGGCCCAGCAGCGTTGTAGGTATTCCCTTCACTGTAAACGATCGGTGTTTCTAAATCATATAACCATCGCTGAAAGACCTCGGCGTCATCCCCTAAACGCTCCACATCAACATCAATAATCCATGCATTGATAGATGTCGATGCTATCTTAGCCAGTGCTTTATCAGTGCCCAATTCGGACACCAGAAAACTGCCACCTAGCGGACAACCCATGTCGTCAACCGTATGTTTTAAATAGTGTTGTTGGACAAGCGTTTCGCTAACGATGCCTACTATTAATGAACTCATCCGCTCACTCTTTCGCTACTATTAACGTTCAATATGTAATAGTTGATGAATGTTGTCGAGTAACACGTCCTCTTGGAACGGCTTACCCATGTACTTATTTGCACCAGCTGCTAGACCTGTCTGACGATGTTTCTCTCCTGTCCTAGAGGTAATCATAATGATGGGCATGTGTTGAGTTTGTGTCGTTGCGCGCACGCGCCTTGCGACTTCAAAGCCATCCATGCGCGGCATTTCAATATCTAACAACATAAGATCTGGGATTTGATCGCGCAACACCTCAATGGCATTGACCCCATCTTTTGCCGTAATAACATCAAAACCAGCCCGTTCAAGAAAACGTGTCGTTACTTTACGCACCGTCACAGAGTCATCCACCACCATCACAATCGGATTACGATTAATGGCCGGCTGCTTGACTTTTTCATTCTTTTCGCTAAGCGAGTAGATAGTAGGCAAGGCGTATTGCTGACGAATCATAGCGTTGGCATCTAAAATAACAACCACATTCCCATCGCCCATAATAGTAGCACCCGATAAGCCTTGTACTGCACTAAACTGTGCGCCTAGCGTTTTTACTACAATTTCTTGACTGCCATTGAGAGAGTCCACTTGGATCGCCACTGAATGATCTGCACTGCGTACCAGCAATACTGGCACCGGTAACTGATGGCCATCGACTCTTGGCAGCACATTTTTATTCAGGAGCGTGCCCATATATTGCAGCTGATAATCCGTACCTGCATAATGGAAACGACTGTCAGGATCAGAGTAATAGTTCGTCAAGTCTTCTGCCGCAATACGGGCAATACCTTCGATAGAATTTAGAGGAATAGCATATTGATCGTCACCCATGTTAATCATCAGCGCTCGATTAACCGACACCGTAAAAGGTAAACGAATGGTAAATTGCGTACCTTGGCCTTCGACTGACGATATATCTATACTACCCCCCAGCTGTTTAATTTCACTACTTACAACATCCATCCCCACGCCACGACCAGAAATTTGCGTCACGGACTCGGCAGTTGAAAAGCCTGCTTGGAAAATAAACTGCAGGATATCTTTATCACTTAACTGAGCGCCCGCATTCATCCATTCTTGCTGAATAGCTTTTTGTCTAATTCTATCAACGTTCATGCCTGCGCCATCATCTGTCAGTAGAATTAATACGTTGCTGCCTTCCCGCGAAAGTGAAAGTGTAATACGACCTGCGGGGGGTTTATCTACTTGCTTTCTTTTATCTGTTGATTCGATACCATGATCAACTGCATTACGCAGCATATGCTCCAATGGTGCGACCATACGCTCCATCATATTTCTATCTAGCTCACCTTCAGTATGGTCAAACTCTATGGCGACCTCCTTGCCTAATTCAGAAGAGACCTGACGAACAATACGACGTAAGCGAGGGACTATCCTAGAAAAAGGCACCATCCTTGAGCGCATTAACCCTTCTTGCAGCTCAGTATTAATGCGTGACTGCTGTAATAATACTGTTTCTGCATCACGCGTTTTATTTGATAGCGTTTGCTTAAGATCTTTTAAATCTGAGGCTGACTCGCTTAATGATCTCGATAATTGCTGAAGTTGAGAGTAACGATCCATTTCTAGCGGGTCGAAATCTTCTTGCTCGCTTAATTGTTCTTGGCGGAAGATGACTTGAGCTTCGGTCTCTATGTCCAGACGACGTAGCTGCTCATCTAAACGCCCAACAGTTTGTTCCATTTCCTCCAGAGATGAACCTAGGCCATTCATTTGCTCTTCCATACGCCCGCGACTAATAGAGGTTTCACCGGCTAAGTTAACCAATTCTTCCATCAGCTCTGCAGAAACTTTTACCGTTTCTTGAGCTGCCGGACGTCGAGCTGTGGCCGTATTGGTAATGATATCTTTCGACGGGAGTGTAGAACTATAAACAATATCATTGCCAATATGTGCCGGAATACCAGCGATTTTATCCGAAGAAACAGGTGCTAATATTGAAGCGTTACTGGAGGTGGCCGACGGAAAAGTGACGACATTATCTTGCGGCCTGTAATGCGGCTCAAAAGGCGAAGCTGCCGCGAACCTTCCATCGGTGCCCACCTCAGCACTGTCGGTGTTATTGGATGTAGATACTTCGCCTAAACTTTCAGACAAACCTGAATGCAGATCCCCTGTCGACGCCTCTTTTTGATCTTTATGGTTGAGAATCTCAGTTTGCCCGTCAGATTTTTCATCATTTGCTAACAACGACTGTTCTTGGCCCCCGCCATCTTCTTTAGCTATGTCATCGAAGAGTGGAGGCAACAGACTGTTTTCACGATAGCGGTTTTCTGGGTCGTCTATTTCTGCAGCTGATTGATCTATGTAGTTATCTACAATATCATTTGGCTCACCTTCGACACCTTGCGTTACATCTTCTTTGCTCACTGCAATGACGGGCTCGTGCGTTATGTCATCTGGCACTGGCGTTATATGTTCAATTGCGTTTTGGGCACTCGCAGAAAAATCATCTATCACTTGATTGACCCCGATCGTGCTGACACCTTGAATGAGGCGATCTTGATAATCATGTATTGTACTCAACACATTTTCTGACAAGCCGTTTTTAGATTGGCTGACCAAATATGATTCAAAGTCATGGGCTAAATCACCCAGAGACGCGAGCCCGGTTAAACGCGCACCGCCTTTAAAAGTATGCAGTAGTCGCTGGAGATTTTCGTTACTTAGCGCGGCATCCCCCCCGCTCTCCCAGTCATCAATGGTTGCGTCAAGATCTTCGAGAAGCTCTGCAGCTTCTTCCATAAAGATCTCGATGATTTCATCATCGGCTTCGTCAGGTACGAAATGAGCTATTGATTGACATTCTTCAGGCAGTAATGACGTTGGGACGACGGGTGCATCGGTAATTTGTTCGGCAAGGTCTGGGTTTTTGACATTTTCCCACTCTGGAGCGGACGGGTTTGCTGGCGGTTGATTTTCTGGTGGCTCATTACCCTCCGACGTTTTTGCTACCAGCAATGTATTCTTCGACAATTCACTAATACTGTCTTGTGAGCTTTCCACAGATATTTCTACTGATTCATCTTCAGTGCTGCCTATGCCTGTAATGATAGACGCAGCATGCGTTGTCGATAAATTTCGCAGCGCCTTCAGTACGCCCTCATTAGCGGGAGGTAAGTCTTGCCCCCCTGCAATAGCATCAATGACATCCAATAGCGCATAGTGTGCGTCTAGCAATGTATCGTAAAGCTGATCGTTAGCGACTAATGATTGAGCGATTAAAGACTCATATTGTTTATATATTGCTTCGCTCAACGTAGCCATTGTGTCTAAATTGGCACGTTCTGCTCCATGTTGAACATTGGCCACCTCGTTAGCCATTGCTCTCCATTGCTGATGAGAAGCAGGTGCCGCTTTCCAGCCATTGATTACACCATCGATGTCTAGCAGTAAATTCATGCCTTCATTCATTAATTTTTCTAGAAAGGCTGGATTAACTTTAGGACCGTCATCTTCTTCGTGTCTGATTAAATGCCCGACTGAACGCTCACGTAATTCAGCTACGCGTGCCAAAAACAAATCGAGTTTTTCAATCTTAGGGTAAATAAGTCGGGAAATTTGCTCTAGCGCATCTTCGGTATAGGTCACACTATCTTTTAATAACTGTAAAATATCCTCATCAATACTGACTTGATAAGCGCGTAAATCTTTAACGAATAGCTCCATTGGCGTCATCAACAAAGCAATAGCCGTTATTTCTGCCATATGCGCACTTCCTTTTAACGTGTGCATCGCTCGTTGAGTGCTGTCGCTAGGCAATTCGAAGAAAGGGCTAGCGGATTCCATAGCAATAATGTATTCACGTATAACGATTAAGTGAGTTTCTGCCTCAGAGCCGAAAATCTCCCATAATTGGACGTCAATGTCATCTTCTTGCAGATCTACACCCTCAACAATGCCCTGACCATTGTCTTTTTGTATAGCGCCATCCAAGGCAAGATACGCGACTAAGTCTTGTGGGGCTTCATTGCTGACCAAGTCATGCGCCCATATCTGATATTGTTCGCAAAGGGCCTTGTCAGCGATAGGCTGGCGCTGTGAAAATGCAGTAACCATACTGGGCAACAACGCCAATACTTTGTGAATTAAACCCATTTGGATTTTAGTTGGGGTTAGCGTGTTGTCCAATATACGATTAAGTAGATTCTCAATAGACCAGGATAACTCACCAATATCCATAGCTTTTACAATGCGGCCACTACCTTTAAGCGTATGAAACGCTCGTCTTATTTCGATCAACGCTTCTTGGTCTTTAAACTCAGCTTCCCAAGAGGGCAAAAAGTCTGCAATTGTTTCTTGCACCTCTACCGCTTCTTCGGCGAATATTTCAAGAATTTCTGCTTCGGTTTCATCATCGATGTCGGGTATTTCGTCTAACTTTTCCTCGACAACAGCTTCTTCCGAGGCAGCATTCGCGACGATACCTCGCATGATATTTTTCACTCGCTGCGGAGGAATACCTAATTTACATAAACCACTTTCCGCACCGGCCAAAATAGCGATATTTTCTTCTTTAGTCAGAGACAACACTTCTAAAAAGTAATCTATGCTCGCGATCACATCCGCCAGGCTATCTAACTGTTCCCACTCAGGCTGCGCAGACTGATGAATCATTGTCATTTCGATATAGTTAGCGCTCACCAACAAGATCTCAGCGGGTGTACTCAACGATACCTTGAACAGCTTTTCACTCACCTCGCGTAATAAGTCAGGCACTGGCTGCAAGTTTTTTATATTCCATTGCGTGGCAATATAATTGACGACTGCGTCTTTAGCTTCTTCTAAGCCGTTGCGACTTTCTTGTAATGCCAGGTCCTCTTCCTTACTAAATTGACGATGAGCAGACGGTAGTGACGGCTGCTTCTCTGCAAGCTTTTTCTCAAGTTCAAGCTCTACCTCATCAATATAACGATTAACAACTAACAGTTTTTCTGATGCCTGGGATTGGTCACTAGCGAGCCCCGTCAGGATAGAGACACTATCCAATATTTTTTGACGCAACTGATTGACACTAAGCATGGCTAGCGTGTCGGCAATTTGATTTAACTTACTGGCTACCCACTGCGTATCATCGATAAATGTATCACTTGTCTGGCATTCAGCTAATGCCACCTTAACAACGTTAAGATCACTGAAGGTAGAATCTGCAATAGCATTATAAGATGCCATTCCATCTGTATTAGATACGTTATTATTTGAATTAGACACTATCGAGCCGTCTAACTCATAGCATTCACTTAGATGATCAATTTCAGGGGTTGTTTCTTCTAGCGAAGCGAGATAATAAAGAAGATTCTTAAGGAGTTCATCCGACGTATACTGGTTTAATACTTCCTCCCCCCCCTCAATTAACGTTTTTAGTTCGTTATCTAATTCACGCAATAATTTTTTAATCGATGCGGTGTCTTCTATTAAATTATTTTGTAATCCCACTATAAAAACAGAAACAATCTCCCAAAGCGCTAATCGATGGGTGCCCTGTAGTAACTTTTCTAATCTCTGACTCACTTTAATTAGATAAGCAAAATTTTCTTCTGTATTTTTTTTATGTATCACGCTTGCGGCAGCAACTTGATACATTTGTCTCAATTTAGACAGTATTAATCGTAACTGCTTCAGATCATTAACGATTGGATGCTTTTTGCCGCGAATTTCTTGGGCGTAGCTCAGATTAGGGGAGAAGAGCGTGCATTCACTAACAAGATTGGCACCTCGAGTAGCACGCAAATCATTTAATAACGAGAAGACCAATTTAGGCTGATCGGTCTTCGTCTCTAAGGCAGATTCAAGGTAGACTGGTAACTCTACAATTGCATTTTGAAGCACACTTAATGCTTCTTTTTCATGAGAGACCTGCCTATCCAACACACTCTGGGCCAACGCTTCGATTTCAGAGGCCAGCATAGCGCCGCTGTGAAACCCTGACATGTGAAGACTGCCGTAGACTTGATGGATATACGTTAAACAAAACTTTAATTGGATTACGTCGCTCGGTTCGCGGACATAAGACTCTAATGCCCTCTGCGCTTGTACGAGGGTATCTTTAATGTCTCTGATCACCCACTCAAGGGCCATGTATTGGCGATTATCAGCCATACCATCTCTCACTTTTTTATTATCGTCATTGCCCATATACAATACGGATTTTGTGCGACCTAAATAACTATTACTGCGCTATTTTAATGTATGCCTGCACTTCGTTACTATCCACTTTCTTCATTTTCGCATGCCACCAGTCTGTCGTTTCACCCAGCCCTATAACTAACAAACCTCGCGGTTTTAATCGCTTTACTAGTTGGTTAAGTATTTCCTTACGACGCCAACGACGAAAATAAATCAACACGTTTTGACAGAAAATCACGTCCATCAACTGTACTGGGAGGTCGTCTAGATTATTGATATTAGCTTGAGAAAAGCACACACGTTTCTTCAGACGAGGGAGGACCTCGTCATTCTTTTCATCGTAAGGCCGAAAGAAATTTTGTCTTTCAGTGTCGGTTAAAAACGACATGCTCCTTTCACCGTAAACACCTCGACGAGCTATCGATAATGCGGGCAAACTGACATCGACAGCCGTGACGCCAAAGTATATGTGCTGATCTGACTCGCTTAAACATTGATGGGCTAGCATGGCTAGACCATACGGCTCTTCACCAGTAGAACAACCGACACTCCACATGTCGATACTGCCGCCCAGACGGTTTTGTACCACTTGATTCTTCAGGTATTGGCGCACAAAATCTAGAGAGGGCCGGTGGCGAAAAAATGTTGTTTCCTTGACGACCAAACGATCAACAAGCACTTGCCACTCAACTAGACCAGACTTATTATCTTGCTTAACTTGACTAAAATAATCGTCATAACTGGCTATACTTAACTCACGCATGCGAATAGCAATCTGTGTTTGCAACAGCACTTTTTGTTGGGAAGCTAACTGTATACCTGTGCGGGCCTCTAAAAGCTTCTCCCACAATAGAAATTTACTTTCCGGTAATACATCAAACTTCTTAAAGGACCATGTCATAATTTAGCTATGCGAAGTTGGTTTTTCATTAATAAAATCTAAATCGTCAAGATCAAATTCTTCTTCTAAACCATCGGTGTCCTCGCTATCGACAAACATCAACATATCATCATCTGACATATCGTAATTTGTATCTTCAGAAGACACAGCATCAGAGGCGTCTAGAATGGGCGGCAACTGGTCAAAGGGGGCACTACTCGACTGTTTATTATCTTCAGCTGCAGCATCAAAGTCGCCCGCATTCTCACCCTCAAACAAATGAGAGAAGTCATTATCCATCTCATCATCAGGCGCTGCATAAGACATTGTTTTGTTCGGCATCTCCGACCTGTACGAAGGCTCGCGGTCTATCCCCGCAATAGGCGCAGACGCGACTGACCTCTTGACTTGTGGCGATGACAACCGGTTTAAAACGGGAGGCTGAGCAATCTCATTGGTGCGCTCTTGTTCACCCTCTAACGATATGGCCGTATTCATTTCATCAGGTAATTTAAAGCCAGCAACGAATTCTCTTAGCTCAAGCGCCATATCCGCCAGATCACCAATGGCATGCGCTGTCGCTCCGGTTCCCGCCGAGGTTTGTGAGGTAATTTCTTGAATTACGTTCATCGTATTAGAAATATGTCCTGCTGATGACGCTTGCTGACGGGCGGCATTCGAAATGTTCTGGATCAATTCAGCGAGATTCGCAGATACCCCTTCAATTTCTTCTAGTGCAACACCTGCATCCTGGGCTAGACGAGCACCACTAACCACCTCTGTTGTGGTTTGCTCCATCGACTTAACCGCTTCGTTAGTATCTGTTTGAATTGTTTTTACCAGAGAGCCAATTTGTTTCGTCGCACCCGCAGAACGTTCAGCGAGGCGCTGCACCTCATCCGCGACCACCGCAAAGCCTCGGCCTGCGTCGCCAGCCATTGACGCCTGAATGGCGGCGTTTAATGCGAGAATATTAGTTTGGTCCGCAATATCGTTAATCAAGCTTACGATATCTCCAATCTCTTGCGTCGACTCACCCAGTCGCTTAATACGTTTTGAGGTATCCTGAATTTGCTCACGAATAGTATCCATTCCGTGAATGGTATTTTGCACCATCTTCGAACCGTTGTGCGCAATAGATACCGACTTGCTCGCGACTATTGCTGATTCAGCTGCATTCGCTGACACCTGGTCAATAGTCACCGCCATTTCATTAATCGCCGCAGAGGCTCCAGCAATTTCTTGCGCTTGGTGATCCGAAGCTTCCGCCAAGTGTAAGGCTGTTTGCTGAGAGTCTTGCGCCGCACTTGAAACCTGCACTGCGGTCGTATTAATACGAGAAACAAGCTGCCGCAACTGGTCGATGGTATAGTTTACAGAATCAGCAATAGCCCCCGTAAAATCCTCAGAAACCGTCGTTGTTACGGTTAAATCTCCATCTGCCAGACCAGCCAGCTCATCTAGTAATCGTAGAATGGCAGATTGGTGGGCAAGATTCTCTTCGTCCGCGACCTTTAATACTTTGGATGCATCGACCCAGAGCACCGTCGCCATAATAATAAGCGTCAACGCAATAACACCTACCGCTGCAACAATCGCTTGCACACGAATATTGTTTCTAGGCTGCTTAGCTTTAAGGTTCACCTCGTCTCGAACAGCCTGCAGACGGAAGAAAGGGAGTGTGAGCTTTGAAATATTTTGTTGGTTAACTTCACTACCCGCTAATGCCAAGCCAATATAGTCAAAGGATTCTTGGATGGCACTATCAACACCAGCGATAACCTCTCCAGAAAGATAAGTAAATGCCTCTAACTCCTTCCACTCTGTCGATATTTCTCGCTGCACATCACGGATACGATTACTCGCCACGTCGCCCTCGGACGCCAAAGCCACCACAAAAGACGGCAAGGTAGTAAATTGCGCCTGCAAGCTGGTAATAAGCGCCTGCTCTTTAGCCCCAGGGGCCTCATCGGTATTATTTAATAGCCGATAACTGTTATAAAGCATCACGCCTAATGCAGCCACAATAACAAACACTAAAAAAATTACTTTCTTGTTCGACTTGATCTGCGTGAAAATGGATACTCTAGACTCTTTCATACACTCCCCCTACGTTAGAGATTTAGCGCTAGCGCGCCATTATTTTTATATTTTACCAGCAGGGATATAGATGACATTACCTATTATCGTTACTCAGTAAAGGTGTTAATTAGCTCGCCGCAACATCTATAAATGTTGATTCTTGGCAAAGCTGCAATGGATGGAAAACTGTCCAGTGACGACCTTCAACATCGAAACAGCCCTCAGTGAATTTTGTAAGCGCTTCTGGAAAGTCAGCTGGCAGGGTATTTGAACGTTGATGCACAAGAAAATATTGCATCCCATGCACCGCATCTACCCATAAGCCTGCGTATACATGCTGCTTGTCAATCACCAATAACCGCTGAGCTTTTCTATTGCCGGATAGTGAGCCAGCAAAAAAAGCAGCCAGATCAAACAATGGCAACAACCTGCCACGAACATTTGCGACACCTTTCACCCAAGATTGTACGCCTGGGAGACGAGTGTAGTCAGGCACTTCCAACATTTCAACCAACTCTTCCATTGGTACAACGAAGTCAAAACCAAGCAAAGAAAAACCAATTCCTCGCCATTGCTCTACTACATCTAATTGCGCTGGGAGCTGCTGAGCAGCACCCAAGCTTTTTGCGGCTAAAGACTGCAATACACTAAAGGCTGAAACAGTTTCGGTCATAGCGGTTTACCACAAATATAATTATTATATTGAACACGTATTTATTAGTTTTATTTGCCGCCTACTCAATTCAACTAAAAACACAACTAAGAGGATGTTGCTTCGGCTATTGCGGCTAACAGATCAGCTTCTACTATAGGCTTTACAAGATAGGCGCTAGCGCCTTGCCGCATTCCCCATATTTTATCTGTCGCTTGGTCTTTTGTAGAGACAATGACGACGGGCACTTCGGCGGTCTCGGGCGCGCGATTAAGTTGGCGCGTAGCCTGAAAGCCATTTAACCCCGGCATAACGACATCCATTAAAATCAAATCTGGCGGGTTCATCTTTGCCATTTGCAAGCCTTTTTCACCCGTGTCGGCGACCTCGACGGTGTAACCGTTTTTTTCCAGAATAGTCGTTAATTTGTACACTTCTGTTGGGGAGTCATCAATAATTAGCACACGTAACATATATTTCTCTATAGCAATTGAAAAAGTAAATTATTTAGCGTAGGTTTCTATAGCAGCCAGCAATTCGGTCTTACTAAAGGGTTTAGTTAGGTACTGATCAGACCCAACGATCCGCCCTTTCGCTTTGTCAAACAATCCATCTTTACTTGACAACATAATGACTGGTGTTGATTTGAACTCGCTATTATTTTTAATTAACGCACACGTTTGATACCCGTCTAAACGCGGCATCATAATATCCACAAAAATGATATTAGGTCGGGTGTCGGCAATTTTAGCTAATGCATCGAAACCGTCCGTTGCAGTGACCACTTCACATCCAGCCTTTGTTAACAAGGTTTCAGCCGTGCGCCGTATGGTCTTGCTATCATCTATAACCATAACCTTTAGGTTACTTAACGTTACACTCATATAACCATAATCCTCTATGAAATAACTTTACTTTTATTGACGATAACAACGTCTCTTTGACCTCTGGCCAAACAAGCCTTTGGGTAATGTATAGACATCACCTTTTTTAACACAGAAGTGGTTATATATCCACATCCCGAGAAACAAAATGTACATTTCTCATGAACAACTACTCGTATGTTGCTCTTAACACTGATAAAAATATCGATCTGTTGTAAACTTCTTCGCCAATATAACACAACCAACCACATACGGAGTTAAGATCATTATGCCAGTGCAACTCGGTGTGATAATGGACCCCATTGCACACATCAACCCATCCAAAGACACTACTTTATTGCTACTACTTGCCGCTATCAAAAAAGGATGGACTTTACTCTATTTTGAGCAAAAAGATCTATTTTTAGATAATAACATCGCAAAGGGCTACGGAAAGACGCTTAGGGTTAACAATGACACGGAACACTGGCACGACCTAGGTGAACAAAAAATTTATACGTTAGGCAATGTAGATGTGCTGTTAATGAGGGTAGACCCACCTTTTAATATTCCTTTTTTGCAGACGACGTTTATTTTGGATGCAGCTCAACAACAGGGCTCGCTGGTGGTTAACAACCCCAGAAGCCTCCGAGATTGCAACGAGAAGTTATTCGCCACTCAATTTCCACAGTGCTGCCCACCGCTAACTGTCAGCCAAGACGCTAACCATTTGCGTGAATTCCATCAACAACACCAAGACGTGATTTTCAAACCACTTGATGGCATGGGAGGAAGCAGTATTTTTCGCTGTAAAGCTGACGACCCCAATCTAGGCGTGATACTGGAAACACTGACGCACCAGGGTGAGATGGTCATGGCACAGAAGTTTATTCCCGATATCAAAAACGGTGATAAACGCATACTAATCATTGACGGTGAGGCGGTACCTTACTGCTTAGCTCGCGTACCTGCAAAAGGCGAAACACGAGGTAATTTAGCGGCAGGCGGCAAGGGACACACTCAGCCATTATCTGACCGTGACCGGTGGATTGTTGAACAGGTCGCGCCTACCTTACGCGAAAAAGGGTTGTTTTTTGTGGGCCTAGACGTGATTGGTGATTATTTGACCGAGATTAATGTGACCAGCCCAACATGCGCACAAGAAATCGATCGCGTCCATCAAACTGATATCGGTGGGCGCCTAATGCAAGCCATTAGCAAAACGCTATCCAAAGCTGCCAAGCAATAACACGATATGCCTCAGTCAACCCACCTGCATCACGAGCAATTAAGCAGCACAACATCAAGCGGCGATAGATTAAGCTTCACGTTTTTTATTGCCATCGCAATACACGGCTTATTAATCTTTGGCCTCGGCTTTGATCTGAGTACCGCGAGCGAAAGCGCACCCAGTGTGACGGTCACATTGGCTGCAAGAGCCACTGACGAAGCGCCGGATAAAGCGGACTTTATGGCGCAGGCTAATCAATTAGGTAGCGGCAGCGAAAAAGAAGCTAAAGAAATCACCACTGATGTTATTCCGCCACCGTTTGAGAGCGAGCGCATTAACGACACGCTTATCACTGAACAACGCAAGCAAACCGTAATAGATCCCGAGAACGCATCGGTGATCGCTATCCAACAAGCGGAAGCAACGGCATACAACAACGTCACTAGCGATGAAGCTCAGCAAATTATTGCGGGTGCAGACTTAATCGATATTAATGCACTCAGCACACAAATTGCCAGCCTAAAGGCCAAATTAGCGGTACAACGCCAAACATTAGCCAACAAGCCTAGAGAGCGAGTACTCACATCTGTATCTGCATTAGCAAGCACTGAAGCAGAATATCTCAATGCATGGACACAAAAAGTAGAAGCTATCGGCAATGAAAACTTCCCCTCTGAGGCACTACAAAAGCAATTAACGGGGCACCTCAGACTAGAAGTGGTTATTAAGTACGACGGCACTATTGTCGAGATCAATTTAAAACAATCTTCAGGGCAAAAAGTGTTTGACGACAGCGCCCAGCAAATAGTCCGCCAAGCAGCGCCATTTAGGGCTTTCCCACCAAACATTCGACAAGATTACGAACGTCTAGTCATAATTCGAACATGGCACTTTGATATTAGTGGATTGTATACCTCACAATAACAAACGCCTAAAAGCAAACTGTGTAGCCTAATATATAGATTCACATTCAGTAATTCGGTTACAATTGGTCGGCTAGCAAACACCATAGGATGCGACAATACCGTTGTCTATAAAGCGATATCGTGCAACAGTGCAGATGGGTTCGGCGTGCAATATATTTGCGTATAGCAGCGTCCTTATATACAGACTCTGTCTGTATCATGATGTAACACCAAAAAAAGGCAGCAGGGTAAAATGTCCAGCTATTCGCTCAAAGATCACTTCTTAATCGCCATGCCATCATTAACTGATAGCCGGTTTTCAAAAACGGTGGCCTACATCTGCGAACACAATGAAGATGGTGCAATGGGAATCATCATTAATCAACCCGCATCAATTTCTCAAAGAGAGCTGTTTAGTCAGCTCAAGCTCAGCACAAATAGCAGCAATGATTTTCCGCTCTTATTGGGTGGTCCAGTAAAGAAAAACCGAGGTTTTGTTATACACTCTGCGGAACGTCGCTGGAAATCCACGATGTCAATATCGGACGACATTGCAATCACCGGCTCAAAAGATATTTTAGAAGATATAGCCAACAATGTCGGGCCAAACAAGGCTCTCATTGCACTAGGTTACGCAGGCTGGAGCGCCAATCAACTCGAGCAAGAAATCGCCGAGAATAGCTGGCTAACCGTGCCTGCTGACAAACGCATCATTTTTGATACCCCTATAGAGAGACGTTGGGCGGCTTCTGCCGAGCAGTTAGGTATAGATTTGCATTTGGTATCGTCGCAAATTGGACATGCATAAACATAATGACAATAACCGCACTCGCCTTCGATTTCGGCTTATCTAATATTGGGGTCGCCTACGGGCAATCGGTAACAGGGCATGCTAAAGAGCTGAATCCCATTAGGGCAAAAGATGGCATCCCGCAATGGAATGAGATTGACGCACTACTAAAAGAGTGGAAACCCTCTACTGTTGTCGTCGGCCTACCGCTCAATATGGATGACAGCGAGAGCGAGCTTTGCGTAAGAGCGAGAAAATTTGGTCGTCGTCTGCATGGACGGTTCTCTGTAGATGTCACTTTTATGGATGAACGTTTATCCACATTTGAGGCCAAGCAAGAAGCAAAGGCCGGAGGCCACAAGGGCAACTACAAACAACACCCTATTGACTCTATCGCAGCACGCCTGATCTTAGAAAGCTGGTTTGCCGAGCTACGCTAGCGTTACCGTTCGATACTTCCCAAAGATACAACCAGTATCTGTTCACTCAAGTTCAATTTCATCTGCCGCAAAGTCGAGACTTCTCGGGTTCGACTCCGACTGTAATTTGATCAGTAAGCGTAAATCATTCCGCGAGTCTGCATAGGCCAATGCGTTTTCGTAGCTAATTTTACCCTCTATATACAACTGATATAGCGCATGATCAAAAGTTTGCATACCTAGCTCAGTTGATTTCCGCATAAGATCTTTAAGCTTGTCGATGGCTCCTTTGCGAATTAAATCGGCCACTAATGGCGTATTGAGCAATACTTCTAAGCATGCAAGCCGATCGCCCTTGTCTACTGATGGCACTAACTGCTGAGCAACGATACCATTCAAATTAAGCGACAAGTCCATCAATAACTGCTCACGACGATCTGCAGGAAAAAAGTGTAGGATTCTATCGAGCGCTTGATTCGCGTTATTGGCGTGTAATGTGCAGAGACAGAGATGCCCCGTTTCTGCAAAAGAGATAGCATGAGCCATCGTTTCACGGCTACGCACTTCACCGATCATAATGACATCGGGCGCTTGACGTAACGTATTTTTCAACGCCACTTCGAAAGACTCCGTGTCAATACCCACCTCGCGCTGAGTCACGATCGACGAGCTATGCTCATGCATAAACTCAATGGGGTCTTCTATTGATACAATATGACTCTTACTGTTGCGGTTACGATAGCCAATCATGGCGGCTAACGACGATGATTTACCACTACCGGTGGCACCCACAAAGATTAGCAACCCCCGCTTAGCCATCACCATAACTTTCAACGAATGCGGAAGCCCCAGCGTGTCCATACTAGGTATCACTGTCTCAATTCGACGGATCACGACGCCCATTAAATTACGCTGATAAAATGCACTGCAGCGAAAACGTCCTACACCTTTTAATTGAAGAGCAAAGTTTAGCTCCTTCTTCTGCTTAAACTCTCGGCGCTGCCCCTCGGTCATAATACTCAATACAATTTTGGCCGCTGCTCCTGCAGAGATAGGTGTCGAAGATAAGGCCAGCAGCTCTCCATGAATTTTCATTGAAGGCGGCACATCCGCCGTGATGAATAAATCAGATGCCGACTTAGCTGCCATTGCCGATAGCAGTTTATTAATGTCCATAACGCGCCTTACCTCTCTAACACTTAATAATTTACCTTACGGGTATACAGACGAAAAAACAAAAATCATAATGAAACTGACCTGCACCAAGCACGAGATATTCTATGGGATAGTCTCTGCGTTAACGGCTTTTTTCTTGGCTTCATTACGATCGACTATACCTTGTTCCACCAGATTGAGTAATGATTGGTCCAGCGTCTGCATACCCACATTTGAGCCCGTTTGAATCGATGAATACATTTGAGCCACTTTATCTTCACGAATAAGATTACGAATCGCAGAGGTACCACGCATAATCTCATGAGCAGCAACACGCCCGCCGCCTTTTCGCTTTAGCAACGTTTGCGATATCACCGCTTCTAAAGAGCCTGCAAGCATAGAGCGTACCATTGATTTCTCGTCTGCAG
>Ga0307488_10000674_pt1 | contig 28427 bp, 11 predicted proteins | sample SB02metaG_FD_202248 | JGI IMG/M metagenome (GOLD analysis project Ga0307488, IMG submission 202248) | Sea-ice brine microbial communities from Beaufort Sea near Barrow, Alaska, United States - SB 0.2 | ecosystem: Environmental > Aquatic > Marine > Coastal | place: USA: Alaska | collected...
AGATGCATTTAGTTATACTGCTTTAGGTAACGCTAAGATGGAAGATTTTGACGAAACTAGTTTTGCAGAAGAAGCGATAGCAGCAGGTGATATATTAATTACCGCTATGAAAAGTCAAAGTGGAGCTGTTCATTATTTCACAAGCACGGTTGAAGTAGAATTTTAATAAATAAATTATGGGGTATATATATAAAAATATAACAGGAAATACAGCCATAGACTTAGAGGTTAGGGATATTGAGAATAGTAAGTATAAGCTTTCTACCATGACATTGTGTAATACACATGCAACCGATTCTGTCAGTGTAAATTTATACCTAAACAAAATAGAGGGGACAGATGCAAGAAGTTCAGTAGGAGATAGTGGTGATTGGAATCCATTAGAAACTACTAATACCTCTTACTATATATTAAATAATATAGTAATGCCAAATGGGTCTACATTACTTTTAGACAGTTCATATTTAAAATTTGACAGAAGTATGTACAAATTATACATAAAACTAAGTGCAAGTGATAGCGCAGTAGATATAATATTAAATTAACAAATTATGACATTAAACGAAATAGCGTACAATTTATTAAATCAAGTTAGAGGTGGTAGGTCTCATAATGATGAGCACATTTCTCTAGACCAAATTAAATTTAATATTAAACACTATAGAGCTGTATTTATTAGAAGAGATTACTCTAGAAGTGGATTTAACAGCAGGCACACGGAACAAGATTTAGGATGTTTAGAACTTATAAAAGTTGACCCTAGTAAATGTTGTAATCTACCATCATCATGCTCTGTATATAGGACAACAGAAAAGATTCCTAGAACAGTTCGATATAGTTTTGAAGAAGCTTTAACTCATGTAGGGGATATAACAGGTACAGGAACTATACCTTTAGTAAATTCAAATATGATTCAATTTTTACCTTGGGATAAATATACAAATAAAAAATATAAAGCTTATATGATAGAAGATTATTTATATATTTACAATGCAGAAGGTTTAAAATATATAAATGTTAGGGGAGTTTTTGAAGATCCTGCAGAAGTAGCAAAATTTAAAAACTGCAGTGGATCAGATTGTTATGACGATAATGTACATAACTATCCAATTCCTATGGATATGTTAGAGCAAATTAATAAGAGTATTTTATCAGGAGAGTTAGGGTTACTTGCAGGAACTACTTCAGATACAACAAATGATAGAATGCAAGATCCTCAAACTAAAGTTAATATGGGAGGAGGAGGAGGAGGAAAACCAAAAAAATAAAATATGAATTACACTTTACAAAATATATATGAAGACTATGTTGAAGAGCATGGTGAAATAAACAAAGCTTTATTTAAAGATATTTGTGAGGATTTTAATATAATGATTATGAATTACATCCTTGATGGTAGAGAGTTTAATATGGGGAACAATTTATCAACATTATCTATTGTAAGAAGAGATAGAGATCCAAGGTCACCAAGAATAAACTGGGGAGAAAGTAATAAATATAAAAAAGAACTCCTAGAAGAAGGTCAAGATTTATACAACTCAGAAACAGGGGAAGGAGTAAAGTGGTATGTTTATCATACTGATGAATTTTACTGTAAGTATTATTGGAGGAAAGGTAAGTGTAAAGTATCAAACAAATCAGTGTATAGGTTTGACGCAACACGAGGTATAAAAGGAAACAAAGATAAGTTAATAGCTCTTTTAAAAGAAGACGACTTAGCTTATTTAAACTTTAAAAAACACTAAAAATAAATTAAAATGAGTTTATACGCAAACATGAACAAAAGAAAAGCAGCTGGTACTAGCCGTTCTAAAAGTAATAGTACAATAACTAACGAAAATTATAACAACATGAAAAAAGATTTTAAAAAGAAAGGAGGATTTCCTGATAATAATAAAGACGGTAAAATTACTAAAGCTGATATTTTCTTACAAAAGAAAAAAACAGGTACTATTGCAAAAAAAGGCGGTGTTAAAAAGAAAATGATGGGAGGAGTTAATAAAAAAATGTACAAGTCAGGTGGATTTTTAGAGCCTATAATTCCTAATTTAGACGATTTATAAAATAAAATAAAATGGCAGTATATAAAACAACATCAAGTAAAGCAATAATAAGAAAGATCTTTAGAGACCTTAAACCAGACAATGATAATTGGATTGATGATGCAATTGAATGGATAGGTGAAGCTTTAGAGCATATAGGGTCTGCTACTCAACTATCTCAGAAACAATGTGTTCTAACAGTAGAAAATCATAAAGTATTATTACCTACTGATTTGTATTATATAAATCAAGTAGCTATAAATAACTCTGTATCTCCTGTATCATCTTCTGAATTAGACACTTTAACTACTAAGGTAAAAGAATTAAAAGATGCTATTATAGATGCGCAAGCTAACAGTTTAGAATACTCTTCTACAACAACAGTATTACATGAAATAAATAGTAGAATTGTAATCTTAGAAAATGTATATTTTTCAGGTAGTAATAGTCTGCAGCCTTTACAATACGGAGCAAGTAACTTTCATAAAAGTTTACATTGTACAGGGTGTGTAAATGAAAACGCTAGGTATGAAGATACTTATATTATAGATGATGGTTATATAAAAACATCATTTGAGAGTGGAAAGATATGTTTAAGTTATATGGCGTTCCCAACAGATGAAGATTGTTACCCTTTAGTGCCAGATGACATTAGTTTTAAAGAAGCAATGTTTTGGTATATATATAAAAAGATTTTATTATTTAATCCTACGTTTAAAAACAATGGAATTAAATATGATTTTGCAGATCAACAATGGAAGTACTACTGCACACAAGCTAGAAATGCAGCTAACTTCCCAGACATAGATAAGTATGAATCCTTTATGAATCAATGGGTTAGGCTTATACCTAATATAAATAGACATGATTCAGGGTTTGAACAAATGAACACTAGAGAAGATATAAATAGAAATTAATGGCAGAAAAAAAGTTTTTAAAAGGATTGTTTAAAGATACTGCGCATATCGACCAACCGGAAGGAACTTGGAGGTATGCTAAGAATGCTTTATTAAATCAAATTAAAGGAGCTATTTCCAATGAAGGGGGAAATATAGAAGCTGGGTCTTTGGATACTGGAAGCACAGTTATAGGTATTATAGAAGTTGATAATGACAAAGCTGTTATATTTAGTTATAATAATGTTAACAAGTATTCAGAAATAGGTATCTGGCAGAATGGAGGATATTCAAGATTATATTTTGATACTTTATTATCAGTTTTTCCAGGACCTACACTAGGACAAAAAGGTTTAGAGCTCTCAGCATACCATCCTATTGAAGGGACTTATAATGTTAATCCAAAAGGAGAATTAATTATATATTGGACAGATGATTTTAATCCTCCAAGAGCTTTAAATGTTACTTTACAACAAAGTTCTTCAAACGAAGCATTCATATACAGTATAGATTCTACTCAGTCTCATGAAAATCATATACATCTATTAGATTTATTTCCTAACTCAGGACCAGTACCTCATATAGAATTAGATGAAGTTATAAATAATTATCAAAAAGCTATTGTAGAGGGAGGAGGGTTATTAACAGGATCTTATTATTTAAGTTTAGCATATGTTGATGATTCTTTTACAGCTACAAACTTTGTAACAGTTTCTAATCCTGTATCTATAGTAGATGAGTTTGATCATGTTAGACCTACTACTAAAAAAGATGGGGCAAAATCAGGAAGTCAAACTTCTAAAGCTATTAGATGGGTTGTTAGCAATTTAGCAAAAGTTGACTATAAATATATAAGGCCAGTTATAATTAGAAAAAAAGAAGAGGCTGTAGAGGCATTTCAATTAAATGATCTAGAAATTATTTTAGATGGTAATAATCAGATGTCTATTGTATTTAGTGGTATTGAAGGGTTTACCCCAACATCAGTAGATGATGTAATTATAGATACTGTGTCTTATGAAACAGCTAAAACAATAAACCAGTTAGATGGAGTTTTATATGTAGGAAATTTAACTGGTACTAATGATCTAGGGTATCAAAAATACGCTAATAATATAAAACTAAATTCTGTTGTAAAAACTATAGAGGATTTTGATAAAGTATACTTAACAGTAGACAACTTAGAAACAGGATTTGGAAGTTTTCCAGTAGATCAGTTTAATGGGGTAGTACAACAGGTAGATGAAACTTCTTCTTATAGATACTTACCTAATATTTTTAAATATAAAGGATACCAAAGAGATGAAGTATATGCATTTTATATTGCATTTATACTTAACGATGGAAGTATGTCTTATGCGTATCACATCCCTGGAAGAGAAGATATTACTAAAGGAGGTAAACAAGATAAAGCAGATTTACCTACTACAGGATCTAATTCTGTTGGTGAAGCAGACTACTGGAAAGATATAACAGAATTAAGTCCTGCATATATTAAAAAATATCATTTTTATGATCATAGTGATGTTAATTTAGGTCCTAACCAAACAAGTGCTAATGCCTGTAGACATATGAATTATTGGGAAAATTCTACAGAGATTTACCCAAATACAAATAACTTTGAAGTATGGGATCCTGCTGTTTCACTTACTGCAGCAGCTAGCCTTATTCAAGGGTCAAATGTTAGGCATCATCATTTTCCATCAAATGGAAACTCAAGTAGACAGTCTATTATTTCACACAATTTTAACAATGGTGATACTCTTTCTCAAGTAAGTACTACTAATGCCCTTGGTACCTCACCTTCAGATGGTTTAGATTTTCCTATTGCATCTTGGGCTGGAACAAATCCGTCACCTATTACAGCCTATGCATATCAAAATAATTTATCTTTTCCTTATTACTCTAATCCAGAAGATCGATTTATAATAGGATATACAGCATGGAATAATACTAATGCGAGCTATGGTGGTTATACTTACCATACAAATTCTAGATTAAGTGCAATTGCGGATGATTGGAAAACTATAAGTTTTAGTTATGGAGGAGACTTTGCTTCAATTGCTCCTACTGGACTTAATGGTAGTAGTTCTGATAGAAATCAAACATCAGGGGCACTAAAACAAACTGATACTTTAATATTTAATAGTTATAAATTTGTTGCAGATCAACCTATGAAAATTAGAGTTAACTGGAGGGTTCAATATATTTTACCAAATGGTAATGATATTGATATAAGAGTTCAATTAAGAATAGTAAGAAGTGGTGTAGATGAATTATGGAATCAAACTTTACACTCAACATCTTCTTCAGCTTTAAAAGTAATTCAGGATTCTTCTCAAACTTACAGAACTTTAGATATTGGTGATAGTATATATATGAGAGCTGCTCCAACTGGAGATGGTAGTGATTTCACTGGAGGGTCTTGTTATTTAACTTCTGGAGATCCATCAACATCATCCGCAACAGAAGACCTTTTTTTAGCAAAGAATCATATGTCTTTTGATATTATAGCTAGAGAAGATATGTACGAAGCTGATGATTTACATGATGTAGAATTAACTCAAAAAGTAAATATACTTGGATTTGAGTTAGAAGATATTAAAATACCTAGATCAATAGCAGATAAGGTGCAAGGGTTTAGGGTATATAGAGCTAGAAGAGGTCATGAAAATAAAAGAATTTTAGGACAAAGTGCAATGCTTCCTATGTTCCCTGAATCACTACAAATGGGATTATGTGAAGAAGCGTTTGGAAGTGAGGATGCAAGTCAGATTTTATCTGCTTCTGGATCATTAAGAGAAAAAGTGTATTCTGCAGAACCTTGGGGAAGATCTACTATTAGTTCTTATCCATATGTTGATATGTATTTTTTAAGTGGGTATCCTAGTACTCCTAAACCTTCACAAAAAGTATTTGCTTTTTATGATTTTCATTTATTAAGAACTAAAAACAGTTTAGCTGGAGCAACACATATTAAACCTGAGTATTTAGCTGTAAATTATGTTTGGAACGGACCAACTATAAACCAAGATAAGAAAATGGTTTCTAAAATAATTACAGATGATAGTGACGATCTCAGTGAACCAATAAAAAAGATAGAACAATTTTGGGGATGGGACACAGAGTTTAATTGCTATCCTAAACAGATTAAAGGGGCACTATCTGTAGGGTGTATTTATTTAAATACAAATAACAGTACTAATTTTAGTGGAAGTTATAGTAGTACAAGTAATGTTGTTAATACAGCTAGATCAGCTGCTAGATTAATAGGACAAAAGGCTAAAACTTATTTACAAGGAGATAGCATCTATGACGGAAAAGCATTAGGATTTGGTGGTAAGATATTTAATGGGTTTGGAGAAAGTTTAATAGCATTTGGATTAAAAGATAAACATGAGTTATGGGCTGGGATTGCACAAAATGCTTATACAGGTACAGATCCTTCTTTTTCTAATGCTGCTCTTATGCATTATGGACTTTATCAAATTAATCATCCTTTTATATTAGTTAATCCTAGTTTAAATGATGCATATACAATTGATAATACATATGAAAGAAGTCAAACAGTAATATCAAATTTACATGCTTTTAAAACAGATGTATATAAGAACATAGATAATCAAGAGTTAATATGGACTGGGTATGAGGTATTAGGAGGAGACTTAGATAACTTTGTATTTGAAGATGATGGAACTCCTGCAGGTTCTTCAGCAGATTATAAAACTTCTACTGTTAATTCTGAAGGTATATTTGGAGGAGACACGTATCTTTGTAGATATGGATTTAGATCTACATTAACTCCTAGCAACACAGATACAGATTCTGAACCTATAAAAGGTATACATTATCACATAGTTGAAAGTCAAGATAATATTAATTTTAGGCACTCGGAAAGTAATGAAGATTTATATTTCCCTGGATCTATTGCTAAAGAAATGTTAAAGGTTGAAGGAGATAAAGACTTTACACATATGGACAATTTAAAATATGATGATAGTTTTTCCACAGATAATGATATACGACCTGCATTTCCTTTACCTTTAAGAGAGAATGAGCAGAATAGTTTTCCTACTAGAGCACACAGAAGTGCGAAAAGAGATACATCTAATTTAAAAGATAATTATAGAACTTTTTTAGCTAATGACTTTAAAGACCTTCCTAAAAATAGAGGGGACTTGTGGAAGTTATCTACTTTTAATAATTTATTATACTTCCACATGGAAGAAAGTTTGTATGCTACTAAAGGTAAACAGTCTATGCAAATGAAAGATGGTAGTGAAGCTTTTGTAGGAAGTGGAGATATATTTGCACAAGAGCCTGATGAAGTTTTACAATCTGAAAGAGGGTATGCAGGTACTCAATCTCAATGGGCAGCTATTACAACTAGAAGTGGGTATTTCTTTGTAGATAAAAATTCTAGAAAAGTATTCATGATGACAGATAAACTAACAGATATTAGTAATCTAGGACTAGAAAATTGGTTTAGAGATAATTTAAAATTTAATTTAGAGTCATTAATTATTAGTAGCGATTGTTTAGGATATTTATATGATAATCCTATTTCAGGAATTGGACTTACAGCAGTGTATGATCCTAAATTTAAAAGAATATTATTAACAAAAAGAGATAAGTCTCTTGTAGACCCTGTAGCTTTCCAAGCTGGAATAGATATTTATCAAGCATGGGTAGATAGTGGGGTTACTGCTACTACTACTCTTGTTGGGGGTATAAAATTTAATTGTAATCTTAATTTCTTTCAAGAATGGACAGCTAAAAATGGTGGGGCGTGGATTACAATTGAATGGGATAGCGCTCTTTTTACAGATACCAGTTGGACAATATCATACTACCCAGAATTTCAGTTATGGTGTGGGTTTCATGATTATGTTCCATACATATATTTTAATACATCTAAAAATTTCTATTCTTTTACTGAAGGAGATATAAATATATGGGAGCATAATTCCAATATTAAAGGTTCTTTTTACGGCACTGTCAATCCATTTGAAATAGAATATATACATAATGAATTTAGAGGTAGTGATGGATTAGTGTCAAGTTTTAACTATACACTAGAAACGTTTAACACTAATAATGTAAGTGTACTAGAACATGGATTTACATCTTTCTTTATGTATAATACATTTCAATTGTCAGGAGAAGAAAATTTAGAGTATTTAGTTAACACAAGACGAGTAGGAAATAATTGGAAAATAAATAACTTTAGAGATATGGCTGCAATAGCTGTAAATACAAATTCTTATTATATGGCAGGAACTTTAGCTAATCCTAATATTATAGGTGGGGCTAATACAGGAACTATAACAAGTTCTTCTACAATTAACATGTTTACAGTACTTGGTATGAATGAAAATATAAACAATACTTACTTAAATTTACTACCAATAACTAATCAAAATCATAAAAGATGGTTCGAAAGAAAGAAATTTATGGACAAATGGGCAGGAATTCGTCTAATTTGTGATAATAATCAAAATAATTTACTAAATTTGTACTCTACTTCAATAGGAGTACGCCAAATATACCGATAAAATGAAATATAAAAGATATAAAAAAGGAAATTACAGAATGTTTTTAGCTGGGGGAACAGATGACGCTCAGACTAATGCTATGAATATGTATAATAGTGGGGCAATAGGATCTGGAAACTCTCCTATAGGATCTACTTCTACTATTGTTGAAGAAGAGAGTAATCCAGAATTACAACAAGAACGAGTTAATAATTTTACAGAGCAACAACAATTGCTTATGCAGCAACAACAGCAAGTAGCTAATGAAACAGCTCAGCAAGAAGCAGAAAATGAAATAATTAACGAGCAAAAAACAGAACAAGCTAATGCAGATCTTCAAAATTCTTTTGCTAAAGGAGAGCAAATTGCTTCAAGTGGTATAAAGACTGGAGCAGAACTTTTAGCTCCAACAACTTTTGCAGCAAACAAATTAAAAAATGCTAACGCTTACAGTCAATTAGGTACGACTGTGTCTCAAGGAATTAAGAATCTTAAACCTATTGCAGACGTAGCAGGTACAGGGATTAAGGCTGGTCTAGGTCAAATAGGTGCTGGATTAGGTAAGTTTGCACAAACAGGTGCTGGTATAGGTACTATAGGAGCTTTAGCTGGGGCAGGTGTAAGCAGGTTGTCTGATGATAATGATGCAACTACGTTAAACTTTGGTGAAGGAGCAGGAAGAGTTTTAAGTGCTGCAGGTACAGGTGCTAGTTTAGGATCTCTATTAGGTCCCGGAGGTGCATTGATTGGTGCTGCAGCGGGAGGTTTATATGGTTTAGGTAAAGGTTTATTTACAACAAACCAAGCTATAAAAAACGAAACTGAGGTTGAAGATGAGTCTGACGCTAATATAAGTGCATCTAATACTAGATTTAATAAGGATTTAATGTCTAATTACGGTTCTGCAATGTCTACTATAAACCAAGGTAAGTTAGATCAGAAATCTATTTCTGGGCAAGATCTTGGTTATAACTTAACAGCAAGAAACGGTGGAATGAGATATGGTAACGGAGGCTTTACTGGTGTAGGGGCTGGACTAGGAAGCGTAGGTGGGTATGGTATGAATATAATGCAACAAAATCAACAAAATCAACAGCCAGTAACACCAGTAACACCTGTTAAGACGTCGTTAGGTTCAAGGAATCCAATGACTGATTTAGAGGTAATTCAAAATATGGAATTGTCAGGAATAGGAGGTAGAGGAAAAAATCTAATGCAGCAATCTACTCCAATAGTTCAAAGAAACGGTGGAATGAAAATGGGAATGCCTAGATACGGATACTAAATAAAAAAATATTAAATATGTTTAAAAATAAATTAATAGATCAGTTAAAACAAAAGTTTAAAAATGGAGGAATTCCATTAAAAGGTGGGGCAATGATTCCTATACCTGGAACTAATTCAGTGCAATTTAAGGGTAATACTCATGAAGAAGGGGGTATTATGGTTGATAATAAAACTGAAGTAGAAAATAACGAAGTTATGACTAAAGTAAATATGAAAAAAGGTGGGGCAAAAGATTATTTCTTTTCTTCTTATTTAAAAAAAGGTGGTATGTCATTTGCAGATATGTCTAAAGATATGCTGCAAAATGGTGGCACACAAAATGAAATTAATACATTAGCTCGCATGCAAGAGAAAGCTGCTAAAAGAAATCCTAATAAAATACAATCTGCTAAGTTAGGAGGTGTTATGCAATATAAAACTGGAGGGCCTTTTAAAAATAAAAAAGAGGGAAATGCATTTAGAGCGTGGGTTAATGAAACATACCCAGATTATGCTGAAGAAATTGATTTAGATAACACAGGTGGATATGATAACGATTATATTATGAAAGCTTGGGCGAAGCATGGAGAATCATATACAAATAAAGATGTAGCACCACCAGAATTTATAGACAACGACAGCGATAAAGTGTCAGATCTTATAGATATAGATGGAGGTACTGGGACAGATCAACCATTAGAAACTGTTGTAGGAGGCCCTGAAACTTTTGAAGGTCCTGATGCAACTGATCAACAAATAAACGATGGACAGTTTCAAGCTGAGAGAGATAGTCTTTATGCTAAATTAAGAAAGAGGGCTGAAGGTGTGTCAGACACTCCAGCGGTAGCTCTTGGTGCAGGATTAGCTCAGTTAGGGCCAGCTGCATATTCTTTATTTCATAAACAACCGGACGCTGAGCAAGCAAAATATACTAGAGGGTTTACTAGTCCTATTGTAGCTGAAATGGCTAAAGCTCCAAAATTAGAGAGAGTAAATTATAATGCAGAAAAAGCTTCTAATGCTTCTCAAATGAGAGAAATAAGTAAGTATATAGAAACTTCTGGAGGAGGGCCAGCTAATATTATAAATAAAATGGCTGCTTATGGTAAAAAACAAGAGGGGAATATGATGATTGCAGCTGCAGAAAGTAAAGCAAATATAGGTATTGCTAATCAAGAAGCTTCAATGAAGAATCAAGTATCCTTAAATAACTTACAAAGGGCTCAACAAGCTTCACAAATAAATGCACAATTACAACAAGGTGAAACTGCAAGGATGGATCAAATAAATTTAGCTAATGCGGCAGCAAGGCAAGCAGTTAAAGATGATGAAGAGTTCCAAAAATATCAAGGAATAAACACTTTAGGATCTAATATAGCAGGATTGGCTGGGGATTATCTGTCTTATAAGGCATCTGAAAGAATGTCTAGAGTAATGGGAAGTGAGGGTATATATGATAGAGATGCATTTAGAACAATAGCTACGAAAGAGCTTAAGAAAACTGGAGTACCAGGAATTTGTGGAGGAGATACTGGAATCCCTTGTACTGACGATCACATCAATAAATTTATAACATCTCAAAATAAATAGATAAAACAATATAAACTATGGCAAGAACTAATTTACCAGCATATACATCTGTCTATAAAGATCCAGGATCTGTGGCTATTAATACAGAACTTAGAAGAAGATACGCAGGATCATTTAAAAACGATGACGCACTAACTGGAGCAGTAGATGGAATGGTTAACGCAGATTTTGAAGGAGATCAGATGTTAAAAGATGACCTATCTACTAGATATAACAACAATCTTAAAGAACGATCTAGAAGAGGGGATTATGAAACTATGGGGCAAACTATAGCAAAAGATAGTAGACAGTTTGTTAAAGAGTATGCACCTATTGAGCAAAATTATAATAGTGTTCAAGGGTATAAGCAAAGTGTTCAAAAAGCATACAATGAAGGAAGGATTGACGAAGAGACTTATAGAAGAGCTTTTGCTATGTCCGCTCATGGATATGAAGGGTTGCAACAAAATGAAGATGGTACTGTAAACGATAAAAGTTTTTTCTCTGGATATAATTTTGTAGACGATCAAAATATAAGTGCTCTTATGGATGATGCTATGAAAGGATATGCTGCACACACAGGAGGAAGTGATATGACAAGAGTAGGACAAGGTACTAACGCTGAGTATAAAATGAGAGTAGGTAGTGAGTGGTCAAAAGTTCCACAAGCAGAAGTTGATAGAATATTTAATGATGTAATATCTGATCCTTCTGTTAGGGCGTATCTTAATCAAAAAGCTGATTTAAGAACTTTTGATGTATCTGATGAGAATTTACAAAAACAACTTAGTTTAAATTTATACGGAGATCCAGATGATCCAAATGATAAAGGTCTTTATGGTATGATGTCTGAATTACAAGATAAGGGAAAAGATAAAGAAGCAGAAGCATATAAAAATATAATAGAGCAACAAGAATCTTTACTTAATGGTACAGGAGTTGAAAGTCCTGAAGAAATGATTAATATGCGTAAAAAATCTGCTCACCAACAGGTAATAGATAGTGAAATAGGAAGAGAAAGAAATGCTGCTTTAACTAAATATGTTAGAAATAATGTTAAAACCTGGAGTCATCAAGAGTATGATGATTTATATAAAATGGGGGTACAAAAGAAAATAGATGAGTATATAGGTGATTATACAGAAGATACAAATTTAGTAGAAATATTATCTGAATCTGGATCTACTTACGATGAGGTAGAAAAGCATATGGAAGGTAGAATAGAATTGCAAAATCAGCAAGTTACCTTAGTGAATGATCTTTTAAAAAAGGATGGAGTATATAAAGGTGAGCCTTTAACTAAAGAGCAGATTCTAAGTGGGGACTATCTTACTATGGAAATTAATGGCCAGTTACTTACAGACTACATAGATGTTGGTATTTTAAACACTGCACAAGATAATATTAGAAAACATATATCTGCAGCGAATAGATCAAAGAATATTTTAAAATCAGTAGATGATAAAATGGGGACAGAAACCGCAACTGCTACTGAAAAATTTAGAAAGACAAAATTAAAAATTGGGATGGGTTACGGACAGCAAACAACAAATTATGGTAAGATATTAGATGTTATGAATGATGTTATCGGTAATGGAAACAACGGTAAGAATGAAATTAAAGAGATGTTTAGCAGTAAACATGGGAATGATTATATAGATCTAGGAGACGGTAAGATTAGAGTTATGAACAGTGTGGATGAAACTGGTAATCCTAACGATAAGCGTAATAATCTTAATTGGAAGACAGAGGGAGTGGTAATTGATTTAAATAATATAGATGTATTAGGGTATATGAATATTATGGATCAAGCTTCAAAACAAACAAATACTGATTGGAGTGGGTATACTAAAGAGGGATCTAAACTTTCTTATAGATTAACAAGCGCTGTATTTAGAGAGCATGATAAGCAGCATGATACAAGAATATATACTGGGGTAATTTCTGACAATGGTCCAGACGCACAAAATGTAAATATGCTTACTATAAGAGATTATAAAAACTCAATAGCTGAAACTATAGTAAAAAGAGACGAGTATGTTCTGGAGGCGTCTACGCAATACGTTGGAGGGCAAGCTAGTCAACTTATACCTGGACCTAATAGTGATGAGGCTCAGAAAAATACTAAAATTGTTAATCAAGCTTTAAATAACAGAGCTTTACCAGACCATTTTGAAATATTTTATGATAATAAAAAACAAGATGGAACCGGTACAATTGCAAGCTTCAAAGAGCAGTATGGTATTTCCGGAGATCTTAATGTTAAAGATATTAAATTTGTAACTTCTCCTTTTATGGGAGAGGCAGTTTTACAATTACAAATACAAGGAAAAGGGCAACAGCAAGAAAATGTTCAACGTGCCAGCGATGAGGATGTTATGCTTACTCGGACGGTATTTATGCCTGTAAGCCAAATTAAAAATTCAGGATTACAAGAATATATAAACAGTCCAGCTTTTAAAGTAGAAATGGAAGTTAATGGAGCAAGACAATCCTCGTTAGATAATACAACTATAATATTTCAAAAAGGTTCAAACGATGTAGGAACTACGTTAACTTGGGACTTTAACAAAGATGGTAGTCAAAACTCTGAGACGATTTTAATTCAAACAGCTGATGGAGGGCAGCAAAGATTCCCTAAAGGGCATCCTACAGTTTCACTAATGATTCAAGAAGCAGTAAATGCCGGATATAAATTCTGGGTAAAAGAAGACTAAAATAATATGGCGGAAGAAAATGAAAATGTATCTAAAGAGGAACCTACCTCTATAGATAATATAGCACCAAAAGTTACTGTTAATCCTATTACCGGATTACCTTTTGGAGGAGGTACTATAAATCCAGAAACAAACCAACCAGATAAGAATCCTATTACAGGTAAAAAGTTTGGATTAGGATTATTAGACTCAAAAGGACAGTCTAATTTTGGGAATTATAAATCTACACACTCTACATTAGGGGGAAAAGGATTTTCTCCATCTAACATATTTACAGATACATACAGTATGTATAATATGGAACCTATGGAAAACTATAAGAAGTATGGTGTTACTATGGGTAGAAATTTTGATTTTGATGAAATAAGAGCTCGTAATCAAAGTAATGGGGAAACAGTAATGAGAGGTATAGGTGGGGCTTTAGTTACATTTGGAGGGGCTTTATTAGAAAATACAATAGGATTTTTTGCTGGTTTAGGGGAGATGGCTACAGGAGGTGCTTATTACGATAATGCAATAGGAAAGTCAGTAGATAAGATGAATGCGTGGGTAGATGAATATGCACCTATCTATAAAACAAAAGAAGAAGAAAAGTACAGCACTTGGCAGAAAATGGGTACAGCTCACTTTTGGGCTGATGATGTATTAGGAGGTGCTGCATACACAGCTGCGGCTGCTGCTTCAATGTATTTAACTGGGGGTGGAGGATTAATTACTAAGGGACTTAAAACAGCAGCTACTCGTGCAGCCTTGTATAATACTACGAAAGCAGTTATAAATGGAACACAAATAGCTAAAAATGTTGGGCAGGGAGCTAACATATCAAATAGATTATGGCAAGCATCTCAGGTTTTAGAAGCAGGAGCAATGATGTCTTTAGCAGAAGCTTCTGTAGAGGCTAGAGAAACACAAAAGTCTACATATGATACTTTAGTAGAAAATTATTTAGAGCAGCATAAAACAGCTGATATAAATAACATACCTAAAGACAAACTTAAAGAGTTTGAAGATATTTCTTACAGTGCAGGAAACACAAACTTTGTTATGCAAATGCCTGTATTAATGGGTACAAACCTATTAATGTTTGGTAGATCTGTATCAGGATTTAAAGTAGGGAGTTCTATAAATAAAGATGTGATTTGGGACAGCGCAACAAAGTCTTATGTAAGTAAATTTGCAGGTGATGGATTTATGGCAAGTACACTAGCAAAACTTAAACCATTTGCTCAGCAAGGTTTAAATGAAGCATTTCAAGAAGCGTATCAATTTGGATCTTCTGCGTATGCAAGTTCTTATCATATAGATAAATATGAAAATAATGGAAATGGAGATATATCTAAATCTTTAGCTGCTGGGTGGGATGCTATAAATACTCAAGAAGGTTTTGAGTCTGCTTTAATTGGATTTATTACTGGGGGAGTTTTTGGAGGAGTAGGTTCTATTAAAGCTAAACAGTATAGTACTAATATAGAAAGGGCCGATAGATTAGCTGGAGTATTAAACGGAGGAACATTAATTAATGCTGCGGCTTCGTATCAAAGTGCAAATGCAGTAGAGAAGGCGTCTAAGGATATGGAGGCTCATTTAAAGAATGGAGATATAAAAAAGTATCAAGACGCAAGATTTAATCTTATAGCAGCACAGTCTATGGAGATGCTAGAAAGAGGAGGACTTGAATTATATATCGAGCAATTAGAAGAAAGTTCTAATTTTGCAGATCCAGAATTTAAGAAATTGTATGGGTATTTAGAAACTGACAAACATGGTGCTCCTATATCTATTGAAAAGCAATCTGACGGAAAGAATAAACATGAAGTTATAGATGGTATAGTTAAAAAAGTAAGACAGTTTGAAAAGACATTTAATAATGTAAATGAAAGGTTTCCACTTCCTGATAGGACTACAGGTCTTCCAAGATTATTAATGAGTACTGAGGAAAGAAATGCAGAAGATAAAGTTTACAATGACAGGGCAAATCTTAGAAATGAATTAATTTTCAGTGCTGCAGGAATTAAAGATAGGAATAGAAGAATGTCTAACATTCAAAAAACTATACAATCTGAAGTAGACGAGGTCCAATCTTCATTTCGTGATTCTTTAGGGGGAAGATCAGTAATGTTTGGAGTTTCTGAAAATCTATCTAATATCTTATCAGAACAACAACCTGGAAATAAAGGTATAAAAACGTGGAAAGAGCCAGGAACTAGAGAAGCTCAAAAAGCTTTTGTAGATGAAGCTGTTGGAGTAGACGAACAAGGAAATAAAATTTATGCGCCTGGAGCAGAGATTGATCCAAATGTACGTATAGAAGATCAGGATATAGCAGTACAACCTGATAGATACAATGCTGAAACACAGTTTGAAGAAACTAAACTAAAACTAGAGGAACTTATATTCCAAGTAGCACAGAGAGATGCATTAGCTGCAGAAAAAATAGCAGAGTTAAGTGGAGATTATTTAAGCTTATTAGCTACTAATAAAGTTTCTATTGAAGCGTACAATAAACTCGCTTCTGATAAATACGCCCAAGAGCAGTGGACAAATGAATTGAATAAAAACATAGAGGACAAGGTACAACAAAATGCAGATAAAGAAGGTCTTAGAATTGCACAAGAGGCTAAGACGTCTAAAGAGATATACGACAATTTAACAGTTTCAGTTAGCCCCGCAGTTCTGCCGCAAATTAGAGAACGTATAGAGCAGCTAAAGAAAGATGAAACCGAAGCGCGAAACAAATACTTAAATCAAGTAAAAACTTTAAATCCTAAAGATAAAGTAGAAGCATTAAAAGAAATTGATAAAGAGGGATTAACAGATTCTGAGAAAGAAGGTCTTAGACTAGCTCTTGATCAGGCACAGGTTGCTCTTACTAAAGACAAACTACAAAACCCATCTGACGAAGTAACAGAAGAAGATGTAGAAGTTAAAGAAGTTAAAGAAGAAATTGAAGAAGCATTTGCTCCAGAAAATGTAGGGGGAGTGGAATCAATTTCTGAAAATGGAAGAGAGTTTCAAATAGAAGGAAAGCAATACTATAATAGAGAGGCTAATCCACAAGATGCTATTGTTACTGACGCTAAAGGAGACTTGGTTTCTATTAAACTACAAACTGAGGACGGTGTTACAGAGTCTTTTAGAGCACCTAAAGCAAGGATAGAAGCGCTGCATGTAGCTATATTAAAATCTACTGCATATAAAGTAGATAGTGCTCAAGATATAGCAAGGCAAGATATATTAAATCGCGCTGGAGTTGTTTTAGAAGAATCTAAGAATGAATTAGCTGTTAGTATAAAAGATAACACTAAAGATTCCTCGTCTCTAAGATCAGAGATATATGGGTTAGAAAGATCAATCGATGAAGTTCTGGAAGTAATTGATGAGTTACGTACAAGTTTAATACAAGATGATAACGCAACTAAAAAAGATATAAGTGCTAATTCTACTATTAAAGAGTTAAATAAAAGACTTAAGCAAATAAAGGCTGCTATAACTAAAAGGAGAAATGTATTACTAAATAGAAACGAGTCATCAACTCCTACAATTGCAGAAATAACAGCAGTAGAACAAAAAGTATTAAATGATGTAAAGAAACTAGAAGATAAAATAAAAGATCTTGAGGCTCAGGCTTTAGAGGTAGAAAATACTTTAAGACGTACTGAATCTCAAATGGAAGATTATCAGAATGACCCAGCTTCTTTTGCACAGGTTGCTAAAGAAAATGCTGATGCTATTACTAAGAGTAATAATATAGAAGAAAAACAGAAAACATTTTACACTCTGATAGATTATAAAAAACAAAAATTAAGAAGACTACAAAATGAAAAACAAAACAGACCTGCAAACCCTGCAGAACAAACTACACCCGAAGCTCCAGGAGAGATTGAAAAACCAGCCACTGAAGGAGAAAATCCGAATATTACAACAGTTCCTAAAGAAGAGAGGGTTACTATAGCAGCTAACTTAGGTTATCAAAGAGTAAATAGTAATAGCTATGTTATGAAGTTTACAGAATCTGAATTTTTACCAGAAGAAAATCAATACGAACCTGGGCAATCTTTTTTTATAAGAATAAAAGATGCTACAGATGTAAATATTCCAGGGTATTCAGAAGTAGAAGCTTTTACTTATAAAGATCAAAATGGAATTACTAATGTAGTAGATTCCTTAACAGGTACAATATTAGGAAGAAATAAAGTTGCTAAATTAGCAGGTAAACAGGCAGTAGAAACACTTAATCAAAATACACCTACCGAGTTCTTTAAAAATGTTATAAATGAAAATGAGAAAACATCTCCTGCATATGAACCAACTAATGTTGCAGAAGAGGCAGAAAACTTTACTCCTTCAGAACAAAGAACTCAAAAAGTTATAACTCTAGAAAATGGTAAAATTTCTATAATAGAGGCAGGTAATGAGAAAGGTCCTGGACAAAGAGGGGGAATGGTAGTTATGACCCAAGCTGAGGTTGAAGAACATGATAGACAAGTTTCTAAAAATTTATCAGAAGTTATTTCAGAAGTTGTAGAACAAGAAATTGATGAAAATAAACCATATGGTAATACACAAAGTATACGAGAACTTGTTGATTCTGCAAATAGAGATATAGACGGAATAGGCGAGAATTTTCTTACTTATGAAGAAGGTGAAAGACAACTCCAAGAAATAATTGATTTTATAGATAAGAGAGTAAGAATGAATCAAATATTACTAGATAAAGGAAAAGAAGCATACTCTGCAGATAAAGTTATAGAAGAAGTTATGGCTAAACATAATAGATCTGCTATACTTATGGAAGCTCAAATAGGACAAGTTGCAGCGTTAAAGAGATATATTAAACGTAAGATGAATCCTACTCAACCAACTACTGCAGCTCCAGTAACTCCAGTAGCTCCAGTTGAACAACAAATTAAAAAGTCTGAGTATGAAGTTCATGTAACTGGCGATATGTTATCAGGTTGGGATGTGAGTACAACTGTTTTTAATGTGCCAGGTATTAAGATAAACGATCTTAGAAGTAAAACAACTGCAGAAGGTAAAAATGGAAGATTATTTACTGAGTCTGTTCAAAATAATAAGAAAGTATTTACATTAACAGATGCTAGTATATATAGGGGAAGTAGACCAGCAGGTATATCAGCATCTATGGTATTTGATGAAAACACTACTCGTACATTAGAGTCTGTAGAAGGTAATTTAACTGCAATAATGGATAATTTAATGGGAGTTATTAAAAAGGGCAGTGCATCTTTTACTCCTACTAATATTAATTTTGATTGGAAAAAATTAGATGTAAAAGAAATTGCTACTCCTTCGGTTATAATGCAAGATTCTGAAAAAGATTCATCACAAACTCCTATTGTAAAAACTATTATGCCTACTGTATTTACAAAAGATGCTCGTAATAATCCTGATACTTTTAAACCTTGGTTTATAGATACAGTTTCTGATAGCGCAGATAATAAAAAAATATATAAAGAAATATCAAATCTTGTAAAAATAGGTAAAAATCTAGATAATAAAATTACAACGTGGAGTTTAGGAGACTTAAGAGCTAATATCGATGGAAGACCTATGGTAAGTATAGACATTCCAGAAACTGGAGAGTCTTTTATTATGTATAAATCTACAGGAACAGGATCAGGAGCAAACTCTAAAGGTCTTTGGACTCCTATACCAGGTTTTGCTAAAAACGGATGGTTTGTAAAACAAATATGGAATGGTGGAAATCCTAAAATTACTAAGTATAATATAAAAACATTCCAGGAAATACATGATTGGTTATCTATTCCAGGAGTTTCTGATTCTTTTGGACTTGAACCAGGATCTAAAGTTGTAGATAGCACACTTCCATCTTCTTTTTCTATGAGTTTAACGGTAGGTATGGCTGCAACTACTAAATTTAAAACGAAGGATAGTGAAAAATTCCAATCTTATATTCCAGTTAATTCTGAAGGATTACCTATACCTAATAATCCTGATACTGTAAACGGAGAAATAATAGAAATAGATAAATCTCCTTTACTTAGTCCTGATATAATAAATAAAGAAGTAGAATTTGAAATAATACGTAACGATTGGTTTAAAAAAGAAAGTGCAAATTCAACTAAACCAATACACTCCTATGTACCTATTTATTTTAAAATAGATGGTAAGAGAGTAGGTAAATTAGAAAAAGGTAATACGGAAGACAGAAAAGTTATTGTAGAAAAATTAAACGCAGGTGAGAAGGTAGTTAGTACAGTAGATAAAGTCCTAGCTAATAATTTTAATGCAGCAAAAACTGAAGATGGTAAGCCACGGTTTTCCAATCCTAATGCAATTGGTATGGAAGACGTAGTGTTACTTTTTACTGATATGGATATGACAAATGGTGTTTCTACAGTGAAATGGACAGCGGGTGAGAATTTAAATAAAGATGCAGATGGTCCAAGTTCAGATATTCTAGCAATAAATAGAGAGAAAGCAAATATAAATTCTGGACAGGTAGGAATTCTTATAAAAGATAAATATAATCCAGGAGGAGCAGATAGAGTTACTCCAGGAAGTACACAATTTTTAACAAATAAAGCTATAGAAGCTGTAGTAACAAATTTAATAGATAAAAATCATAAGATAGCTTCACAGATTGTAGCAAACTCTTCTGAGAAGATGCGAAGTACATCTGTATCTGATACATTTTTAGAGTTTTTAACTAACGATAAGCAAGTTAAAACTATGGTATATAAAAGTCCATCTACAAATAAGTTAATTAGAATTAATGAGCATGAGTTATCTAAAGCTTTATCTGGTAAAAGTTATATAAAAGATGTTGTAGAACCTACAGGTGCAGACGAACTTTCCTTAGAATACACTGCGATACCTCAAGATCAATTAACTAATAAAGATATAGACTTAAATGTAAAAGAAGACTTTAGAAACTTCTTAGATTTAAAAAAATATCATATAGATATGAGTTTTGGAAACTCTGTAGGTGTTTATACTAGTCCAGTTACTAATGATACATACAAAAATTATAATGAGTACTTATTCTCAGAACAAGAAATAGGTGAAGAAAGAGCTGATGGTTCCGGACATAATTCTATCTTTGCAACAGATTTAGTACAAATAGATGGAAGCTTTTTTCATAATCCGCAAGTAAGATTTACTAAAGGAGATGTAAATGGAAATACAGCTGAAACAATCAAAGCTGATACGGAAGCAAAAAGTAAGATAAAACCAGCTGAAAAAACTGAGCTTGATAACTTGATCGATGAAATGGGACTTTTAGGAGAAGATACTGTACCTGATTGTTCATAATAAAAACTAATTAATATGGGGTGTATAGATAGAAGTAAAAAAGATGAAAATGGGAATAGAATTACTAGTGTTACAGCAACTAACGGTAACCCCTCTATTTTATTCAAAAGTTTAAAAGACGTTGTAGGTAGTGATAATAGAGCTTTAAAATTATATGATGAATTAAGAGGTCAAAACTTTAAAAATAAATTTGGAAAAAACTGGGAAACAGATGCTGTAATAAAAGCTACAGATTTATTCTATGTAGATGAAAATGGTGAACCTAAGTTAAGACCAGGAGATGGAAAATACTTTTTTAAAAGCTATACAGGTAAAGATATAGATCTTAATTTACAGAAAATTACAGAGTCTGGTTTTCCTGCAAAGCTTGAAGCTAAAATTACTGATATTGCTGCTTCTTTTATTATAGATCGTATAGCAAAAAATCCTGACTATTTTAAAGATACTAAAGTAGTAAATAAATATTTAAACAAAACAGAACAAAGTGAGAAAGGACTGCTTGCAGAAGATATGCTTTTAGCAGCTTTTGAAGGAGTTGAAGATATTGCAATTGTAAAGAGTTACTTTGATATATGGAAAAATGATCCTAGCCTTTTAAAAGGGTCTTTACCTAACACTGTATCTCTTACTACATTAGGACCAGTATTTCTAAAGGTCTATGATGACTGGGTTGATGAAGTGGTTCCCAACACAAACAATATAGGAAAATTTGGATGGAGATCTTTAGTTAAAGAGAGATTACCAGATTTTGGAGTAGTTCTAAAAGATAAAGTTGAGGATATTGAAGAAATTGATGGTGAAGCTGTTAGAATATATGGACAATCTTCCTTAGTTACGTCTCCAGAATCAACATTAAGCCAAGCTTCTAAAAATATACTAAGTCGTATAAAAGAAAATGCTGAGCAAGCTTTATATGGTCGTCCTACATATTTATCTACTTCTGAAGTTTACAGCGCAATAGCTAATGCTACTGTAGGTGAAAACTCTTTCCTACGTATGAAACATAAAGTACAACAAGAAGCAAAGTTTAAACCTAGGCTAACCCCTATTGTAGAAAGACTTAATAATTTAACAACTCAACAAGAGGCAACATTATTCTCTACTTTTAGATTAACTTATAATAATTTTTTATTGTTTACATCTAAAAAAAGTACAAGTAATATTGGTATTAAAGGAGAAACTATAACTAAAGTTGAAACTAGAATGATTAACTCTAATCAATCTAATATTCAAGATAAAACATTTAATAGGTGGAGAAATCAAGCTAGTGAAGAGAATTTTACAAACCCTAGAGCTGCGTATATAGAAGGGCTAGATAAGAGTGGAAACAGAGTATTTACTCTAAAAGATGAAAAAATAAAAAAATTAAAAACAGCTTTTGATAAATTAGGAACATTAACTATACAAAGAGGGCAGCTAACTGATTCTCATTATCAAGGTTTAGCAGATGTATTGTGGGAATTTGGAATGCAGTATGGAGATACCCAAAGTGAAACTAAAGAGAATATAAAAGATTATTTTGAAAAAGGAGAAATTAAATACGTTGATGGGAAAATTAAAGAAGTTACAGGAGTAGAGTTATACATGGATTTAGTCCATAACAATAAAGACGGAGTTATAAAATTAAAAAGCGTTTTAACAAATCCTAAAATATTTATTCATGACTCTAATGTCAAAACAATTAAGAGACTAGCAAGTATTATGTATTTGTTTGAAGAGCAACCATTTGGATCTTTTATCAGTGGTATGGGTAAACAATTTTATCCTATTAACTTACCTACTAGTTTAAGTGATTTTAGAGATAATGTTAAAGACAGTGCTGAACTTATTAAATTAATAGATCAGAGAATGCAAGATCCTTTTTTCAGTCCTGGAGCCACAAACAGTCCTGGAGCTTCAAAATATGATTCAATTCTTTTACAAGCTTTAGTGAAAAGTGAGAAAGGTAGTGATAAGTATAGTAATGCTTTTGATATAAAAGCGTTAGACTCTTATAAGGCCGCTAATGAGAGCGTAGCTACTTCTGATTATGATAGTCAATCTTCTAAAATTTCATTAATTGTCAGATTAAATGCTTTTGCTAACAATAATAATAAAACCTATTCACAAATTGCTGCTCCTACACAGGCGGATAGAGGAACGTTAGATTTTTTCCCTTTCCCTAAGATTTCTAAGTTAGGTAACCTAGCTATAAATACTAGCGAGCAAGAAGTACTAGAAGGTCTTATAATACAAGATTTATCAAGAATAAACCAGGCTCGTACTCAAATAAAAACTGCAGTAACTTCAGGGGATATTTCAAGTTTAAAAGAAGGGTATCATTATAAAGAAGGTACTAATCCACTTACTGATTCTTTTGATCAGTACAAAGGGTCTGCATTTACAATGACTCAAATTTTTGGATTACAAGATACTGTTATAGCGGAGCAATATAATGAGTTTTTAACTGAAAAAATGTCTGATCTTGTAGTTCAGTTTGTTAAAGGAGAAGATTCGTTTATGGACTCTCCGGAAGGTATGAGATTTACAGAAGAATTAGGTAAGAAGGTAGAAAATATTTACGAAGCACTTAGAGGGTTTAAATCAGATCTTAAAGTAAAATTAAAAGAGTATAGCATAAACTTAATTCAAGATGTTGAGCTGCCACCTGATAACACTACGAAAGAAGGACAAGATAAATTTCTAGATGATTTTATATTAAATGATTTTGTAGGTAGAATTGAATTTACAAAGCATCTTAGAGGAGGTATTAGCTGGGCAAAAAATACTGCGGATTATTACAAACGTATGGGATTACTTAAAACTCCTGGTGTAATGTTATTTATTAAAAACGAGAAAAATAAAAATCCAGATTATGGGATGATGCCTACTTTTAATGAAACAACTATAGCTGACTTTGATTTTCAAAATCCTCAAATGGCAAATAGTGTAGCAGATAGACTGAGAGATAATTTAATAGCTAGTTTTTTAAAACAAGGATATGGTGAAATTACTGCTACTACTAAAGCTATTAAAATTTCAGATAAATACAGACCTAAGTCTAACGCTAATCCTGACGGTGTAAATAAAACAGATGCTCAAGGATTTATAAGTCTTCGTATGTATAGAGGAATACAAATGGGAATGGGAAAATGGGATATGTCTTTAGATGAGCAAGCTTATAAAAATGCCACTAAGACTGAAGGAGACTACGCAGGGCAATTTGTAGATAATAATGGAAACGCAAGAACTATAGCTCCTTTAAAGCCTTACTACGAAGATTTATCTTTAAGAGAGGGTACTATGACAATGATTATGAATAAAAATTCATATATGGTTGTTACTCCAGAAATAGCTGCTAATTACCCAATGTTTAAACTTGTACTAGATAAATTAAATTCAGGTGTTGATGTTATTAATACAAGAAGTGCTACAAAAGGATCTAAGCAGAATGTAATCGATGTTCAACAAGAACAAACTTTAGATAATGCTACTATACTTAAAATGGATTCTACTAAACTACGTCTTCCTCAAATTATACCTGTATCTAAAAAAGAGAATATTAATTTTTCTATACAAGTTAGGAAAGGATTAGTTGCAAATTTAAAAAATGATAAGTTGTATCTTTTACCTGGAAAACCAATGTTAGGAAAAGATCTTCGTAGCCTACATAACTCTTTAATTTCAGAAAATATAAACCAAGACCTACTTAGTTTAAGAAAAAGTCTAGGTTTAACAGGCTTAGTAAAAGCAGTTTCAGATTTTGGATTTAAATCAGAAGAACATAAAAATGCAAAATTAAATCATCTGAAACAAGTGAAAGGAAGGTTAACAGAAGTTATTAAAGAAAAAGGATTGGGGAGAAATTACCAAAGAGCTCTAGAAATTGTACCTAATGGGCAATTTGATTATAGATTCAAAATACCTCTAGCTTTTCCTAACTTCCAAGCTAAGTTTGAGCAAGCTATTATGGGGATGTTCAATAAAAATGTTATTAAGCAATCTATACATGGGGTTGATTTAGTACAAATAGCTGAGTTAGGAGGTTTTGCTGAAGAGTTTGCAGAAAATAACCAAGAAGAGTTAGACTTTTATGACGGTATTAATCCAGCTCAAGTTAGGATAAAAGCTAGCACACTTGGGTTTCCGCCTGGTACAGATATTAAAACTATTCAAAAAAATAGTCCTGAATTATTGACTTTAATAGGGTATAGAACTCCTAACCAAGGAAAGAATTCTACATTATCTATGGAAGTTGTAAGCTTTTTACCAGAATCTCATTCAAAAGCAATTATGGTTCCAGGAGGAATAACAGTACAAATGGGATCAGATTTTGATATTGATAAATTATCTGTATTTCTTCCTAATCATAAAAAAGTAAAAAATAAAGAAACAGGAGAAGTAACATGGAATAAAATTACTCCTAATTATGATACTAAGTATTCTAAAATGGGTAAACCTATGAGAGATAATGCTATTATGGATGTGTATCAAGCTATTATGACTAGTGATTTACATATAGATGAGGTTGTAACTCCTTTAGATGACCCTAGATTAAAGAGACTAGCGGCAGAGTTAAGATCTGTTTCAGGACAAGATTTAAATATAAATTACAACAATCCTTTAGCTGAGATTCAGATGGAAGAAAGGAATAAACAAGGGGCGCAAAGTACAGGATTATGGGCTAACCAACTAAGTGGTAGAAATGCAGCAGAAGGAGGTAATATGACTATAGGAAAGGATTATACTCCTACTATGATTTATAATGGGCGTGAAGTATCTTTTGAAAAATTAGGAGTGCAAAAAGTATTTAACCCTGAGTCAGGAAGCTTTGATGGTGTATACACAGATACTAATATGAATTTATTTTTAAGTGCAGCTGTTGATGCTGGAAAGTCTGCTATACAAATTGATATAAATGATAATATGTACACTATACCAGTAGCAGGTATGATGTTAAATGCAGGAATGCCCGTTAAAGATGTTGTTTACTTTATATCTCAACCTAGTATAAAGAAAGCTATAAAACATGCTACAGATAATAGTTTAGGTTTAAGTGGGTTTGTAAAAGCTATTGATAAAGTATTAAAAGATTTTAAAAAACAAGACTATATTAGTAACAGTTTTAATTTCCAAGATACTTTCTCAGAAGTAGTCCCTATGGATAGTGCTCAGTTAAGTGCAGATTTAAATGCAGATATAACTTATGAAGACGAAGGGTTAAGGCAAATAGAGTATTTACAGAATTTTAAAATGTTCTTTTTTGCAGGAAGAAGACTACAAACAATAAATAAAATCATTACTCCTGATACTATAAAAAATATAAATGAAATCTCAGCATTAAACAGCTGGATTGAGACTGAAAATAGATATTTAAGAGAAAGTGATAGCATGGCAATATTAGGAGCTGATGAATTGATAGCAAGATCTGAAATTGGAAAGCCAGATAGTATTGCGTATACATTTAGATCTGTTTTTGACTCTATACTAGCTTCTACAGCACAAATGGGCTTTATAAACAACAGAGACAGTTTTCATACATTTAAAAGAGGATTAAAAGAGAAAATAGGATCTTATGGATTAACTGCTGCTCAACATAAATTTATTGATAAATCTTTATTTTTAGACTTAATGACTAGAAGTAACAGCCCTTTAGTAAAAGCTAATATAGTATCAAAAGATACTTTTAAAGCTTTATATACAAATAGTAAAAGTAACATAGTTAGTCGATTATCAAAAATAAAAAATAAATATGCAGCATTACGTACCAATGAGTTTGTATCTAACCTACAACCACATCCAAGTAATAAATATTCTCCATATTTTTTAATACAATTAGATACTTCATTTGACATGTCTCCTCAAGCAAAGGATCGTTTAAGTAATGGACTATTAGGATTATTAAAAAATCCGGAAAGTTATGCTAATGACAAAACTAACAGTGAAGAAGTTACAGAAATTAAAAACTTTGGTAAACTATTAATAGCTAATCAACTATTTACTACTGGATTTTCTTCAGGGTATGGAACATATATTGACTTAATACATACAGACATCCTTACAGATAAAACGTTATTATTTGAAGACTCAGACTCTGAAAGTATAGTAGAATTTTTTAACAGAGAGAGTGAAAGTACAAAAAACAACGATTATTTCACAGAATCGGATGAAATTCATAACTTTGTAAGAAATTTCGGATTAGCAAAACCTGGGGGAAGTGCTTTTTTAAAGAGTGTTCCTTATAATTACATAAAGAACAAATTAAATAGCCCAAATTATAATGGGTCTATAACAATGGGACAAAATGCTCCTAGTATTTATAATGATAAGTCTCAGTCATTTGTGCCTTATTTTACTACTACTAATCTTGAGACAGGAGATGCAAAAATATTTATGCTTACAGGACATCAGTATGGAGCTGTGTATGAGGAGATTCAATTAGCAGGTATTTCTTCTAAATTAAATGAAATGGGTATTTTAAATGAAGATGGTACGAGTGCTATACATGAAGGAGGAATTAAATATTCTCAGCGTGTACTTGACTTCCATCAATTTGTAGGAGATAGTTCTACTCCTACGTTAAACAGTGAAGCGAATCCAGAACAACAGCCTTATAAGGCCTGCAAAAAATAAAATTAAAAATATAAAATATGGGATGTAAATATTATTTAGACGGAAAAGAAAATCAATTGTACACAGATTTATATGGATACTTAGATAATGTAGACCCAAATAAAAGAAGTGGTGCTAGAATATATAAAATTTTAAAAAAACACGGAATAGCTACTAAAATAGGAGATAATATATATTTAAATCAATCTAACTTACCATACAGTAAAAGAGAGTTAGTTAGAATTGAGGGTAGATACCCAGGATTATTAGAAACTAAATTTATTAAAAATACTCCAGAGTCATATTACTCAAGAGCTAGTGAGTTACATACATTAAGTATTAATGAAATTACACTTAAAACTCAAATACCTGCAGATTTCGAATCTAATTCTGATTTTGATTACAATACTGAATACGAACTTGAATCTTATTTAAACGCAGTAGCAACTCCACAAGATAGAGCAGACCTTAAAATGTCTGAGCAAATAAGAAAAGAAAATACTAGTGAGCAGAGAG
>Ga0307488_10000678_pt1 | contig 28407 bp, 29 predicted proteins | sample SB02metaG_FD_202248 | JGI IMG/M metagenome (GOLD analysis project Ga0307488, IMG submission 202248) | Sea-ice brine microbial communities from Beaufort Sea near Barrow, Alaska, United States - SB 0.2 | ecosystem: Environmental > Aquatic > Marine > Coastal | place: USA: Alaska | collected...
CTATGCAGCTATGCAGCTATGCAGCTATGCAGTTGGTAGAAAATAACTAGGTATTCTAAACCTGATTATTTAGCTCTTTCATTCGTCAATAACGCAGCCATTCCGCTGTTAAAAGCCTGCATCCATTTAGTTGAAAATTGCCCTTTGGAGATGCGGTTGATTTCGATGACCGCTTTTTTCTTAGGGCGCTGAAAATGGCTCTCATGTGCTCGGGCATGCGTGATGGCGTCAAAGGTGTCTAATATAGCTAATAATTTTGCACCTTCGCAAATATCATCTTCTTTAATCCCCAGTGGGTAGCCACTGCCATCAATACGCTCGTGGTGTTGCATCACGATTTTACGCGCCTCGTTCCATTGATTAAGATTTTCTAGTAAGCGCGCGCTTTTATATACATGGGAACGCATCAGGTTAAACTCGTGTTCTTCAAGTTTTTCTTGTTTATGCAGCACTGCAATAGGCATAAAGGCCATGCCAAAATCATGCATGTAACAAGCAACAGCAAGTTGCACTTCATCGACTGGTGAACCAGCGATGTTATTGATGTAGCCAGCTAGTTTGGCAATGCGGTCACCTCTTCCGTCCCAGTATTTCGAACGTTTTTCTATGGGTTTCATTAATTCTCTAAAAAACACCAGATCTTCACGTTCTTCGTTAGTAATAGATTTAGGTATGCCTATTGTCGCTATGCTAAGAGACGCAGTAGCAGTAGGCGTTTCGCCCGAATCTTCTTCGTTACCTAGGTCAAGACTAGGATCTAATATCGAAACTGCTTTGGCTAACAACTGTTCATGAGCAGTACCATTTTCAGGCGTAATATGTTTTATAGCCTCAACAAGCCGATCAAACATCGCCTTATCATATTCAGCTTGCCCAGTTTGAATGCAGCTTTGCACGAATACTTTAACCTTATCCATGATCAATAAGACCAAGTCACTCATATTACTGGTGTATTGGATTTGTCCTTTACGTAAGTAATCAAGAAGGTCTTCGGCGTATTGCAAAAGTGGGATGAGAGGTGAAAAGTTAACTAGGCCTAAGTCACCTTTAATGGTGTGAATTGAACGAAATAATGAACGTTGTAATTCGTTATCTTCTGGCTTTAACTCCAATTCAATTAAGGTTTGTTCGCTGGCTTCATAAAGTTCGTTTATTTCTTCCAATAGGTCTGTGAGAATATCTTCGTCGAGATCTTCATGTGTAAACATTTGCATAGAAAGAATAGCCTTAATAATTGAAAGTAAAATTAGCGTTATTTAGTATCGGCTAATTAATAATATTATTCATTTATTTGTGCGCTAATTAAAACGCAAAAACACACGAAATTGTAAATCAAGTGGTATAAGTGTTTTAGCTAATGGCTAAAGATGCGTATACTCTTCACCCACTTAATTGATGAGGGTAGGTCTTGTTAGCGCTTTTACGGATTGTTGCGATATTCTTTTATTTTTTGCTGATTAACCTCGTACTCATATTAATTTGTTTGGTAAGGCCTTTTCATCGAGATAACGTTCACGCTGCCGGTGCTTTGTATAGTTCTGTTTCAGTTTTGTTGGGATTGAAAATTGAAATCCGGGTACCAGACAGTGTCAAGCAAGGTGGACCGTACGTCTATATTGCTAATCACCAAAATAGTTATGATTTATTGACTATTTGCGGTGCGACCCAAAAAGGGACAGTCACTGTCGGTAAGAAAAGTCTTAAATGGATACCTGTGGTTGGCCAGATATATTGGTTAACAGGTAACATTATGATCGACCGAAAAAACTCAGGTCGCGCTCACGATACCTTGCAAAGTACAGTAGAAAAAATTCAAAAAAAGCGTTTGTCAGTGTGGTTTTTTCCTGAGGGAACGCGCAGTTATGGTCGCGGGTTGTTGCCCTTTAAAACAGGTGCTTTTCGCATAGCCAAAGCCACCAATGAACCCATAGTGACGATTACTGCTAGCCGCTTATACGATAAAGTTAAACTTAATAGATGGGATAATGGCACGTTATTAATCGAACTGTCAGAGCCAGAGTTTATGGATGAAAATAAATCTATCAAACAAAACGCTGAATACTTCCATCAAAAGATGCAACAACAGATTAAAAAAGTAGACGCAGAATTAGACAACAAAATCGGGTAATCCGGTTAGCTCATAGGAATATATTATGAATTCAGAAGAAACATCCGAACTGGCCGAATGGCATGAGTTTAACCAAGAAACTATCGAAGCATTGATTGAAGATGGCAGTGATACCAGTCAAGCACATACCATTGAGTATCACTTTGCTAGCGCCGACTTTGATGTATTAGAAAAAGCGGCTGTTGATGCTTTTAAAGCCGGCTTTGAAGTGAGTGATGCCGAAGAGTTAGAGTTGGAAGACGGTGAAGAAGTCTTTTGTTTTGATGCTGTGGTCGAACGTATGTTGGATGCAAAATTAATCAACCAAGATACTGACAAGCTTTTTGCTATTGCCATCAAGCATGATGTAGATTTTGACGGCTGGGGCACGTTTTTTATTGAAAAATAGTTATTACTCATTCGATTAAAAAAACAATGATACAAAAGTGTCATTGTTTTGAAAAAAACGCAGTAAAATTATCATCTAAGCGTCATTTAAAGTACATCTCAGATTCACATTGCTCATTCATATTACCGCCATAATAAATATTAAATCGGTTAACACATCAATGAGTACCAAAACACTTTCCAAATTAGCTTTATCTGTATCCGTTGCACTGGGTACCTGCGTTTTTATGGCTCCTGCTCTAGCAGCAGAAGAATCAGAAGAATCAGAAGAATCAGAATAAAGCATGGAGTCGATCACAGTAGTCGGCAAAAGCGTTTCTTATGCCAACAACCAAACATCAGACGAAATGATGAAACAGCAGACATCCATGACCATTGTATTCGCTGCTATTGATAATTTGCCCGGGGTATTAATTAATGAAGGTGATACTTTTGGTGCCGACGATTGGTCCACTAGTATTTCTATTCGTGGTTTCCAAGTAAATTTGTCACAGCAGCAGATTGGTATGACGGTAGATGGCATTGCCAATGGTAATTCCAATTATGGCGGAGGCGTTAAAGCTAATCGTTATATTGATACCGAAACTTAACCAGAGTCGATGTGTCGCAAGGTACTGCAGATATTGCTTCTCGTTCACATGAGGCATTAGGTGGCACCCTTGATTTTATTACCTTGATGCCTGGTGTAAACGAGCTCAGGCTCGTCCTTTTTTTGCCTAATGAGAGTGAGTTTAAAATGAAATTAATCTTTTTTTTGGTTTATGCTGCTTTGTCTTAACGAGCAAAGCCGCCGATAATTTAATATTGGTCAGTATTGACGGATTGCGTTGGCAAGAAGTATTTCAGGGGTATCAGGATGATGTGCTTGATTTAAATACATTTAAGGAACAAAAGCAGGCTTAGTTAAACAGTTTTCAGGCACAAGTGCTGCGAATAAACGTCAGACGCTGATGCCTTTTTTATGGAATGTATTGGCAAAAAATGAGGTGTTAATAGGTAATCGTGATCTAGGCATCACAGATGCAAGTCACAAACGGTTATTGGTTTTCGTATCCAGGTTACAATGAGTTATTAACAGGTAAAGCTGACCCGAATATTGATTCAAATAAAGCCATCGAAAACCCGAATATCACTATATTGGAATGGCTAAACAAACAATCAGATTACCAAGGGAAAGTAGCTGCTTTTGGCCGTTGGGATGTATTTCCCGCCATTATTAATCGGACACGCAGTGGTGTGCCTATTAATTCTGGTTTTGAATCTGCCGATTGGGCCGGTTTATCAGATAAAGCTAAGTGGTTAAATGCGTTGCAAACACACATTCCCAGTCCTTGGCATAACGTGCGTTTAGATGCCTTTACTCATCAAGGTAATTACCCTGAATACTTGCGTGGTGCTAACCGAGCCGATAAATTTATTGCTCAGTTGTGGACCTTGTTGCAATCAATTGAGCAGTGCCAAGACAATACCAATCTGATTATTACGGTGGATCATGGTCGTGGGAACTCAGCACAGTCATGGGAACACCAAGCTAGCCCAAAGGCTGTGAAAGGTTATTTAAACGGATTAAAACCATATCAGGACGGCATACCCGGCGCAGATCAGATTTGGCTAGCCGCCATGGGGCCAGATGTGAAAGAATCAGTTGGAAGCCAGCAGACCCCAAACTTCTCCTTGGATCAAGTTGCGGCGACTGCCGTGCAATTGCTTAGATTCGACTATCAGCAATTTGCAACGGACATTGGCCAACCCTTACCGATAATCCAACAAAGGTAAATCATCATGAAATGTATCACTACCTGTATTGTCTTTTTGATAACAATTAGTACAACAGTGGCGGCTAAGCAGGTATCTGATGTGCCGATTAAAATTCTATTTGGCTCATGTTTACACCAAGATAAGCCGCAACCTATCTGGCAAGCGATGAACCAAGAGCAAGCCGATTTGTTTGTATTACTTGGGGATAATGTTTACGGTGATACCGAAGATATGGCTGAGTTAAAAGCCAAATATGCCAAACAGTGGGCAACATCGGGTATGCAAACTATGTTGGCGAATACTCCTACTATTGGTATATGGGATGACCATGACTTTGGTGAAAACGACGCTGGTGCAGAATACCCACAAAAAGAGGCGTCTCGGCAGATCATGCTTGATTATTTTAAGGTGCCTAAAGATAGCCCAAGACGCATCAGAGCAGATGGTATTTATACCAGTCATATTTTGACCCAATCCAATACAACAGTGCAGATTATATTGCCCGACTTGCGTTGGAACCGAAGCCCTCTTGAATCAGTGGGTAAGCTTAAATATATGCTCAGCAAAGCACCTAATGATTTAGGGCCTTATATACCCAGCAAAGATGAATCGACCACTATGCTAGGCGAAACCCAATGGCAGTGGTTAGAACAACAATTACAACAACCTGCAGATGTGCGTGTTTTAGCGACGAGTTTACAATTTTTACCTGAGTTTTCAGGATGGGAGTCGTGGGCAAATTTACCCCATGAAAGACAACGGTTTTTAGCCTTATTGGATAAATATAAAATAAACAACTTGGTGATTGTGAGCGGCGATACACACTGGAGTGAACTCAGCCAAATAACGCGAAAAAACGATAAGTCGTTGTGGGAAATGACAGCCTCTGGCCTTACTGAAGAATGGAAAAACGTTAGCCCTAATAAACATAGGGTAGGGGAGAGTTATGCCAAGGCAAACTATGGTGTGATTGAACTATCAGGTAAACAATTAACCATGAGCATTAAAAATGTGTCTGGCAATACCGTTATGTCACACATAATCGAACTATAAAATCGAACTGACAAACCCTTGTCTACAAAGGTAGACTTAAACGTCACTCCCCTTGTTTGGAATCGCTTATGAGAACGTGTTGCCTAGGTTTTATCTTAATGTTACTGAATGTCATCACTGCACAGGCCAAAGAGAACGATGCAGAAATGACTATTGCTGATTCACAAGTGCGGCTTTTACAATCTGAAATTGTCAAACAAGAATACCAACTGCTGATTAAGACGCCCGCCGGTTATGGGCAATCAGATAAAACCTATCCTGTTATCTATTTTCTTGACGCTCAATGGGATTTTCCTTTGATGATCTCAACTTACGGACAATCTTATTACGATGGTTTTATACCAGAAGCCATTTTAGTCGGTATTCAATGGGGCGGTGAAAATCCCGCCCCAAATGTATTACGCGCTAGGGACTTCACCCCAAGTCACATAGCTGCAGTTCCTAATTCAGGCGGCGCAGGCAAATTTTTGCAATTTATCAAACAGGAGCTTATCCCGTTTATTGGCAGCGAATATCTTACCAATGACAATAGAGTGTTAATGGGCAGTTCATATGGTGGTTTATTTACCTTGTATGCACTGTTTAACGAACCGAATTTGTTTAATGGCTATATCCCTACTTCGTCAGCATCAGCGTGGGATAAAAAGCATCTTTATTCTTATGCTAAGGCTTTTGCTGAAAAGACACTGACGCATCCCATCAGGCTTTATTCTGCGATAGGTGAATTCGATGACTTAATGCCTGCGTTTGATGATTTGTCGGCATTTTTTGTAAAGCAGAATTTCAAAGGGTTATCTTTTAAGTTCGAACGTATAGCAGGCTTAGGGCATGCCAGTTTAAAAAGCGCAGGTAATACCTGGGGATTACATTATGTGTTTGCCAAACCCAAGTTGGCTTTGACCAACGCACAGCTCTTACAGTTTGTAGGCCAGTATCGAGGCACAAAATCTGATGACTTAGTGGATGTGTTGATACAAAAAGGGCAATTACAGCTTCACATTTCCGATAAAAAACACCTGCTTTTTGCTAGCACAACACATGATTTTTACCAGGAAGGTGAGTTTCAACAAGCTAGTTTTGATTCCACAACCAAGCCTCAGAAAATGATTATTGAGAACTTCTTTGGTGTTGAAACTTTTTTACGGGGGGAGTGATTTTATATTGAATACAACATTTGGTTGAACAGGAATAAGGCAACTCACTCAACGTCAGCTGAGTGGGTTGTCTTAAAAAGTCTAATCGTTGCTATGTAAGCTAGCGTTTAGGCCACCCCATTTAGATGGATCAGCGACGACTGCTTCAACTACTCCTGATTGGCTGTTACGGCGGAATAATAGGCCATTCATACCTGATAACTGACGTGCTGCAACCACTTCGCCATCTGGCGTGGTGACCTTGGTTCCAGCGGTTACATACAAGCCTGCTTCAACAATACAATCATCGCCTAAAGAAATACCGATACCGGCATTGGCACCGACCATGCAGTTTTTACCAATTGCATTAATGGTTTTACCGCCACCAGATAAAGTACCCATAGTAGAGGCTCCGCCACCTATATCAGACCCATCAGCCACTACAACACCCTGGGAAATGCGGCCTTCAACCATTGAGCTACCTAAAGTACCAGCGTTGAAGTTAACAAACCCTTCGTGCATCACTGTTGTGCCAGACGCTAAATGTGCGCCCATACGTACTCGGTCGGCATCACCAATGCGCACACCTTCTGGGATAACGTAATCGACCATTCTTGGAAATTTATCAATAGAAGTGACAGCTAAGTGATGAACTTCAGCGGCAATTAACTCTCTTAATTCTTCCACCTTACTGGGTAATATGGGGCCAGCAGATGTCCATGCTACATTGGTTAATAAACCAAACACACCTTCAAGGTTAATGTTGTTGGGTTGCACTGCGCATTCTGATAATAAGTGCAGTCGTAAATATGCGTCTTCAGCAGATTGGGGTGCAGAGTCTATATCTAGGCTGATTTCGACAAACTCGCCTTTAATCAAGCCTACTTTACTGGCTAAGCAGTGACGCTCAATTTTTTTATTGCTGCGAGGAAACCATACATCTAAAGTTTTGCCACTTTCGACATCGATGTATCGATGTCCATTACGGGTGATTGTCATTGTTATGTCCTAAATTGGAGGATTCATTATGATCTTATTATTGCGTGAATTACGATGAATCGCAGCCAGTTTTTGTTTATAGGTTATGCCAAATGAGGCATTGGTCGCTTTCACTACAAGGAAAGTTCTAATTTAGCGTGCGGATTACCTAAATCTTTTATCAGTTGTATAACTGGAAAGTTATGTAAATCGAACTCTACGCCTCTACTATTAGGGTTAGCGCCAGTTTCATCAAAGAAACAAAATGTCAGTATTTGATTAAACGAGTTGCTGTTCCACAAATAACAGCGGTCAAATCCGCTTTGCATGAGAGCATAATTTTGTTGGCCTTCAACCCATTTTGAGCTTCTCGAAATATTACGCTTTTGAAAATATTCTAACCCCAAAGGATGCATCTGATTCTGTTCTTGCAGGCTATTAATAAATTTATCTAGCGGAATATCACCGTCTTTTTGTCCACTTAAATCATGGGCTTGTTGCATAGTTAAGGGTGGCCCAAATTTGTCAACGGCGGCACTAAGGGTTTGTTCACGTATGGGGGTTATACTCATATAGGCGTCTTGCAGATAATAAGTGCCTGTAATCTGCTTTATAAAACCGTTGTGTTTGTCGAAGTAAAGCTCTACTTTTTGCTCAAGGCGGCTATTTTCATATGGCTGATAAAAACTAAACTTGATTTTGTCACTTACGGTTCCTCCTCGAATATTACCCAACTCCCCCCCTTTTTTGTCAAGGTTTATGGCTTGTTGCAATACATTGTCACCGACTTTAACATCTTTAATTGAGAGCACCGTATCGACTGTTTGGCTCGTGTCATCCAAAGATAAAGAGTTTGATTTGTTAAAGCGCTCTAGACCACGCAATGCTTCAAAAGGATGTGACTGCGCCCAAGCCAAGGGCGTTGCCAAAACTGCCATCAAACTACTTACTAATACAAAACGTTTAACCACTTTTATTCACTCCTGATTGACCAAATATCGCGGTTTTTGTCATACCGCCATGTATCTTGTAAGACTTAAGTCTACGCTATTCAAACGAATGAAACACAAAGACGTAAGCCCTTACACTTTTAAAGTTTTTCCCATGATTTAATTTGCTAATGTATGTCACAAATTATAAATGCATTTGGAGTTGAGTTACTTGATGTCTCACTTTTTTCGTCACATATTTTTATTTGGAAACCGTTGTCTTATAAGTTTAGGACTGGCGAGTCTAGGCCTTCTGACATCTCCGGCGTATGCCAAATACACAGATATTTTTACTCAGCACCAGATTGATCTAAAATTTAACGTTAATCAACCGGTGTTAATTGCTGACCTTTTGCCACAAGCCGGCGCAGAACTTGTGATAGTCGGTGTGGATGACAAGCAACAACGTATGTTAGCTATTTATTTCTTTGATACACAAACCAATACCTACATTCAACAAGACAAGATCAATATTGCTGACAATGTTTTTGCCTATGATGTGGGTGAAGCACAACAAGACGGTTTACAGCGTTTGTACCTTTTAGACAAATCCATGGTGCATCGTTATGTGCCTGCCCACTTATCACATAAGTCGACATGGGTGAATGGCGAGACGGTTTCATCTATGTATCTTAGCGATAAAGCAGAATCGTTTAGGGAAATGGACTTTATCCAAGATTTAAATAACGATGGTCTTGATGATATTATTCTGCCGCACTTTGAACAGCTTAATTTATGGTTGTCCGATTGCTGCGGTGCTAGGCATCCCCAAAGCTTGCCTATTGCTGCACGGATTGAAATCAACCAAAGCAGTGTCAGTTATGACGACCAAGAGCTGTATTTTCAAGATATGGATCTAGATGGGAAAACAGACTTGGTGACAGTAGAACAAGGTCAATTGAATGTTTTTATACAAAACGAGAATATGCAATTTTCACTGATCCCCATCAAGATTAAAATTGATCAATCCATTTATGCCGTGGATTGGTGGAACATGAAAGGTCCAGATGGACAAGAAATGGATCAAAGTGATATTCAACATCGCGTTGTAAAAGCCATTGTTGACTTTAATGGTGATGGCATCCCAGACATCGCCTTGCAGTTTACGAAAAGCTCTGGGGTGTTAGATAAAACCATTGATTTTGAGTTCTTTTATGGGGCGTTAAAAGAAGGCAAGTTAAGCTATTCTGATCAAGCCAGTACCAATATCACCTCCGAAGACACCTTATCTAACCTAACATTTTTAGACAGAGACATGGATGGCAGACAAGAAGTGTCGGTATCGTCTTTTGATATTGGCATCTCCCAGATCGTAGGGGCTTTGTTATCTGGTAGTATTGACCAAGATGTGTTGATTTTTTCTATGAATGAAAATAATCAATTTGGTAAAGAGCCCCTTGTCAGTCAAGAAGTGGAAATTACTTTTAGCTTATCTTCGGGTACACGAGGCCAACCTTTGGTTAAAATGATTGATATCAATGGCGATACGTTTAAAGACATAGTGTATTCAGATGGCGACGAGTTGATTCGAGCGTTATTAGCCACACCTGATCAGCAAAAGCCTTACGCCAATCGTTCACTTCGTCAGAAACTGCCCATGCCAAAAAACCCCTCAAATGCCACAACAGAAGATCTCAATAGTGACGGAAAGATCGACGTGGTCTTACATCATGGCCCCGCAGACAGCTCTGAGCTATTGAAGAAAGTCATCGTGTTGATGGCGAATTAAGATTTCCTTTGCAGGATAAAAATTTCATTATGTTTAGGTGTTTGTTATCCATCCGCTGCTGATTAAAAGGCTGCAATAAGGAGCAGCCTGAGATAAATGTGTTGAGCCAAGACTAATCCAGCATATCTGATGCTGTTGATAATTCAGTTAACATACGTTCAAAAGCTTGCCATTTCCCCGCTTCGTCTTGACTTTGTTTACTTATGTAGGCTGAAACAATGTCCTTGCCTACATTATAATTCAGTACGTAAGCACGATATTGTTCAATAAATCGAACACTTTGCTCCGCTTTTTGTTGCGACACTAACGCATATTTTCGTCGCTGTTCAATGGCCTGCTCACGGCTGATTTCACCATTTAAATAAAGCTGCGCAGTGGCGGTAATGGAGTGGGATAATTGATCGGTTAAATGGTTTAGTTTGTCCAATACGTCTGCAGTAGTAGGATCTAATCCTGCAATAGGAAATAACACATTCCGTTCGTACAGCACTTTTTGATTATCAGGGAAAGCCAACTCGACCCCATAATTAGCGCTACCCTCAGCAATCAATGCATAAGGACTAAATAATGGAAAAATGGAGTATTCAACCCAACTTTTTTTATTCAGCAAGTTATTTTCAATCAGTACATTCCAAACATGATGACCCGGATAACCTTCATGACACCCTAGCACTATTGCTCTTTCGATTTGCATCGGGAAATCTTGATTGATTTGCATCAAACTCTTGTTGTCGCCTTGATACCAATTATACCCAGACCAGCTTTTGTCGGTGACATATTCCAACTCAAACCTTTCGTCCTTTGGCAATGTAATGTATTGGTCTGAGCGCTTTTTACATTCTGCAATGGCAAGATCCACCACCTCACTGACTTTTCCTTCGGTAATTGCAAACTGCTTGCGAAAAGTATCAACGCGCTGCGCCAAATCACCTTCGCCTGGCACCAACTTGTTTATCTCACTTAATGTTTGATCAAATTTTGTGAGGTCATATTCAGGAATGCTAGTGTCGTAAATAAGTCGCGCCTCTTCAGCAAAGGTGAATGTTTCGCCAACTAACATACGTGCGCGCACATCCATAGCCCGTACATTGCGAAATAAAGCTTTGTGACGCAGTTTTAGGTCTTGATTCGCTACATCAATTGCTGCTAGTTTTTGCAGCAGCTGACTAATATCAGAGGCGAGTTGTTGTTTAGAGCGCAGCTGCGCCTTTGCGCGTTTTTTCCATTCATCGGGGCCTAGATAAGCGTCAATGTAGTCCTTATCATATTCGCCCAGTTCTAATCCTAGTTTCACATAATGTTCGGCGGCTTGATTTAGCACATTCGCCGTGTCTGATGGCTTTTTCTCAACTTCAGCACAGCCCCATAGCAGTGCCATTAAGCTGAAAAGTAAAGGAATAGAAAATTGTCGATACCGTGTTGTTATCATAGATGATACTCCTTCAATAATTATCTGTAGACTCTACCTTATACCATTAGTCACTTCTCGCTTTTAGACATACTTAGCACTGATGTCGGAGTGTGTTTTGCTCTTTGTGTATTTTAAAATTGCTACTGACGTCCCTTGTTTTATTCTTGATTCAGTCTGAAATAATAGAATACGGTGTCATCTTTCTATACCTGTTTGGTCTAGGCTAGAATCCGTAGTTTACTAGGGGCAATGTCTGTAGCGCCTTCACCCCTGAGGTGAGGCACAAAATAACGTCTATTTTCAAATAGTTTATAACGCTAAATATCACTTATAGTGGTCAACTGAGGTTTCTAAATTTAAGCATCATTTATTTATTTTTCAGACATTCTAGTGCTGTGGTAAAATTTGTTACTTAACTTAGATATCATTGTTCTGAAAAAACTTGATATCATACCTCTCGTTTTTTAAAGGTTTCAAATCGAAATGATTTGAGTAACGTGATAATTGAACCAACAGAATGCGCTGTTGGCCTTAGGTTTTAATGAAAATACCAAAAAGATTACAACCACTTGTAGATGATGGTCTGATAGATGATGTGCTATATCAGCTTATGAGTGGTAAAGAAGCCACCGTATATGCGGTACAATGCGGCACTGAAGTGCGCTGTGCCAAAGTGTATAAAGAAGCAATGAAACGCAGTTTTAAAAAAGCTGCGCAATATCAAGAAGGCCGTAAAGTCAGGAATACGCGTCGTGCTCGTGCTATGGAAAAAGGCTCTAAATTTGGCCGTAAGCAACAAGAAGATGCCTGGCAAAACACCGAGGTTGATGCTTTGTTCAAACTCGCTAAGGCTGGGGTTAGAGTACCTGAGGCCTATGGCTGTTATGAAGGCGTGTTACTCATGGAATTGGTCACAGATGATCAAGGCGACGTAGCACCCCGGCTAAACGATGTCTCTATGTCAGCAGAACAGGCCATTGAAGATCACGCTTTGGTGATGGTCTATGTAATGCGTATGTTATGTGTGGGTTTGATACACGGTGACTTATCCGAGTTTAATGTGCTGGTGGACGATTATGGTCCGGTAATCATCGACTTGCCTCAAGTTGTGGATGCGGCGGCAAATAACAATGCCTTTAGTATGTTACAGCGTGATGTGCATAATATGAGTGAATATTATGGGCAATACGCTCCTGAACTGGCTAACACCTTTTATGCTGAAGAAATGTGGGCTTTGTTTGAAGCAGGTGAGCTAACGCTAGAGTCACAATTGACTGGTCACTATGAACTACCTGATGACGACGCAGACGTAGACTCGGTATTAGAAGAAATCAAAGCCGCTTTTGCCGAAGAACAAGAACGCCAAGAAAGAGTCAAAGAAGCCAACGAACCCCTTTAATCCATTTATGTGACATACCAAGCTGTGAACCTGCCACGGCTTAAATCTGATGGTAAATAAAGTGGCATAAGCGGATTGTCAAAGTGCGTTCATTGAACTGGCGGTTCTAGCTGTAACCAGACGGTCAAGGGTTGTCTGTAAATTGGACGTTATAGCGATAATCTGCGGTGGGGTTTAGTCATTTCAACGGCTTTGCCCCTCAGGTTAGATAAATAGCACTACTCAACTAATGTTAATTAGTAATGGAATACGACCCATTATCCTGTGGCTAAGGCGCCAAGGAAATGACAATTTCAACGTCACTGACTCCATCGCTTGTTCCAATTTTTAATACAGAAGCTGATAGTATCTGGCTTGTGGAATGCACATAGCGCCGAAAGCAAAAAAATGATGCTGTATGAATTGTATTTACCGCACCAAGATGCTAAAAAATTATTAAGTGTATAAATAATAGGCATTCACATGGACCGTTCAATTTTACTTCCTTTCTTATTTATTCTCGGACCCGTTCCGGCTTCAGCTGCATTTGCAGAACCTTCTCCGGCGACATATATTATGCAAGTCACCAGCAATTTGAGCTGCGAGACTCTAGACATTGTGCTTATTTCACAAGCCGATAATACACACGAAAATATCAGATTTAAATCTAGCGCCTTTTCCGCAGTTGATTTGCCTTCATGGGCTTATACGTTTGGCGATGTAATTTGTACAAAAAAAAGAAGTACACAAGTACACGACTTGCTTAGGGATAAAATTGCACCGCTCTACCTGACCGCTGGACAAGCCTATTATGGCGGACGCATTATTTTTCAAGAGATTGTCACAGCGGATGCAAACGGCTCTCCCGATGTCATAAGCAACTGCACTAGAATTACTACTCGTGCTCGCGGCAAGAGCAGCAATGAATGCCGCGATGGTATCGGTGTAGATACATCAGCCCAGACCTCCACGCAGATCAATGCTTATCTCCCTGAAGTTATCGATGAAGACATAGCGCTTGTGCGTTCTGCGTTCTCCGCGACAAAAGACCAATTGCTTTATTTGCCGCTAAAACTATAAGAAAAATGCATCTTTGTGTAGACCGATAGAAAAGAATCATACTCATTTCAGGTAGAACGGGAAACTCTGTAAAATCGATAACAAAAAAGTATATGTAACTAAAAATTAGATTATAAAGTTAGAAACACCAACACCAATAAAGCTTGCAAGGCGATTATCTAACTTTCCTTCAATTTATCTAAGTTTATACTTACTTTTGAGTGCCAATTGGTAGAGCAAAGGTAAATCAAAACGTCATTTTTCATGAAATGAAAATGCATGTTGCTTCATATTCACCATATTGACATCTTTTTTATATCCTTGAAGGACTATAGATCGCTCGAAGCCGTCTGTCGCTTGAGTGCCCAGACTGTGTCAAAACTCCAATGACCAAATTAATCACGCAATGCTACGTAAATGTGTATTTTATTGGTTAGAAAAACTTGGTCAGATTTTAATATAGAGCACATGTTCAAATCAATTTTTGTTCAAATGGTAGTTTGAAAATAGTTTTTACACAGCCTTTGCCAATAGGAGACATTGCGAAAAATTCACAAATTTCTCGGCGAAATTGCACCTAATGTTAATTCAGAATTTTTACAAGCTCATTTCATTTGTTTACCCTATTGAATAGATATATTATCAGGTTTTTTAGCGGCCTATAGAGGCGAGCCTTAGGCCAATACTTGCTGACAATACAATAAGTATTTCAGAATCTAAGAAAAACCCAATGGCAGTTGTTAAGCAGGCTGATGGTTTTTTATAGCTGTGTTGAATAGAAATAAGCCAAAGTTTTATTGTATTCCAGCAGAAGTGATATTCTATTTGTCTAAGATATAGCTCGCGTTTGGTATAATGCTAAGTTAAGTATAATGAGAAGTTGAACGCTATGAAAAAGACCCTCTTGATAATTGGATTCATTGCAGTATTCGTTGTTGCATTTATCTGGTCATTACCGGCGCCAATCGATGACGATTTGAATCAAATTGGCAATGGCAAAAAGTCGGTGGTTTTTATTTACGATCTCAATCGAGTAGTGAGTAATCAACAGACGATTGAAATTAATAATGCTAAGGCGGATCTTGGTGATACCGTGAATTATTTAGTATCACGCACAGGCTACCCAGCAACAGATAAATTTATGCAAAATCATAAGGCAGAAAGAGCCGAACTCTTGTTCTTCGATGAAAGCGGTGAACTTTTCAAGCGCAAATTTGCACTCGTCAATGCAGCGGATTTAACGATAATATTGGCTAGCGTCGACTAAAATGCCATTAGTATGCAGCTTTGATCTTCCGCTTTCGCTCTTTTTTGTCGTTCGCCAAATCGAATTACATTGTAAGATCACTAACTGGGGCTTGACTGGGAAGTTTGTGCCAGTTGCAGACCTTCACGGAATTACGATTTAGGATCAAGAGGCGTAAGTTTTGCAAATTAGGTTGGCTGGCTCTGCAACTGCTGTCAGTCGTTATTGTCTACCTTTCTTTGATACCCCAGAGCGGGTAATATAAAGGCACAGCCTGCCGCAAACCCTTGTTCTGCAAAAGGTGCAATGTTTTGCAAGGTAAAGACCTTTCCTCCTTGCTGTTTGCCTGTAGCGATGCGGTAATTGAATACCCGTGAATTTGCAATATCGGATCGTCTTCCGGCCCACCCAAAGTCAGGTAATCATTGTCACCCTCCCTCACTAATAAGCCCTCGCGCTCAAGAAAACCCGTCACATGCTGGCTAATGCGGTGAGTAAGGCTATTCAGTTCACTTTTGTCGGCGCTCTTATCGGGTGACTAATTCATCGGGAATAAATTTATTCATTACATCCATGTAATTCACCCTGCGGGCCAGCAGAGCTGTTGCTGTTTATTCCAGATAAACAGGCTGGACAACCAAAGGTTGCCCGTAGGGTGAGAAACAGTGATGTTTCTCATCTAAACGCGTTTTGCCATAGTTATCTTCACCATATACGCCATCGAGGTAGAGCATATGATAAATCGGCAGGATAGCCGATTTACACAGCCAGCGGCTGCCTCGAAGGGGTGAAGCACAGGGATGTGCTTCATGAAAATGGATATTTAAATGACTTCGGGCGTCCTGCCCTTCGCCCCTCAGGGGCCAGACTAGGGCTGTTAAAAATCGCTCCCGGCGATTTTGTCAGCGCTGAGCCAAATCGTTGGATCAGTGTGACCGCCCCTGTTTGTGCGGTCTGTTTGTTGTAGCCTGCTTTGATAGTGATATGTGTGACAAGTGTGCGATACACAATACCCAGTACTTTTCCCATGATCTGAGGATAGCTAGCAAACAAAAACCTCAGTTGAAAAGGGAAGCTCAATACTCATTGCCTAATGGGCTGATGGGGCAACACATCATCAACCAGCAAGGCGGCGCTTTCTGCCGTTCGCCGCGCACCACAGCTCGGTCTGGCAGACCACGACTAAAAGCCTCTGCATGATGACGTGCAGGATGCACAAATGCCGCGGACGCATGGATGCGCAGGAGCGGCCAACTGAATGCAACCAGGTGTTCATGATGACAATCTTCACAACGTATTCGGAAAAACATATTCCAAACGACCGCACTTGTGGTACTTTTCAAATTCTGACCGCACATACTGCGAATGTGTTGAATATGGCAAGCCGCGTTCCAGCGAATTTGTTAGGTATTCTGGATAGAGGAAGTCTTAAGGTCGGTAATAAAGCTGGCTTTATTTTACTTAGCGATGATTTGCTTGTAAAAGGGGCTTAGGCCTGCGGTATAAAGCTCGACATTAATAATAGCGAGCACACGCTATACCAATAAATTAACCAGTGCCGCTTCAATCCATTCTTTACTCGCGACGCCATCATATCTTGCCTCACCAATAATGATCGTCGGTACCACCGAAATTTTATCTTCCAGGTTTGCTCTACGCAGGGCACGTTGGTGTGCTTGAGTAAATTCATTAGTCTCAAGTGCGCGTTTTAGTGCTTGTCGCTCAAGACCGATATCATCGGCGATAGTTAACAACACATCGATATCACCAATATCCTGATTTTTTTGAAAAAAGGCGGACAATGTCGCCATAGAAAACTCATCACCTAAACCTGCTTGCTCAGCAAACGCAAAGGCCTCAAACGCTTTATCGGTTCTTGGTTGCGGAGAGATAGTAGGTAACTTTATATCAATACCTAGCTTTTCAGCCATGGGGTAGACTGCACGTTGCCAAATAGCGGGTAAATATTCATCTTCTACTTTTAGAGTTGGAACCGGGAATGGTCTTAATTCAAATGGACGCCACGTGATTTTTACCGGTTTTCCCGCAACCACTTCGCGGAGTAATTTTTCTGCTAGTAAGCAAAATGGACAGACATAATCGGTATAAACTATGATTTCACGCTTTACGTCGTTGCTAGGCTGCATAATTGAGCTCACTGTTTGGTTTGTTAAAAGAATACACAACAACACGGGTAAACGACGGGTAGTTAGCTTTGAGTATAGTTAAAATAAAACGTCATTTTTCCTAAAATCAAAATACATGATGCCTTATATTTTCCATATTGACATCTACTTCATATTCTTAAGGGAGTGAAAGTCGGTTATTTTTCGTCTATTGATTTACCGTTTCCAAATAATTCAGAATTAAAGACAAGCGCGTCCCGCTGTTGTGCAAACCAGTTTTGTTTATGATGATGAATGGCTTTTATTCGAACAGATTTGTCTGAGGCGGCGCTCTACTTTGTTGGGGCAGTAAGTCGACGACGTCGGCGTCTTTTGTATTCAGATGACTGAGTATCTTTGGACCACCAATGGGTCTTCAACGTTTGGAATAACTGTGGCTGAATGCCTCAGGGCTTGAACCAGCCCGTCAAACTAGTTTTACCCGTTAATCTGAACGATGAGTTCAAATATGGATATTGCAATTTAGATGAGATTATTTAATAAACATCACTGACTGGCGTTGGTCTATTTTGAAGTCAAATTCTCTTAGAAAATTCATGCCTAATAGACCATCAGCGTTTTTAATACTTTGCATGGGTAATATCACCACAGGTAGGTTTTCTACGGTGACGTGGTTGATGGTTAATTCTTGAAATTGATATATAGGCGCCATAATACTGCCACCTGCAGTGCCAATGCTAAAACGCCCAAGGTAGTTAATTTTATATCGGTTACTTAAACGATCAAAATATTGTTTTGATATCGCGGTGACAGACGCGCCGGTATCAATTAATAGTGCTACTGGGTTGCTGCTTAGTTTAGCCGCAACCACATATTGATCGCCAAATTGTTTGAGTGGGATAGGTCGCCCTAGGTTGGCGTTTGTTTCGCCTGCATCTAAGTCATCACTCTCATCACTCTCATCATTAACGGGTGATATTTGTTGCGCCACTATGATGTTTCTAATTCGTTGTGCGTCAGGGTCATTAAAGTCTAGGGAAGCCAATACATTTTCCATTAACCCTTCTTGAAAAAGTTCGGCATAAGCCATCGCAAGTGACAAAATATACAGTCTGTTGTTCGGCTCAAGTTGTAACAGCGGCTCCACAAACATCGCTAAAATATCCCACGAGTAGTTACGCCTTAACTGCTCAATGGTGTTTTTGCTTAACTGTTCGATTTGTTGTTCAATCTCATTATGCTGAGCACTCGTCATTGGCTTTCTTAACAAGTCGTAGTAGTGAGCAATGGCATCACTTAACAGAGTGGTTTCCACTTTTAATTTTGCTTCTAACAACAAAAAGTCCATGTCTTGTGGGTATTTTTTCAAATAGCTTTGTAAAAATGCGCCCAGCCTTAAAACCTTATGCTCTGTTAACCACGAGTTTGCCTGTGCTAGTAACTCGGCTCTGTCGCTTACTGGCTGATTAATTAGTGGGTTTTGGTTTGGTTTATCGGAGTCTATTACAGGTGGCGTTTGGCTGCTTTGATTAGCCAAATGCCCGGTGATGGTCAAGTTTAACCGTGGCTCAGATGATGTCTTTGATTGACCTTTGCCATTTTTATCCTCAGAGCTGGCGAACAAATTTCGGTTGGGCGTGTTGGATAAAAAATATAGGTTTAGCGCTAAAGAAGCGCCAAGACATAAAAGTAGTAAACTTATCCACTTGTTCATTTTGCTTCTATTTGATGAGGAAGTGATTGCGATGTTTGAATCTGCGCGGCTGGTCCATAGACATTGGCAAATTCTTTTGGCATACGTTTAGGCTTACCGGTTGATAGAGCAATACACACAAACTCGGTGCGGGCTGTTAACAGTGTTTGTTGATCGCTGCGGCGGATAAACTGAAATTGCCGAGCTAACTTAAGTTTGTTGTCGCACTGTACTATCCAAGTGGCACAATCAATCACGTCATTTACATGGGCTGCTGCTAAATAGTTGATTTCGTGACGAGTAATGGCCATGCCTCTGTCTAAAGCCTGATATTGCTCAATCGTTAATCCCAAATGCTTGGAATGTGCCCATGAGGTCACTTCTAGTTGACTGACGTAGGCTACATTATTTGCATGTTGATAATGATCAATTTGCTCAGGTGAGACTCGCCACGTGTTTAAAAAGGGATTGGGAAGATTCCAAGTCATAAACTAACTATACATCGGGTAAGGGATTAGGGGAATTGGGATTGGCGAGTTGTTGCATGATCTGATGTTCTTTATTCACCACAGGAATAATGAAGTCTTCAACATTGCCAAGGTTTTTAAAGGATTTAAAGCCTTTATCTAGAAATTCGTGTAAAGCTAAAACACCTGCCATCTTTGCCGGTTTGCGCGAGATAAATAACAAGCTTGAAATACCTTTCATTTTGACTACTTCAGCCAAGTCGTTGCCTAAGGTGCGAATATAGTCAATTTGTTTTTGTCTGTTAGCAATATTGTCGCAACTGATGTAAGCCTTGGCATAGGTGTCGCGATTGATTTCGGTATTCACTAGCTGCTTTGCTAAATCAAAATCCAGCTCAAAAGATAAGGTATTTAAGTATAACGCTGAGGCCAATGACTGGAGTGCTTTTTCCGGCAGAAATTTCGACATTTTTGGTACGATCCGGGCAATGTCTTGATCGCGCTGACTAAAATCATTGGGTCCATAGAGTTCGTTGATAAAAAATTCTACCGCTGGTTTAAAACGTTTTTGCTGATACATGTCCTGATGACTGACTAACAACCGTTTGCACTGCCAAGCCTGCACCGCTCTAATTGAAGGCATTAATCCCGCTTTTTCTGCAATTTCTTGCATAGTACTAATACCGTGTAAATGGCGAATAATTTGTTTGGTGCAGTCACTCATTATTAAACATGCTCACTTTATCAATTTTATTTTTCAATTGAATGCTGCCAAATACGTTAGCGTCTATCCAACCACGGTTGGTGTCACCATTTACAGCTTTGATTTTATGTGAACCCATAAAATGCTCGCGTGTGGCGCTACCGTCGTTATCACAATACGCCAACATAAAGCCTATTTTTTGTTCAGGTTTTAAGGTGATTGAAGGTAAAGGTTGGTTGTCGCTGTATTGATTAGGAAATAGCTTGAGTGCCACTTCCCAAATTATTTTTTCAGGCTGTATCTGATCGCGTTGCCAACGACTAGTTACGTGATCATTGTACAAATGGACTTGTTTATCGTCGCCAATATCCACAGCTTGGTTATCTAGGGCGATGTGGTATGCAAATGCGCTGTGATTATATTGATGGTTGCCACCTGATGCATCGCTGTCTATAAAGACTTCTAGACAATCATCATCCCAATAATTGACTTTAGGATCTGGCGTTTTATCAAATAATATGTCGTCAGTGATCTCTGCTTGTAAATAGAGATATTGGTTATCCCATAACAATTTATAGCGTCCAGAAAAATCCTCGGGCTTAGGCTCTGACTCAGCCATCAAGTAAGCCATAGGTTGCCATGTTGCATTGTCCCATGTTTGTTCAGAAATCCCATCTATCTTGATAGGAGTTGATGTAGAGCTTACATCTGTGGCGTAACTAATAGATGCAAAAATATGTGAGCAAAATAATACACTGCCAAACAGAAGCGTTCTATGCAAAAGATTTACACCTAATCATGGATAAATTAATTTTTATAGCTTGGCGTAATCTGTGAATGAAAACAATAGGTGAAACCAAACACCGATACAAATTGTTAGAATGGATTGGTATATAGCGGTTTTGTGTATAAAATGCTGCCAATATGAATATGAATGCCGTTTTTCCTTCTAAAAAAAATTTTTTTCGCTGTCTTCAGCTGGGACAATAGTGCACAACTCTCAAGATTTGATTGTATTATTTGATGCGACTTTTACCGAGACTGAAAATACAGTTTTGGTCAGGGGAGATCACGAACCTATCTACACTCCGGCTAAAAGTGCACAACAACGTCACCAGATTGTATTTGCCCACGGCTACTTTGCCAGTGCATTACATGAAATCTCCCATTGGTGTATTGCCGGTAAACAAAGACGTTTATTAGAAGATTACGGCTATTGGTATAGCCCTGATGGCAGAGATGTGACACAACAGGCTGAATTTGAAAAGGTAGAAGTGAAACCCCAAGCTATTGAGTGGGCTTTCTCCTGCGCGTCAGGCAAACCTTTTACGGTAAGCACCGATAATTTAAATGGTGCAGATGCAGACACTCAAGGTTTTCAAGAGGCAGTGAAACATCAAGTAATGTTTTACTTAGAGCATGATTTCCCCGCTCGTGCAGCAGCGTTTATTAGTGTGTTACAAGCGTTTTATCAAACTGAAAATCTACACCTGGAGATGTTCGATGTTAAACCAGTCTAAGCCTAACAGATTGTTTAAGTTAGGTTTGTTAGTTAATCCTTATGCCGGTATTGGTGGGGCATTGGCCTTAAAAGGCAGTGATGGTGTAGACATCCGCGAAAAAGCTTTGGCTCTAGGAGCAGAAAAAAAAGCGCTGGATAAAACCCGTTTAACCCTTGAGCATATTCTACCTATAAAAGACCAAGTACAGCTGTATGTTGCATCAGGTGAAATGGGCGAAACCTTAGCTAAGGATATGGGGTTTGATTATTTAGTAGTCTATCAGCCTGAAAACACTCAAACAGAAAGCCAAGACTCTGAAGCGACGGCTAAGGCTTTGCTTGCCCACCAGGTCGATTTGATCTTATTTGCTGGTGGCGATGGCACCGCACGTAATGTTTGCCACGTAGTCGGAAATTCAGTACCTGTTTTGGGCGTACCAGCGGGCTGTAAAATTCATTCAGCTGTTTATGCTATTACCCCCGCGGCGGCCGGAAGAGTATTAAAGCAAGTCATAAAGGGTGAAATTGTCAGTGTCAGCGACGCCGAGGTCATGGATATTGATGAAGCGCTGTTTAGAACAGGTAAAGTTAATGCCCGTCAATTTGGTGAAATGCAGGTGCCCACGGAACTGAGGTATATTCAGGCCGTTAAAATGGGCGGTAAAGAGTCTGATGAACTGGTTTTGGCGGATATCGCCGCGCATATCATTGAGATCATCGAGGACAACCCTGAGCATTTATTTATAATGGGCTCAGGCTCTACCGTTGAATTTGTTATGCAAGAGCTAGGCATTAAAAACACCTTGTTAGGTGTGGATGTGATTAAAAATAGACATCTGCTGGCCAGTGATGTGACTGCTAGCGAATTATTAACCCTGACCACGAATCAAAGCTGTAAGTTGGTGCTGACATTAATTGGTGGGCAGGGTCATATCATTGGCCGCGGTAACCAGCAATTGAGTGCGGACTTTTTAAAACGTTTAGATAAAGATAATATTCTATTAGTCGCGACCAAGACCAAATTATCTAACTTGTCTGGTCGTCCGTTGATTGTAGATTCTGGTGATACACATGTAGATCTTCAACTGTCAGGGCTAATCAGCATCATTACCGGATACCACGACCAAGTGTTATATCCCATCGCCAATTTAAATTTATCCATTAAGGACACAGTTTGACATCATCTAAGCAGCAACAAAACGAGCTTACTTCTTTTATACATAAAACCGAACGTTACTTAGACCAAGTGGTACAGCATGGAAACGATCAAGAGTTGTTTATTGCTAGCTATTTGCAAGGGCACTTTGCCGTGCAGGCTGGGCAAAGCCAAGTGCAAAAAATGACACAGATTAAACACTTAGCTGAGCTGATGGACACCAGTTTAACCGCTGCTTTTAGTCACAACGAACTCATCGCTGATGATCAGCAACAAGTGTTACGTTTATGGCAGATATTGTTAGAGGGTTAGCCGAATATAATTACCGATGGTAGTAGGTATAACACTTCACAAAATACAAAATTCGCACTATGCTATTTTTTGATTGGATGCTGGCGTGCATCCAATCAAAAAGGAAAGGACATTCATGGATATCAACGCACAAATACCTCTCCATGTTTATCAAAACGATGTCAGTCTATTCAAAGGGTGCCTATTAGTGAATTTCACCCTCTTATTGATAGTTTTCAAGAAGCATAAAAATATTCATACTTAAAAACTCACATTAAGGGTTTATTGTCGGTAAAGTGCGATTGGGACTGTATTGTCCTCTGCGAAAATATGACCGATTAACGCGTTGCCTTGTGAGTTTATCTGTAACTCAGCCTCTATTTCTAAACTCATGATAAACAAATAAGGTTCGACCCAATTTAGGAATACGTCTGTGCCTTGGATGACGCCACTGCCGTTGCCCACGTTGTTACCATAACTGTCAAATTCTTGTAATAATAGTTCAGTGCCATGTTGTTCAAGCACAAAAACATAGGTCCCTGCTGCATTAGTATAATGCCAGCGACCAGAAAGGTTGCTGGTGACATGGTATTGGGAAGTCTTATTCGGAATGATTGTTTCTGTCACAATATTGGGTTGATTGCTTATATTTTGATTTAATTTGGCATTTTTCGCCCTCAGGGCCGCCAGTTCTTGTTCCGCTAACAGGGTTTGTTTTTGTTGAGCAATACGTAAATCATCAATTTGTTTTTGGCGTTTTAATGCTTCAAGCTGCTTTTGGTGATCTTGCTCTGATGTGCTGACGACTGAATTTTCGGTGATGCTAGATGAGGGGGCGGACTGGGTGTTGAAATTAAATCCCCCTGTTGCCGCATATAATCCAGTCAGGGCAATGATTAATGAAGTGATGGCAGTTAACACGCCAGTAAAGGTTTGAAAAAACGACTTATGGGGTTCGCTCATAATATGTCAGTCCATTAGCAAAGTGGGTTTATCATTAACCTATGATTAAAAAGTATAGACCCAAGTTTGAAAACTGAACATGTCTAAGCCAAGTTTGATATATGCACTCAGGTTAAATATCAGCCCTGTCTGCGGATCAGTCCCCTGACTAAAAATCGATTTGGGTTTAAAGCGTCCAACAAGTTACTCGACAGTGGCAACGGCTCATTTAATATCTGACTGACTAATATCTCGGCGCAAAGTGGCGCCGTGGTTAGCCCCCTCGAGCCTAAACCACAGAGCATAAATAAGTTACTGTGATTAACAGGTTGCGGGTAATGTTTGGCAGGCAAGGCTTTATATAAGTCTTGATATTGTTCAGATTGTACCTTGCTATCGGGTACTGCTCCCACCATAGGTAAATGGTCGGGCGTACTGCATCTTATTGCTGCTCGGCCATGTGTTGTGGGCTGAATATCTTTCATCCAGTCACATTTCATCAGAGCTTGCTGATGCATAGTGAGATTGGTTTGTTGTTCGGATAATCGATAATCTCGGCTTTTATCATCTTTGACATAAGTTGACCCCATAGCGTGACAACCTTGCCATGCGGGAGTTAAATATCCTTTATGGCATAACACTGTGGACAAATTAGCCAGCTGGTTTTGACTGTTAATCGCTTCTACTTGGCCTCTGACTAAGCGAAATGGTAGTGCTGACATCTGCTGGAAATCCCCGCTATCACTTCCCGTTGCCATGATCACAATATCGGCGTCAGATTGGTCACCATTTTGCCAATTGAGTTGCCATGCGCCGTTTTCTCGCTCTAATGAGGTAAGTTTTTGATTAATAACGATGCTTGAATCGGCGGCTTTGACTAGCCCTGCGACTAACTCTGGCAGATTAATCCATCCTCCTTGTGGAATATATAAACCCGGATAGGGTAACTCTAGGTTGGCAATTTTTGTTGCTTGTTGTGCGTTAATCCAATGTATCAACGCATCTGGCCATGTCTCATTTGCAATTAATTTACGATAACGACTGGCGACCTTGTCATTAAACGCTATCTGAAAAGTCCCACACCATTGATGGCTATAATGAACACCTTGACTGAGTAATTGGCGATAGAGTTTGCTTGCGTAATTAAAAGACAATGCATGGATTTGACTAGCGTGTCCTGCTTCTGCATTGAGTTGCGGGTAAAACCCACCTTGGGCATTACCCGAAGCGCCTTGGGCTAAGGCATCGTCTTGACAATAAATTGTTGCTCGTAAACCTCTTTTACTCAGTGCGTAGGCACAATTGGCTGCTGCTACCCCCCCACCAATAATGGCAATTTTGGTTTTTTTGTGCAGCGTTGCAGGCATCCGAGCAAAATAAGGTAATCGGCTTAGGTTATCTGCTGATTTATCAATTGTTCCCACCAACATATCTTTTTTGCGACCATGGGCAGGTTGTTTCTGCACCTTAAACCCGGCTTCTCTTAAGCCTCGTTTGACATGGCCTGCTGCGGTAAAAGTGGCAAAGTGGCATTGATCTTTAGCCAGTAATGCCATATTTTCAAATAAGCTTTGAGTCCACATATCAGGGTTTTTACTAGGCGAAAAGCCATCAAGAAACCAAGTATCGATTAGGCCCTGTGGTTTATTTTCAATTTTAGGCAAGACATCATGCACATCACCTAACCACAAGTCCAAAATAACGTGGCCGCCAAGAAAAGTCAGGCGATGACATCCTTCCACGGAAATTGGGTATTGCTCAAGTAAAGGTTGAGAGTATTTTTCTAACTCAGGGAAAAGTGACAGAGCTTTGGTTAAATCGGCATGGCTAATAGGAAATTTTTCGATTGAAATAAAGTGCAGTCTAAATTTTGGCGTGTTGCTTTGTAGATTAAATTCACGTTGATTAAATTCATCAAAATGCAACATAGTCACCAATACGTTAAGCCCAGTGCCAAAGCCTGTTTCTGCTATGACAAACTGTTTTTCTTGCCATTTTTCCCAACGCTGTAATAGTTTGTTATTTTTAATAAACACGTGGGTCGTTTCATCGAGCCCCTTAGCATCCGAAAAGTAAAGGTCTTCAAACTGTGTGGCATAAGGGGTGCCATTTTCATTGAATCGAATGTGGGCGTTGGCAATAGTCAAATTAAATAAACTCTAGGTAGTCATACATACAAAGCATTGTGTATTATACATTTTAAGGTATTAGTGATTTCACAACAATCACAGTTATCATTTGCAAGGCTAGGACTTTCTATTTAAGCTAACACGTGTACGCTCAAAGCAGACCAGTTGGCTGAGTAAAATCATTAGAATGTGGACAAATTTTTCCTGAAGGGTTAATCATGAGAAGAGCGGTAATCACTGGACTAGGCATAGTATCTAGTATTGGTAATAATAAAAATGAAGTCACAAACTCTTTAAGAGAAGGGCGTTCGGGTATTACTTTTTCTGAAGAATTTGAACAAGCGGGTATGCGCAGTCAGGTTTGGGGTAAAGTGAATCTTGATATTAAAGAGCATATCGACCGTAAAATATTACGTTTTATGGGCGATGCGGCAGGTTACGCTTACATCGCAATGCAACAAGCGATTGAAGATTCAGGCTTGACCGATGACTTGGTTTCAAACGTAAGAACCGGCATTATTGCAGGTTCTGGTGGCGCTTCGTCTAAAAATCAGGTCGAGGCTATCGACATTTTGCGTGAAAAAGGCGTAAAACGTATTGGGCCATACATGGTAACCCGTTGCATGGGCAGTACCGTATCAGCTTGTTTGGCTACTCCTTTTAAAATCAAAGGGGTGAACTACTCGATCAGTTCTGCCTGTTCAACCAGCGCCCACTGTATTGGTAATGCGCTAGAACAGATTCAATTAGGCAAACAAGACATCGTTTTTGCTGGTGGTGGTGAAGAATTACATTACACCTTGTCAGCAGAATTTGACGCTATGGGCGCCATGTCAACTAAGTATAACGACGACCCAACTAAAGCTTCACGGACCTATGATACCGATCGCGATGGTTTTGTTGGTGCTGGCGGCGGCGGTATTGTGGTGGTCGAAGAGCTTGAGCATGCCTTAGCTCGCGGTGCCAAAATTTATGCTGAAATTGTGGGTTATGGTGCCACATCAGACGGTGCCGATATGGTTGCTCCTTCTGGTGAAGGTGCGGTACGTTGTATGCAACAAGCCATGCAAGGCCTAGATAAACCGATTGACTATATCAATACTCACGGCACCTCCACCCCAGTGGGCGACGTGAAAGAGCTATGGGCAATTCGCGAAGTCTTTGGTGATAAAACGCCGCCACTAAGTGCAACCAAAGCCATGACAGGTCATGCCCTTGGAGCCGCTGGTGTAAACGAAGCAATTTACAGTATTTTGATGATGGAAAACGATTTTATCGCACCGTCAATCAATATTGAAAACCTAGACGAGCTAGCAAAAGGCATGGACGTAGTCACTGAAACTCGTGAGAGTAAATTAACCACGGTCATGTCCAATAGCTTTGGTTTTGGTGGCACCAACGCCACTTTGGTGATGCAGAAGTACCAGAGATAGTTAAAACCTTAAACATTGGGTTTACCAAGCTTAAAATGATTAACAATACCGCTCACTAAAAAGAGCGGTATTTTTTTAATTATTTTTCAGGCAAAAACAGCACAAACATTAGCTATGCTGCTTTTATCAGCAGTTAGCGCATATTTAGAAAACATAGCTTGCTTAGTCGAACCATAGCGGCTATCTTGCCGCTCGAATCGGACGCGGGATGGAGCAGTCTGGTAGCTCGTCGGGCTCATAACCCGAAGGTCGTAGGTTCAAATCCTGCTCCCGCAACCAACCGATTCTTCAAAAAACATCAAAAACATCAAAAACATCAAAAACACAATCGCCCTCGGGCTCGCTCTTATTATCCGCGAAAGGTCGTAGGTTCAAATCCTGCTCCCGCAACCAACCGATTCTTCAAAAAACATCAAAAACATCAAAAACACAATCGCCCTTCGGCTCGCTCTTATTATCCGCGAAAGGTCGTAGGTTCAAATCCTGCTCCCGCAACCAACCGATTCTTCAGTAAAGCAAGCCACAATCGCCCTTCGGCTCGCTCTTATTATCCGCGAAAGGTCGTAGGTTCAAATCCTGCTCCCGCAACTAACCGATTCTCCAATTTATTTTTTTCAACAAACATCAAAAACACAATCGCCTTTGTGTTTGATCCCGTAACCCTTATTCGGGCAATATCCATTGATTATTTTGGTCTTTAATAAATTGAGTCTTCTG
>Ga0307488_10000680_pt1 | contig 28366 bp, 20 predicted proteins | sample SB02metaG_FD_202248 | JGI IMG/M metagenome (GOLD analysis project Ga0307488, IMG submission 202248) | Sea-ice brine microbial communities from Beaufort Sea near Barrow, Alaska, United States - SB 0.2 | ecosystem: Environmental > Aquatic > Marine > Coastal | place: USA: Alaska | collected...
ATATGGCTAACGTAGTAACCGAAGTAATAGTAGGTAAAGACGAAGGCGATACAAATACAAACTGGGAATTACAGTACCAAGATGTAAGAAAACAAGTTTGTAAAAGAACTTCTTACAATACAAGTGGAGGTGTACACTCAGGTGACGGCACCCCTTATAGAAAAAACTATGCAGGTATAGGATATACTTATGACTATGCTCGTGATGCATTTATTCCACCTAAGCCTAATGCAGAATTCATTTTAAATGAAACAACATGTTTATGGGATGCACCAGAAGGTTGGGTGGATCCAAACGCACCAGAAGAAGAAGTAGTATCATAATAAAACAATAAATGGCACAAACCAAACCTAAAGCAGGACAATTTTACGGCGTATCTAATAATGGTACAGATGGAGAGTTTCTACAAACTGATGGTACAGGTGGAATGGCTTGGGCATCACCAATAACTAATCCTACCATCACATCTATTGATTATCCAGGAAGTGCTACAGCAGCAAATCCTGCAGGTGGTGAAAGTGTTATTATTAATGGTACATTATTTGCTTCAGGTATTACATGTACAGTAGGCGGAACATCAGCTGTTACAGCTTTTAACTCTGCTACGCAAATTACAATAACTACACCAGCTAAAGCAGCTGGGCCTTATACAGTTGCTGTTTTAAATCCAGATGGAGGTACAGCTTCAGAAAATAACTTCATACAGTATAGCGGCGTGCCGGTATGGTCAACAGCAGCAGGTACATTAGGTAATGTTATAGAAGGAGTAGCAGCTTCTTTTCAAGTAACAGCTACCGAAGGTAGTGATACTATAGAGTATGCAGTAACTACAGGTACTTTACCAACAGGTTTATCTTTAGCTACAGCTACGGGAGCTATAACAGGGACAGCACCTGCAGTATCAGCAGATACAACAACAACATTTAGCATTACAGCTACAGATGATGAAAATCAAACTAGTGCTTCTAGATCTTTTAGTATAACAGTTCAAAACGATGGTCCTAGCAATCATTTCAACACTGTTTTATATACTGGGAATGATACAAATACATCTTATACTCGCAATATAACAGGTGTTGGATTTCAACCAGATTTAGTTTGGATTAAAAGTAGAGACACTACTGGTTTTGAGCATGCTTTGTTTGATTCTGTAAGAGGTGCTGGAGCCTCTAAAATATTATCTTCAGATACAACGGGTGCACAAGGATGGACATCAGGCGCTCCTATGAGTGCATTTATTACAGATGGTTTTAGTATTCAACCAAGAAGCCCTTGGAATTCTAATAATTTAATAAATAAAAATGGAGATGACTTCGTAGCTTGGAACTTTAAAGCCGGAGGAGCTGCTGTAGCAAATACAGATGGAACCATAAATAGTCAAGTTAGTGCTAATAACACTTTAGGATTTAGTATTGTTAGTTTTACTGGTACATCAAGCAACGTTTCTGTTGGTCATGGTCTAGACGCAGCTCCTGAACTTTTTATTATTAAAACATTGTCAACTGATAATTGGTGGGCATACACTACTGCAATTGATGGGACCATGGATTACCTTGTATTGAACTCAACCGTTGCGGCAGGAAATGGAACCCAATCTTTACCCACTTCAAGTGTTTTTTATCAAAATCAAACTAATGCAAGTATAGCCTATTGTTTTACTTCAAAACCAGGTTTTAGCAAAGTAGGTTCTTACACTGGAAATGGAAGTGCAAATGGACCAATGGTACAAACTGGATTCGAACCTGCTTTTGTAATGCTTAAAGGTGCTGTAACATCAAATGCTACGAATTGGTGGATTTTTGACAATAAAAGAAACCCAACTAATCCTTTAGGAAAAGGCTTAATTGCAAATTTGTCTGCAGCTGAACAAGCTCAAGGAACTTATTTAGATTTTTATTCAAACGGATTTGCTATATTATCAGGTAATGGTGAGTTTAACAATACTGGAGATACCTACATCTACCTAGCTTTTGCAGCTGACGGTTCTACAGCAACACCTAGTTTAGCTAATAGTTTTGCTCCTGAGATATATACAGGAAATGGAGGAACACAAGCTATTACAGGAACTGGATTTAAGCCTGATCTTACTTGGGTAAAATCTAGAAATATCAATTATGATCATCAACTACATGATTCTGTTAGAGGTGCTGGTTATGGTTTAATATCAAACAATACAGGTGCGCAAACTTTTTATAATACAATTACATCATTTGATTCTAATGGATTTACTGTTGATGCTAACAGTTATATTGGAACTAACGCAAGTGGTAAGACTTTTGTCTCATGGAACTGGAAAGCCGGAGGTACACCATCTATAAACACAGATGGAACAATTACAAGCATAGTTTCAGCAAATCAAGCTGCTGGATTTAGTATTGTAAAATATACTGGAAATAACACAGCTGGAGCAACGGTTGCGCATGGAATGGATGCTGTTCCAGAGTTGATTATATGGAAAAGCCTTACAAGTGTTTCTGGATGGAAAGTTTATTGTAATCAATTTACAAGTCCTACAACTCAAATAGTTGAACTTCAAGCCTCTGCAGCTGTTTCAACTAATACTGTATTTATAAATGGTACTGCACCAAGCACATCTCTTATAACTCTTGGAGCATATGGTGATACTAACGCTAGTGGTCAAGATATCGTAACCTACTGTTTCACATCAATTTCGGGTTATAGCAAGGTAGGCACTTATAGCGGAACAGCAAGTGCTAACTCAATAACAACAGGTTTTGAACCTGGATTTATTATGATTAAAAGAACTGATAGTGCTGGTAATTGGGTTATTATGGATAGTGCAAGAGGAATGGGATCAAATGCATATGCTTTACTTCCAAATTTAACTGATTCAGAAAGCGGCGGTTGGAATACTGCATTTACAGCTACAGGATTTACAATTTCATCAGCAGAAGCTTGGATTAATGCATCTGGTGGAACATATATATATCTAGCAATAAAAGAAAATTAATAAAAAATGGCTTTAACAAAAGTAACAAGTAACGTACTAGCAGACAATGCTGTAACAACGGGTAAGATCCTAGATTCAAATGTAACAACAGGTAAGCTAGCACAAAGTAGTGTTACTAGTGTTAAAGTGGGTACTGAGTTTACAACAGCTAGTGCTTTAACAGCAGCAGCTACAATTGACGTAAGCTACACAGCAGCTCAAGTATTTACATTGACGCCTAACGCTAATACAACACTTAATATAACTAACGCTGTAATCGGTGTAAGTAAAGTTATAGTTGTGACTGGTGCAGGTGGAACTAATACAGTAGGTTTTACAGTAGGCGGATCAGCTGGTACATTCAATAGAATATCTGGTACCTATGATGACACTGCAGCTGCTAAAAATTTTATACAAATAACATGTGTAGGTGCCACTGAATTCTGGTATACTATTTCACAAATAGCAGTTTAATATGTTTGGACAAAGCTTACTATCAGCTTTCGGTTCTGCCGCTTGTACTACGGATACGGATCAGTTATTTACAACAGATGTGCAGACTACAAGTTTAGCAACATATCAGTTAAATAATGCTACAACATCTATACCTAGTAACACATACCCTGGTACAGCTAGTAATATAACCTATGCTGCTGGTAAATTTGGTAATGCAGCGGTGTTTAATGGTAGTAATGCTTCAATAACAACTACAATTAATAAAACTGACATTGTTAATATAAATGATAAAACAAAAGATTTTTCTATATCTCTATGGCTTAAGCCACACACGACACCATCAGGCACTAAAAATATATTCGTAATAAACGCAGGAGCACCAAGCTATCAATATTCAGGTCTTGTTGCTACAAGTAGTGGACTTATTGCATTTTCACATTATCCTGGAGGTGCAAGTGGGAATGCAGCAGTTGCTTCTGCAACATTAAACGTATGGTCACATTATGTTGCGATAAGGGAAAATTCAAAAATGAAAATATATAAAAACTCAATTTTCATACAAGAAACAGCTATTACTACTTCTAATACAACTCTTACAAGTGAGACTTGGAATTTTGGAAGCAGGACAGCGTTAAATGATAATTTTTATGATGGTGAAATAGACCAAGTACGTATATTCCCTTCAGCTTTACCACAAGCAGCTGTAACAGCTTTGTATAACGAAACAACTACAACAGCTACTTATCCTTATGTTACTACTGAAGTTGCTAACCCTAACAGCGTTGCATACTACAAAATGTCAAATGCTACAGATCAGTTAGGTAATTACAATGGTACAGCTACTGATGTTAACTTTAACACTGAAGGTAAGTTTGGATTTGCTGGAGCGTTTAATGGTAGTAGTAGTAATTTTACTTTTACAGGTTTAAAAACCAATGGAAGCCCTTTAACTGTAACTTCTTTTAGTGTTTCTATGTGGGTTAATTTTAATAGTTTTAGTTCACCTCAAAATTTAATATCAAATTTAAATGGGCTTAATTATGAAATAGGATGGACATTAAATGCAGATACAAACGGTAAAATTGGCATATTAACAGATAATAATACAAGTGCATCTTGGTTAATGTATAAAATATATGAACAAGCACTTTCAATAAATACTTGGTATAATTTAGTTTTTGTATCTGATGGTACTAATAATCGTTTGTATATAAATGGAAATGAATCATCTACTGTTACTTATCCCATAGGTAGTCAAGTTGCTTTAAATGCAAACGCATCTGATTTAGAAATTGGCTTTGGCGGTTCTTCAAGAATACCAAACGGTTCAATAGACCAAATACGTATATACGACTCAGCAATATCAGCTGAAAACGTAACAACGCTTTATAATGAAATAGAATGTCCTGCAGTAGCAGTTACAAATGCATTTAATACTGTTTTATATACAGGGAACGGTAGTACACAACCAATTTCTACTGTAGGATTTCAACCAGATCTGGTTTTTTTACATTGGAGAAATACAGGAAATGCAAGAAACCCAATAATTTTTGATTCTGTAAGAGGAGTTACAAAATATTTAAAGACTAATACAAATGAAGTACAAGCCACACTTTCGACTACATTAACTTCTTTTAACATAAATGGTTTTAGTATAGGTAGTTCTGCTGCTGTAAACGAAAATAATAGTAATTGGGTAGCTTGGAACTGGAAAGCCGGAGGAAATTCAAACACTTTTAATATAGATGGTACTGGATATTCAACTGCGTCAGCGGCCGGTTTAGATGGTGGTAATATAAACCCAACTGGAGCATCTATAAATAAAGCGTCTGGCTTTGGTATTTACACAGCATCTCCAACTACCGCAAGTCAATCAATATCTCACGGTCTTGATTCTGCTCCAGAAATGTATATTTTCAAAACAACAAACGTAACAAGAGATTGGTATGTTAGTGTTAACGTTGGTGGAACTTGGAAATTTGGAACATTAAATACAACTGCTGCTCTTTCAACTACTACTGCTTATACAGCAAATTCAAATACTATGGTAATTGGTGGTGGAAGTTCTGTTAATGAAGTAGTTTACGCTTTTACAAGTGTACCGGGTTACAGCAGGATAGGTTCTTATGTTGGGAACGGAAGTGCAACAGGACCTGTAGTATATCTAGGATTTGAACCGGCTTTTGTTATGATTAAAAAGACTGATGCAACAGGAGCTTGGTCAATGTTTGATAATAAAAGAGACCCTTCTAATCCTGTTCAAAAGGTTTTACAAGCACAATCAAACGCCGCTGAAGCAAATGTTGGTAATGCCTGTAATTTTAATTCAAATAACTTTCAATTAACCGACACTAATTCCCAAAGAAATGCAAACGGTGGAACATACATCTTTATAGCAATAGCTTAAATTAAATCAAATGAGTGAAAAGAAAAAACCTTTTAGAGAAACAGGGGTTGGACGATTTTTAATCGAAAAAGCCCCTAGTATTCTGGGTATGGTCGGCGATGCAATATTGCCAGGGAATGTAATATCAGAACTAATTAGTGGTAACTCACAGCTATCTGAAGCTGACAAACAAGTTGCCCTAGAGAAGTTAAAAATAGAACGAGCTGAAATAGACGGCACAACCAAAAGATGGGTCGCAGATGCTAGAAGCGGAAATTGGCTTGCATCCAATGTCCGTCCATTGGTTCTTGTATTTTTAACAATATCATATGTTATAGGGTGGTACGCCGGCTATTCACTGGAATCAGTGACTTCATTATTAACTATAGTCATAGGAGGCTATTTCGGTTCTCGCGGCGTCGAGAAAGTATTCGGTAACAACAAACATAAAGAATAAGATGATTGAACAAGATTTTAAGATCTTTGGAATAAACGTAGGCGCAATGATATTTTCAATAATACCGGAAATGAATACACTACTACAGACAATAGTATTATTACTATCAATAGCATATACCATTTTAATGATAGTAAAAAAATCAAAAGAATGAAACATGAAATATTTTAATGAATCTGAATTTAAAGAGTTTGATAAAATGGACAGAGCATTGCTTATAATGCTCGATAACCTAAGAGAGGTATATGGATACCCAATCAAGCTTACATCAACATACAGATCGCCTGAGCATCCAATAGAAGCAAAGAAAGCAAAACCTGGGGAACACGCCCACGGTGCAGCTGTTGATATTGCGTGTATAGGCGGTGAAGCTACTTATAAGCTAGTAAAGGCAGCTATAGAAGTTGGGTTTACAAGAATAGGTATAAGTAGAAAAAACAATTTTGTTCACGTTGGAGTTGGCTATGAAGGCGCACCTCCTATGACGATATGGACATACTAAATTAAATTAAATGGCAAAGTTAATAAGAAAAATAAGTGTAGGCACAGATTATAAAAATGAGGCTATGCACTACTCAGTGGGTCAAGAAGTTTATGGAGGACATAAGATTTCAGATATAATTGAAAAAGATAAAACGTATCAAATATTCATAACAAAGAATGATGAAGTTTTACCTTGGAAACATTTCAATGCTAACATGGCAATATCTGTTGAATACAATCTTGACTATTAAATGAGATCATTACAAAATTATATTATATCAACAAACAATAGATACAACAATAAAGTTGATGTTGGCGATAAAGAGCTAATATTAAATACAGAGATCACAGAGCGTGATTATATGTTTGTTAATCGTATTGCAACAGTAATCTCAACACCTCTTGAGGTAAAAACTCCTATTGAAAAAGGAGATGATATTATAGTACATCATAATGTTTTTAGAAGATGGTTTGATATTAGAGGTGATGAAAAAAACTCAACTAGCTTTTTAAGTGAAGATACTTATTTTGTTACAGAAGATCAAGTTTTTGCTTATAAAAGAGATGAAGAGTGGAAAGGTTTACCTGATTTTTGCTTTGTTAAGCCTGTAGAAAATAAAGACGAATGGGGACTTAAGGATGATGCAAATTTAGCTGGAGAGCTAATATATACAAATGACTATTTAAGTTCAATAGGCGTGTCTACTGGAGACGTAGTGGGCTTTAAACCAAACTCTGAATATGAGTTTAATATTGAAGGTCAAAAATTATACCGTATTTTATCAAATCATATAACAATTAACTATGGATCGAAGAGAGAGAATAGTTCAAGCAGCTGAAAAAGCATTAATTGAACTAGACAAAGTTATAAGACAAAAAATTGATTTAGTTGAACTAGATCCAGAAAAAGCAAAAACAGCAGCTCAAGCTAAATGGGTTGCTATAGAAGATTCTTTAAAAATAGTAGAAAAAATAGAACAATTATCTGAAATAAAAAAAGATAAAAAAGAGTCAAAAGCTTTTCTAGGTGTTGAAAATCGCATTAAATAATGTACGAACAAACTCTATACACCATACATAAAGAACATTTAACTAGTAAAAAAGTTAAACACACTAACAAGCATAAGAACTTTGCTTATGGTTACAATGAAGATTTAGATTGTGTAATTATAAGTAAAGACGGAACTTTAGGTGATATTTATGAAATACAAGGTCTCAAGGTAGGATTACCTAAAACTCCAGATAAAATAGATGGAGAAGATCTTGAAAAAGCTGATCAAGTTTTTAAAGTAGCTAATAAACCAGAAACATTAAAAAAACTAAGAACAATATATGACTTTCAAGGCATTTCAGAAGACGTTAAAGAAAAATACTATCCTTACATTGATAGTGAGTTTACTAACAGGGATGCTGGTTATTGGTTCATGTGCAACGGTTCCGCAAACTATATTACAGGATCGCACTATATCTATCTCACTTGGACAAAGATCGACGTGGGATCACCTGATTTTAGACAGGCAAACAGGATATTTTACTACTTTTGGGAGGCATGTAAGGCCGATAGACGTAGCTATGGAATGTGCTACCTTAAGAATAGACGGTCTGGATTTAGCTTTATGGCGTCTTCAGAGACAGTCAACTTGGCAACTACCTCTAAAGACTCAAGATTTGGGGTCTTATCTAAGACTGGAGCGGATGCTAAGAAGATGTTCACGGACAAGATTGTACCCATTTCAATCAACTACCCGTTTTTCTTCAAACCAATACAGGACGGAATGGAACGTCCCAAAACAGAATTATCCTACAAGATTCCTTCCAAACGACTTACCAGAAATTCCCTTAAGGAAACCGGAAAAGAAGAAGAAAAACTGGGAGAAGGCTTGGATACCACGATCGACTGGAAGAATACAGGGGACAACTCGTACGATGGGGAGAAACTACAACTCCTTATCCACGACGAATCGGGTAAATGGGAGAGGCCCGACAACATCCTCAACAACTGGAGGGTCACGAAAACCTGCCTCAGGCTCGGTGCAAGAATAGTTGGTAAATGTATGATGGGATCAACATCTAATGCTTTAGCAAAAGGTGGAGATAACTTTAAAAAATTATTTTATAATTCAGATGTTACAAAGCGAAATCGCAATGGCCAGACTACAAGTGGACTATATTCTTTGTTCATACCTATGGAATGGGGTTACGAAGGATTTATCGATAAGTATGGGTATCCTGTCTTCGATTCACCACCAAAACCGGTTGAAGGAATTGATGGCGAAAAAATATATACGGGAGTTATTGAGCACTGGGAAAATGAGGTCGATGGTTTAAAGAATGATAGTGATGCTTTAAATGAATACTACAGACAATTTCCAAGATCAGAAAAGCATGCTTTTAGAGATGAAACAGTAAACTCTTTATTTAATTTAACTAAAATTTATGAACAAATAGATTTTAATGAAGAAATAACAAGAGAAGGTCACGTTGCTAGAGGTAATTTTGGATGGGCTAATGGAAAAGTAGACAGCAAAGTTGTTTGGCAACCAAACTTAAAAGGTAGATTTTATATATCATGGATACCACCTGTTAAGTTTCAGAATAATATAATAAATAAAAGTGGTATTAAATATCCAGGCAACGATGGTCTAGGCGCATTTGGTTGTGACTCGTATGACATATCAGGAACAGTAGGCGGTGGAGGTTCTAATGGAGCTTTACATGGTTTAACTACATTTTCAATGGATCCTTTAATACCTAGTACTAAGTTTTTTTTGGAATACATAGCTAGACCTCAAACTGCTGAAGTATTTTTTGAAGACGTGTTAATGGCTTGTGCATTTTATTCAATGCCAATATTAGCTGAAAACAATAAACCAAGATTATTATATCATTTTAAAAGAAGAGGTTATAGAGGTTTCTCTATGAACAGACCAGATAGATTAAGAAATAAGTTATCTAAAACAGAATTAGAATTAGGAGGTATTCCAAATACTTCAGAAGATATAAAACAAGCACATGCAGCTGCTATAGAGTCTTACATAGAAGAATATGTAGGTTCTAGAGAAGAAGATCATGGCAATATGTTTTTTCAAAGAACATTAGAAGATTGGGCTAGATTTGATATATCAAAGCGAACAGCTCATGATGCCTCTATTAGTAGTGGTTTAGCTCTAATGGCCTGTAGAAAACACATGTACAGACCTAACGCAGAACGAACAGTAAAAAAACTTGACTTTGGTTTTTCTAAATATAATAACAAAGGATCAAGAAGTGAGATAATAAGATAAATATGGCAGTAACAACAGGGCAATACAGCTCATTCCCGAGTCAGGCAGTTTCCGACGCTGAAAAGCGTTCAGATGAGTACGGCACGCAGGTAGCTAAAGCTATTGAACAAGATTGGTTTAATAGAGACGGCAACGTAGGAAGGTATTATCAGTCTTCTAATCAATACCACATGCTTAGACTATATGCTAGAGGTGAACAGTCTATAGGTAAGTATAAAGATGAATTTTCTGTAAATGGAGATTTGTCTTACTTAAACCTAGACTGGAAGCCTGTACCTATTATACCTAAGTTTGTTGACATAGTTGTTAACGGTATGCAAGATAGACTTTTTTCTATAAAAGCTGTAGGACAAGATTCAATATCTACAGATAGAAAAACTAAATTTGTAAAAGGTATAGAACAAGATTTAGCTGCTAGAGAACTTCTTAAAGTTATGGAAGCTGAGCTAGGCCAAGCGCCTAGAAATGTTCCAGAAGAAGAACTTCCTTTAAATAGTGAAGAGTTTCAATTGTATATGCAGTTAAACTATAAACAAGGTATTGAAATAGCTGAAGAACAGGCAATTAATAATATTTTTTTAACAAACAAATATAAAGAAATAAAAAAACGTATTGACTATGATTTAGCTGTTCTTGGAATAGGTGCTAGTAAATGTACTTTCAATAACACTGATGGTATTAAACTAAACTATGTTGATCCAGCTAACTTAATATGGTCTTACACTGAAGATCCAAATTTTAGCGATTGTTATTATTTTGGTGAAGTAAAAAGAGTTAAATTAAATGAATTAAAAAAAGAATTTCCTAGTACTTCAAATGAAGAGTTTAGGGAATTAGCTAGACAAAGTTATGACTGGACATCTTACAATGATACCTCTAATAATCAAAACAATAATGATGACAATATTGTTTCAGTATTATATTTCAACTGGAAAACTTGGGAAAACAACGTATATAAAATAAAAGAAACATCTACAGGTGGTAAAAAAGCAATTGAAAAAGATGATTCATTTGATCCGCCAGAAGATGAAAACGTAAGATTTAATAAAGTAGCAGAAGCTGTTGAGGTTGTGTATGAAGGTGTTTTAATACTAGGTTCAAATGAACTTTTAAAATGGAAAAAAGCATCTAACATGGTTAGACCTAATGCTAACACTAATTTAGTTTTAATGAACTACGTTGTTAGTGCTCCTAGAATATATAGAGGATCAATAAGTTCATTAGTATCTAAAATGATGCCTTATGCTGATCTAATACAGTTAACGCATTTAAAAATGCAACAAGCTATTCAAAGAATGACACCTTCAGGTGTTTATTTAGATGCAGATGGTTTAGCTGAAATAGATTTAGGTAATGGAACTAATTATAATCCTCAAGAAGCTTTAAACATGTATTTCCAAACAGGATCTATTATAGGTAGATCACTTACTGTTGATGGAGATCAAAACTTAGGTAAAGTTCCAATTACAGAACTTCCTGGAGGTGGTGGTGGACAAATTCAAATACTTGTTGGCGCTTACAATCAATACATTCAGATGATGAGAGATATCACTGGGTTGAATGAAGCTAGGGATGGTTCTGATCCAGATCCAAAAGCTTTAGTTGGTGTTCAAAAGCTAGCTGCAGCTAACAGTAATGTTGCTACTAGACATATACTAGACAGTAGCATGTATATAACTACTAGATTAGCTGAAAACATTGCTTTAAGATTTAAAGATGTTTTAGAATATCATCCTACTAAAAAAGCTTTTATAAGTGCTTTAGGTCCGTTTTCAGTAGGATCTTTAGAAGAAATGAAAGACATGCATTTACATGAATTTGGTATATTTTTAGAATTAGAGCCTGATGAACAAGAAAAAGCTTTAGTTGAGGCTAATATTCAAGTAGCATTAGCTAGTGGTAGTATATTTTTAGAAGATGCTATAGATGTTAGAGAAATAAACAACATACAATTAGCAAATCAACTGTTGAAATATAGAAGAATACAAAAACAACAAGTTGATCAGAAACAAGCGCAAGCAGCAAGTGCAGCTCAAGCGCAAGCACAAGGTCAAGCTCAAATCGAAGTTGAAAATGCTAAAACACAAGCAGAACAAGTTAAAACTGAATCTAAAATTCAATATAGAACAGCAGATATTGAATTAGAAATTAAAAAATTAGAAATTGAAGCTAGAACTAAAAGAGAATTAATGCAGTTTGAATATGAATTAAATGTGCAATTAAAAGAATTAGAATTAAAAGCTCAAAAAGAATTGGTTGAAAAACAAAATCAAACTCAAAAAGACGTTGCGGCTATGAAAACCTCAACAGCAAGTTTGTCAGGACCACCTAGTAGTGGTAAACCAGCAAAATCTTTTGAATCAAAAGGTAATGATGTACTAGGAGGTATTGATTTATCAAGATTTGAACCAAGATAACAAACAATAACTATTATATTATATTATGGAAGAAAAAGTACAAGTACAAGCCGTGCCAGAAGCTGCTGCGGATGCAATGCCACAAAACGAAGAACAAGTTGTTTTAGAACAAGCTGTTGAAAGTGGTGAAGTAGATAAAGATTATGGTCTTCAAGACGATGGTGTTTATAAAGTAAATTTAGATAAACCTTTAAATACGGAAGAAGATGCCATTCAAGAGCAAGAAACAACGAAAGTATCTGTGGATGTTCCATCCGAAGATAGCAAAGAGGTGGACAGCGAGGTACGGATCAAACCCAGTAAAAAAGAAGCTAAAAAAGAAGAAGTAGCAGTTAATGATGTACCGGATTCTCCATTACAATTAATAGAAGATGAAGAAGAAACTAAAGAAATAGAAGAACCTATTGCTTTAGAAGAAGAAAAAATTCCAGATGTTGAAGGTAAAGTTTTGCCTGAAAATATAGATAAATTAGTTAAGTTTATGGAAGATACAGGCGGCTCAGTAGAAGACTACGTGAGTTTAAACCGTGATGTTTCTAAAATGGATAATGTTACTTTATTAAGAGAATTTTACAAAAACTCAAAGCCCCATCTAGATGCAGATGATGTTGAATTTTTACTTAACAAAAATTTTGCATACGATGGAGAAGCGGATGATCCGCAAGAAATTAAAGCTAAGCAATTAGCTTTTAAAGAAGAACTATTTAATGCTCAAAATCATTTTAACTCTAGTAAAGAGAAATATTATGCTGATCTTAAGTTAAGAAAGCAAAATGATATACCTCCTGAACAACGCGAAGCAATTGAGCACTATGATAGTTATAAGCAACAAAAAGCTGAAAGTGAGGTTAAAATCGAAAGATTTAAAAAACAAACTGACGCAGTTTTCAACAAAGATTTCAAAGGTTTTGATTTTAAGGTTGGTGAAAACAAATATCGTTACAAAGTTGAAAACCCACAAAAAGTTAAGGAATTTCAATACTCTATTAATAATTGGATTGAATCGCATATAGATAAAAAAGGAAACGTTATAGACGCTGCCGGTTATCACAAATCTATGTTTGCTGCAAGAAATGCAGATAAAATAGCTGGACATTTTTACGAGCAAGGCCGTGCCGATGCAATACGTGAAAGTGCAAAAAAAGCAAAAAACATAAATATGGATCCTAGAAAAGACAATGCTTCAATGCCAAAAACTAATACATCTGGAATACGAGCTATTTCAAATGATGATAATCCTAATAAGTTGCGCGTTAAATGGAAGAAATAATTAATACTTAAAATCAAAACAAATGGCTTTTACAGCAAACCCGGGAAGTTTTCCCGCACCATTACAACCAACGCAAACTAAATCGCTGTATGCAGGAAACTATATAGATTTCACTGCAGCAGGATTTAAGCAATGGGGACAACAATTTTTACCTGATGTATACGAAAAAGAAGTAGAACGATACGGAAATAGAACTATCGGAGCTTTTCTACGTATGGTATCAGCAGAAATGCCTTCAGCTTCTGACCAAATTATTTGGACAGAACAAGGAAGATTACACACTAGATATGTAGGTCTAATACAAGGAGCTACAGCTTTAGCACAACCAGCTGCCTCAGCTGCAACAGCTGCAGTAGCAACTGGAGGTAATGTGCAACACTGGTATGTTCCAGTAGCAGCACAAACAGCAGTTACATCAGCAGGTTCTACAACAGACCAAACTACAGCTGTCAACTTTAGAGTTGGACAAACAGTTATGATTCAAAAGCAATCTTCTGCTACATCAGCAGTAGGTGCAGCTGGAACACCAGTAGTTAAAGGTGTAGTAACAGCAGTTTCAGTGCAAAACTTTAGTATTAAAACATACGGAGCTGTACCACAAGTAGTTGCTGGAGATAGATTCACTGTTATTGCTTATGGTTCAGAATTTGCAAAAGGAACGTCAAGTTTTATTGGTAAATTAGATCCTAGTTATGCTACTTTTGCAAACTCGCCAATTATTCTAAAAGAAAACTATTCTATCAATGGATCTGACACAGCTCAGATTGGATGGATTGAAGTTACTTCTGAAAATGGTGCTAATGGATACCTGTGGTACATGAAATCAGAACATGAAAATAGACTTCGTTGGGAAGACTATCTTGAAATGTCTATGGTTGAAGGTGAACTACAGAAAAATACTGGTGCTGTCTTAGGATATGGATCAACAGAAACAGCTAAAGGTACTGAAGGTTTCTTTGCTGCTCTTGAATCTCGTGGTAATGTTTATTCTGGTTTCGGCGCTCAAGCTGCTGGAGGTGGTGCATTAACAGACTTTGATGCAGTTCTTGTTCAGTTAGATAAGCAAGGTGCAATTGAAGAAAACATGCTTTTCTTAAATAGAAATCTATCTCTAGAGATTGATGATATTTTAGCACAGCAAAATGGAGCTTACGCTGGTGGTACTTCTTTTGGAGTATTCAACAATGATGAGGATATGGCCCTTAATTTAGGATTCAGCGGTTACCGTAGAGGTTCTTATGACTTTTACAAGACTGACTGGAAGTACTTAAATGACTGGTCTACTCGTGGAGGTTTTGGTGATATTGAAGGTGTATTAGTGCCAGCAGGTACTTCTACAGTTTACGACCAACAATTAGGTCAAAACATCAAACGTCCATTCTTACACGTAAGATATAGAGCTTCAGAAGTTGATAACCGTAAAAACAAATCTTGGATTACAGGATCTGTTGGAGGTGCTGCAACTACTGACGTAGATGAAATGAGAATCAATTACTTAAGTGAAAGATGTCTTATTACACAAGCGGCTAACAACTTTGTACTATTCAAAGACGCTTAATTTACTAACAACAATAGGATACGGGCTCTTCGGAGCCCAGTATTCTTATTTTATATTATTTAATCATGACTACAACAAAAACTAAAATATCTAATGTTTCTCCTTTAGAAAATAATTGGGAAATAAAAGATAGAACATATGTATTAACAAATAATAGAGCACCTATAACTTGGACAATACAAACAAAAGGATCACCTAGAAAACCATTATTATGGTTCAATGAATTAACAGGAGAAAACAGAGAAATGAGATTAGCTTCTAATTTTCCTAGTATCTTTGTTGATGAACAAAAAGGCACAGCCTTATTGGAACATATAATATTTGAAGATGGTGTTGTATTTGTACCTCGTAACAAGCAAAATGTTCAAAAAATGATGTCCATGTATCATCCTTTAATAGGAGTTTTATGGGAAGAAATTGATGAAGTTAAAGATGCTGAAGATGAAGTTGATTACATAGAATATGAATTACATGCACTAAACTTAGTTCAAGATTTAGAAATAGGTCATTTAGAAGCAATAATGAGAACAGAAATGGGATCAGGTGTATCTAAAATGGCATCTAAAGAATTAAAAAGAGATGCATATCATTTTGCAAGAAGCAACCCTAAATTATTTATTGAGTTAAGCGAAGATGAAGATCTTCAGTTAAGAAACTTAGCCAATAGAGCTGTTGAAACTGGTATAATTAAATTAACAGATGAAAATACAGTGTTTAAATTTGCTAACGGTAAAAAAATAATGACAGTTCCATTTGATCAAAACGCATATGGAGCACTAGCACAGTATTTTAAAACCGATGACGGTTTAGATTTAATGAAATCTATTACTAAAAAACTAAGCTAACTACTTGATATAGAGTGAGAAATTAACTCTATATCGCCGAATTAATAATAAAAACAAATAAATGGTAAATATAAATACTGTATATAACGCAGTTCTTGTTATCACTAATAAAGATAACAGAGGCTATATAACCCCTGAGGAGTTTAATAGCTTAGCTACTCAAGCTCAAGAGTCTATATTTGCAAGTTATTTTTTAAGAGAAATGACTTATGAAATGCAAACGGGTAATAGCAACATACAAAGTGATTTTTCAAATCCATCACTTACTGCTGCGCAAAAAATATCAGCATTTTATAATACCGCTACATTAACACAAGCAGCTGGAGTGTTTACATATCCTATTGATTTTTACAAATTAGGTGTTGTTAATGTTAACGAAGTTGCAGCTGATCATGCATCACATGAGGAAATAAAATATATTAATTTATCTCCTTTAGCTTATCCTGTTGCATCTCAACCAGTATATACGCTAAATAAAGAAGGTGTAAAAATTTATCCAAGTACAGTAACAACTGGTGTTACTTTAGATTATTTATCTAAACCTGTACAACCTAAGTGGGGATATGTTTTAAATGGAACTATTCCTTATTATGATCCTACACAATTTGATCCTGCAACTGATAGTTATGACGTAAATGCCAAGTCTTATAATTTTTCACTAGATCCTTCAGAGCAATCTGAATTAATAGTTAGAATATTAAGCTATGCTGGTGTTGTTATAAAACAAGGCGATGTAACTCAATTTGCTCTAGGTAAAGAACAAGAACTTCAAACAACTGAACAATAATGGCAATATCAAGAAGACCTTTAGATGTAGATAATTATTCCGCATTAGACGGTGGTAATGGAACAGAAATACCTGGGACTTACAGAAGAACAAATCTAAACGATCTTATTAATAATTTTCTAGTATCATATGTAGGAGACGGTAAGATTCTTACTAAAGTACCTAGATATGAAGTTGCTTTCTGGGCTCAAAGAGCAGTGCAAGAGTTTAGTTATGATGTGTTTCAGTCTGAAAAAGCTATTGAAATACAACTTAGTACTACATTACAAATGTCTTTACCTTCTGATTATGTAAACTATGTTAGTTTTTCGTACACAGATAAGTTTGGTAACATGAGACCTATATTACCGTCTCAAACAACAAAACCAAACAAAGGCGTAGCACAAGATGAAAACTATCATTATCTGTACGATCAAGCAGGTGATATTATATTTGCTGAAACATCGGACACTATAGATAGATATCAAAAACAATTGTCTCTATTAACTGTATCAGAACTTAGTAGTTATTACATAGGATATTATAACAGTATTTATGGGCCAGAAAATATAGGTGGTATGTGGGGACAAAGATATGGTTTGGTTCCTGAATTAGCAAACATGAATGGTACTTATGTATTGGACTTAACAGCTGGACAAGTTTATTTTAGTTCAGGATTTAAAGCTAACGACTTAATAACATTAAGATACATATCAGATGGTTTAGGTGCTAATGGAGATTTTTCTAACGTATTTGTACCTAAAATGGCTGAAGATGCAGTAATGACATCAATGTTATATAATCTTACTAAGTTAAGACAATCAACAATACAAATGTCAGCTGTGTTTAAGAAAGAAGCATTTGCAAAAATGCGTAATGCTAAAATAAGATTATCCAATATGAAACTTCCGGAGATTACACAAATCTTTAGAGGTAAAGCTAAATGGATCAAACACTAATAAAATTATATGCCAGAAATTAAGAAGCAATTTAACGGTGGCCGAATGAATCGAGACAAAGATGATAGATTAGTTCCTCCTGGCGAATATAGAGAGGCTCTAAATATTAACGTTGGTAAGTCGGAAAGTGCTGATATGGGTGCTATTGAGAATTTATTAGGTAATATTCAAGTTGCATCTTCAGGTATAACTGACGGATCTTGCATTGGGTCTTATAGAAGCAATAGTGATGATAGAATATATTTTTACGTAACATCTAACGATTCTTATGATGGAAGTAATGGAGGTACTCATGGTATTTTTTCATATGACCAATCATCAAAACAATTAAGAACTTTAGTAAGTGGAGCAGATTTAAATTTTCACAAAGACTTTAAAATATCAGGAATAAATCTTGTTGATGATTTACTTTTTTGGACTGACAATAGAAATCCTCCAAGAAAAATAAACGTAGTAAGAGCTGTAAATGATCCTACATACTATACTTCTGTATCATTTGACAACTTAGCTTCTGTAGCTAAATTTACACCTTATCTTTCTCCAACAATTCTTGCCGTTGGTACTACTGATGAACAAGGTAATCCTATTACTTCTAACTTTTTAGAAGAAAAATTAGTAAGATTTTCTTATAGATGGAAGTTTGACGATGGTGAGTATAGTACATTAGCACCTTTTTCTACAACTATATTCTCTAGGATGGGTAATCCTGACACGATATCTACAAGTATAAATACTTTTGGAGAAATAGAAACTTTTGTAAATGCTATAAAATCAGTACAATTTCAAATACCAACACCTGTTGGTTATGGTATAACAGAAGTAGAATTAATATACAAAGAAACAGGATCAACTGCTTTGTATGTTGTTGAAGATAAGCCTGTTGCAGGTGAAGCTTCAATAAACTTTTTCTATGCTTCACAAGATCCATTTAGAACATTACCAGGAGATCAGTTAACTAGAGTGTACGATGCTGTTCCTAGAATAGCTCAATCACAAGAACTAGTAGGAGGTAGATTAGTTTATGGAAATTTTTTACAAAACTATAATATACCAAACATTGATTTCACAGTAACTAGAACTGGTGAAAACGCAGCTAGAGCTAAGTGGGGACCAGGAGTAAATCCACTTTCTTTAAAATCAAGAAGAACATATCAAATAGGTATTGTATTAGCTGATAAATTTGGTAGACAATCACCTGTTATATTATCAAACTCAGGTGGTGATACGGTTTATGTTGATCCAACTACTGGTGCAGCTGATTCAACAGATGCATTTAACGCATTAAGGATTGTATTTACAGATCCAGTTAATCAAATTCCAACATGGGCTTACACCTATAGAATTGTTGTAAAGCAAAGAGAACAAGAATATTATAACTGGATATCAGCTGTATCTTCACTTAATGTTGTAGAAAGATTAGGTGATAGTCAAAATAAAATACCTAGAGATCAAACAGCTGTTATACCACCAAGTACATCAGCTACAATATCTCCATGTGATGTTTCTGTTTATCCTAAGTATGTAGGAGGTCAAAACATTGTATCTTCTGTTTATGGAGCTTTACAATCTATTCAAGCTATAGCAAATCCAACAGGAGAAGCCTCAACAACAACAGTTAATAATAGTGGTGCAGCAGTTTCAAGTGGTATAGCTGTTTACGAAACACAACCTTTTGAATCTGACTTAGATATATTTTATGAAACATCTACAGGCGGATTGGTTACTGACATACCAGCAATAGCTATAAATATAGATTTTTTTAATTGTTACTTATTAGATTTTAATCCAACAGGATCAGGAGCTAATATAGAATTAAACAGATTAAGAGCTGGATACAATCAGCAATTTTTTGATGTTGGTGTTAGAGCTTTTGTTGTACAAGATAACTTTGCTGAAGAATTAAGATTTAACACTTTAATACATTCTAGTGGACTTTTTAACTCTAGAACTGGTATTAACTATATAAATCAATTTAATGAATCTGAAGGCGGTTTAACTGTATCTGTAGATCCACAAGATGGCTCAATACAGAAGCTTGCTGCTGATGATACACAGTTATTGATTTTTCAAGAAGATAAAATATCTAGATCACCTATTGATAAAGATTTTATTTACTCTGCTGAAGGTGGTCAAATACCTGTAACAAGTAATACACAGTTTTTAGGTACAGTAGCACCTTACGCTGGTCGATTTGGTATATCTAAAGATCCACTTTCTTATTCTGAATTTGGATTTAATAAATACTTTACAGATAGAAACAATGGATCTGTTTTAAAACTAACACCTCAAGGTATTGAAGAAATATCTAATATAGGTATGGCAGATTTCTTTAGAGATGCTTTAAAAGCTGCTATAACTATTACTAGTAGCTATGATGAATATTCTAGTTTACTAATGCTAACTATAGTAGGCCAAGGTTTTGATGGTAATCCAGATACAAATGTTGGAACTGCTGCTGATGGTTACTTAACTATTGCATATGATGAAAATTCTCAGGGATGGAGTAGCTTTAGATCTTTTAATCAAGAGTCTGGTTTAAGTCTAAACAATACTTATTATACTTTTTATCAAGGTAGTTTATGGAGACATAATGACACAACACCTGGATTTAGAAATAACTTTTATGGTTTAGGAACTCAACCTTCTTTTGTGCAACCTATATTTAATGAATCTCCTTCTACTATAAAACAGTTTAATACATTAGGATACGAAGGATCTAGTGGTTGGTTATTAAGTTTTATAGAAACTGATGTAACAAGCATAGGTACTTTACCCCAAACAATAACCACAATATCTACTTCATTGCAAATAACAGGTACAGCTGTTAATGGAAGTTTAACAGGTGAATCAACATTAATTGGAGAACAAGGAGATGTAGTTCAGTGGATAATAACTGCTACACCTATAAGTTTAGCATATAAATTTCTCACGCCTGGAGATATAACTCTTGGTGGAAATAGTAGTTTAACAGTTACTAATCCTACTGGTTTAACAGCTGAAGGAAATATAGTTTTTAGAGTTGCTTATACAATTGGTTCTACTGATTCTATTCAAACTCTTACTGTTGGTGGTGTAGGAGCTATATTAGCTAACACACCAGCTTTATTAACTATAAATATTAATGATGCAGTGGCTAATGCAACACCTACTCCAGCTTCTAAAGTATTTAACATTGTTGGGGTTCAAACTTATGCATTTACATTGTTATCAGATGCTGATTATTATATAGATCCTGCAAACATAGTAGTTGACATTTCTGGAATTTCATCCTTTAATCCAACTGCAGCATCAATAAGTAGAGTAACAGCGGCATCACCTGCGGTAGCTAACAATCAAGATAACGCTAAGTATTCTTATGATTTAACTGTACCTTCTACAGCTTCTTCAGGAACCGTAGCAGTAAGTGGTGTGGCAACACTTAAGACTTTATTGTCTTGGAGTATACCTACGGTTAACATGACTTATGCTGTGTTTAGTGCGCCTTATGTTGGTACATATAAAATATCACCTTTTGATACTACAAATATAACGGCTACGGTAAGTTATTCAGCCATACCAGCTAACATGACAATGACGCCTACTAGTGCTACTTTTGTAGTAACAAACGGAGCAGTCGCAGGTTCGCCTGTAGTTGCGTCAGTTACTAATACAGCTATAGATGCAGGTACAAGTTTTAGTGCTGTATATAGCATAGTTTTAACATCACCTAGTACTCCTGGTATAGGCGCAATAACAACTGTAACTGGTGGACCTGAAGTTGCTTTTATAAATCAATTTTCTCCTACTCCTTTTGATAATACTGGATTACCTGCACAATCAATAAACGGTTTAAGCAATGTTAGCGTTGAATTAATTGCAGATCAATCTTGGATTTTAATGAATGGTAGTAATAATGATCTTAATCTAAATCCTTTAACAGATTTTACAATAAGTCTTGAAGCTAATAATACAGGTGCTCAAAGAATTGCAAGTATAAGTGTTACTAATACAAATACTAGGATTACAGGTTTAACACCTAAAACTTTAACAATAATTCAAAACGCTTAATATGGCTATAGTAAATTTTCCTTTTCAAGAAAAAGAAGGCAAGTATTTTGCACCAATTAGTTCATCCGAAGCTAATTACATTGTCGTAAACGGATCTTTAACTCAAACTGATGATAAAATTATCAGTGGAATTAAAGGTTCTTACGCCTCTGTAAGATTAACTTTACCAGCTCCGGCTGCAGCTTCTAAAACAGAATTATTTGCTGTAAACTCGCAAACAGTATTTTCTTCACAATAAATATTATTAAATTAAATGGAATTAACAAAGAAAGAACAAGAGTTAGTTAAAAAGCAAGATTTTAGAGATTTATGCTTAAACGTTGAGCAAAAATTATTAGATCTTCCAGAATCAGTAAGTGGTGAAGATTTAGAAAAAATTATGCCAACTAAAAGTACTTTTGCTGATGGTTGTTACATTAGAGAAATATTTGTTCCAGCAGGACAATTTTTTACAACAGAAATACATAAAAAAGATCATCCTTTTTTCTTATTAAAAGGTAAACTATCTATGGTTTCTGAACATGGTGTTTTAAATATAGAAGCGCCTTATCATGGTATAACAAAAAAAGGAACAAAAAGACTTGTTCAAATACACGAAGATGTTGTTTTTATAACTGTTCACGCTACAGATAAAACTACAGTAGAAGAAGTAAGAAAAGATGTTTTAGCTGAAAGTTTTGACGACCCAGCTGTTTTTTTAAAACAATAATTAATTAAAAAAAAAATGGATATATTATTAATATTAGAACCTTTACAAGAAGTTTGTATTAACCTATCTAGTGGTATAGATAGTAATTTAATCAAAGGATCTTTTGTGGGTGTAAGTATTGGAACAGTTGCTCTAGTTTCAGCTGGTGTTGCTGTGGCTGCTGGAGGCGCTAAAGCTTTAATAAACTCAAAAGGTATAAAAGGAAAAAAAGCAGATGCTAAAGTAAAAGCAGCGTTGCTAGAAGAATCTATTGAAAATTTAGAGGCAAATGAATTTACCAATGCATATGAAGGCATGGCGGGTGCTACTTATGATCCAAAAGAAGCTGCATTAGCTGATTTAAAACAAAGAGCTGAGTATGGCGATCCAAAATTACGTGAAGAAAATATTTTAGCAAAAGCTAAAGGATATCAGTCTGAAGGTTATGAAGGAGAAGGATATAAGTCTGAAGGTTATAATGCTCAAGGTACAAACGTTGGTGGTTTAGCAAGAGGAGCAAATACTGGTCTAACCAATACAATGAATAATCTTCAAGTTTCTACAGCTGCTGCAGAAATGCAAGCTCAAGAAGCTGATCAATCATTAGCCGCATCTCAAGATTTAGCTGCTCAAGCTGGTACAGGTGCCGGTGGAGCTACAGCTTTAGCTGCTGCTGCTGCAAAATCAAAACAAGGAGTTTCAGCTTCTATAGATCAACAAGTTAAAGCTAATGAGCAATTAAGAGCTCGCGGAGAGTCTGAATTACAAAGAGCACAACTTGCTCAAGGTAATACAGCTTCACAGTTTGATTTAGGTCAATCACAATTTAATGTTGGAGCTGTTAATAGAGCCTCAGAATTTGGTGCAAGTGCTGCTAATCAAGCAGAACAATTTGGTGCTGCTGCTAGAAATGAATCTAATAGATTTACAGCAGATGCATTGAATCAAGCTAGTAGATTTAAAGCTCAAGCTCAAAATCAATTTGCTCAATCTAGGTTTAGTGCTGCTAACCAAATGGATCAGTTTAATAGAAGCACTGAAAACCAATTTAGCATGGCTGATACACAGTCTGAAAATCAATTTAATTTAGCAGAATATCAAGCTGGAAACAATATGAATCAATATAATGCAGGTGCTATTAATCAATCTAGACAATTTGGTGCTGCATCAGGTTTTGAAGCGGATAGATTATCTAGAGCTGGAGATATGGATACTCAAGGTAGAGAATATCAACAATTAGCTGATATAACTCAAATACGTGGAGGTCAATCTGCTGGTGCTGATGCTTTGGTACAAGGACAACAATCTGCCATAAGAGGTGCTTTAGGTTCTGGAATAGACGGAGCAGCTAGTGCAATTCAAAGTGGTCTTAGCTATACGGCACCACCACCACCAACATCGGATAGAAGACTTAAGAAAAACATTAAATTAATAGGAAAATCACCTTCAGATTTAAATATATATTCTTTTGAATATAAAGATAAAGAAGGAATTTACCAAGGAGTAATGTCAGATGAAATACCACAAGAAGCTGTAATAAAACATGAAGATGGTTTTGATAGAGTTGATTACGATAAAATAGATGTTAAATTTAAACTTATAAAATAATGGCAATATCATGGGATTTCACAGCAGCGGCTAAAGCACAGGCTGCTGGTCAAGCTGCTTCAGCTAGAGAATCTGCTAACGCTATAAAATCAGTACAGCAAGGTTTTGCCACTAGAGAAACTAGAAGACGAAATCAAGAAATTGAAAGAGTAAATGAAGAAAGAGCTGCCGCAGCTCAACAAGGTGTTGTTGATAAATTTAACAAAGAAACTGCAGATACTTTTAACATACCCGCTGGTACTGAAGGTAAAGATTATGGTAATGTTAATGAAATTTTTGATTATTCAGCTAATTCATTAGTTAAAACTTATACTCGTATTTATAATGATAAAGATATGGATCGTGACGAACGAGCTTTAGCATTAAAAAAACTAACAAATCAAATACCTTTATTTAAAACAGCTCAAGCGGCATTAAATAAAAATATAGGATCTTATGCTGAAGGAGCTTTAACTGGTTCAATATCTAAAGCTATGTCCCCTAAATTTCAAGAAATGTATAATGAATTGTCTAATGGCGATTTTGACGGAGGTATTGATTATGTTGATGGAGAAACTAGGTTAACTGGAACTACAAAAGGTGGACATGAAATTGATTTACCATTGCGTGATTTTGCTAAAAACTTGCCGCCTATTGAAAATAGCCAAGGTACTATTACAGATTCTTTGGATGCAGAAAGAGCAGTTTATAAAGCTCGACATGAGGCATATATGAAAGATCCTATGAAAAATCCTTTACCTGTTTGGAACCAAAAAGAACAAGAAGCAAAAATATCAGAGCAAATTGCTGGTATTAAAGGAAATGGTTTAAAAATTTACGGTATGGATGTTTTAAATTATACTGCAGAAGAGATGCAACAAAAAATTGATCAATATAAGAATGGAGATATTTCTAGAGATGCAATTCCAGAAAAAACATTACTATCTTTAGATCCTTCTCAACAATCAAGATTTGGACCTGATACTTCAAAAATGACTGAACCTGAGGCTATAGTATACGTGACTGAAGATTTAGCAGAGGAAATGGCTGGAATACAAAAAAAATATTTAGATCAAACAAACTATCTTAAACCTTTTGTAGCTAAAGCTAAACCAAATAAAAACTTATATGATCAAAACTTACTTAATGAAATATCAAGTTCATTAGCTCAAGTAACAGATTTTGATCCAGAATCAATTGGTATTGTTAACGATCCAGCGGAATTTAACATGAAATCTTTAGTTGAAATGAGTGATAATGGTAAAACTATTGTTAAAATTTCTCAAGAAGCAATTCCTTATCCTATCGACGAAGAAAAGAAAAAGGATGCTGAAACTAAAGAAGAGGCGGAAGCAAGAAACAAAATATCAACTTTTGATCTTACAAACAAAGCTGATGTACGTGAAATTTTACAAAAACAATTCAACCAAAAAGCTAGTGCAGGTGGTTTTGCACCAGGAACAGCAAGAGATAATTTAATAATAAATGGAATTGATCAACAAGCTGATGCCATTGTAAAATTATATACTGAAAAACAAAATCAGTGGGCTAAAGATCAACAAGAAAAATTAACACAAGATCCTTTATATAAAATAATAGAAGATAAAAAGAAAGTTAATGATATGTCTTGGAGAATGGATCAAATGAATTTAGATAGAAAAATGACTAAGAATCGAAAGAAATATAATTTTTAACAACAACAATAATAAAAGTATATAAATGCTAACACCAGAACAAGTACAAGAGTTAGAGGCTTTAGTGTCTGAAATGGAGGCTAATGAAGCTTTAGAAGCTGATATACAAGCGGCTGTAGATGCTAGAAAAGCTGAAATGCTTGCTTCTAACAAACCAAAAGAAGTTGTTGAAGAAGAAGTTGTTGAAGAAAAAGTTGTTGAAGGAAACAAACTTGAAGATGTAAATTTAACCGTTGAAGAAGATGTATTTAGTGTTAATGATGAAATAGTTAAACAAGAAAAATTAAATTCAGAAGAAGCAAATGAATTATTTTCTTCTACATGGGCTGAAGACAATCAGGTTTTATTAGGTGGAAATCTTAATACTCCAGGAACATATGTAGATCCAGTTAATGATGAAAGATCTGAAGCTATTGAAGAGGCTATTGAATTAATAAAAACTCAAAATGGAGGAACAAATTTATTACAACCTTCTGAAGAAGAAATACTAAGTCAAGCTAAAGATATTTGGGTAAAAAATAAAAATAAAGATGTTGAAAAAGATTTTATTCAAAATAAACTAAAAGATGAAAACGCTATTGATTGGTCTTCAGTTCAAACGTGGAAAGGCTTTTCTAAACTAGCACTTGGTATGCCAAGTGGTGTTGCGGATATAAAACCTGATGAAGAGGCAGCTAGATTTACACAAGAGCGAACTAAAATTACTAAAAAAGATACAAAAAATAAGTTAGAAGGTATTGAAAAATACAATAAAGAAATTGAAACAATAAAATCTTCTATTAAAATAAATGAACTTAAAGCAATAGAATTAGGTTCAACAGATTATAATAACCAAGAAGATCTTGATAAAGCTAAAGAACAGCTTAAAAATTTGTTTATTGAAAACCAATCGTTACAAAATAAAGGTTTAGAAATATTTAATGAAATAGGAGATTCTAAAGAATCTTTAACTAAAAATGCTGAAATTTTAGATGTTTTAAAAAGAGACTATAGTGCGCCTTCGGTGACGTTAGCTCTATTATCTGCTGCTACTATTGATATAGCTAATAGCACAGCTTTAGCTATTCCAAAATGGCTTAAAACAGCTATACCAAAAGTTATTTCAGAAATTAGCCCAAACGCTTACATTGAAAAAGGACTAACAGTGGCTGCCACAAGTTTAGCAGGACCATTAGGTAAATTAATATACGGTGAAAAAACCGATGAAGCTAGAGACAAAGTTAGTGGATTTTTAAAAAATATATCAGACAACATAAGAGAAGATGTTGCAACACCTACTGAGTTTCAAGATTTAGATAGTGGTGGTAAAGTTGGATTATGGTTAGCTAATTTAATAGGTAATCAACTTCCTAATTTAGCTGTCATGGCGGCTGCTCCAGCTGCTTCTTTATATGTATTAGGAGCTTCTGCTACTGGTGGTAAGTTTTTAGATATGGAAGAAGAAATGAATCTTCCTAACGGAGTTGACTACAGTGGTATGGAATTGTTTTTTGCACCAGCAATAGTTGGAGTTGCAGAGTTTGCTTCAGAAAGAATTACACTAGGTCAAGTTAAAGGAGTAATGAATGCTTTTAAAGGAGATCAATCTGTTAAAGCTGCTGCTACAGACTATTTAACAAATTCTTATCTTAAATGGGCTAAAGATATGTTTAAAGAAGGTGGATCAGAAGTAGCTGCTACTTTATCTGAAAACATGGTTGATAAATATATGCTTGGTAAAGATGTAGATTTAACAAGAGGTTTAACAGATTCTTTTGCTAGTGGAGCAATTATGAGTGGTTTTATGTACAAAGCACCTTTAGCTGGTAGAGCTTTAAAAAATATATTTTTTGGAGAAGACACTAGATTACAAATAACAAATGGAAATAATCTTATTAAGCAAATAAGTGAAGAGCTTAATAATGAAAATTTAACTTTAAAAGAAAGAGAAGAATTATTAGAAACTCAAAAAGAAATTACATTAAAGCAAGGTAAAATAATGCGTAATGCTAATGAAGGTTGGGATAATCTTACTAATGCTGAACGTAAAAGATTATTTAATGTATACACTCTTCAAGATAATATAAAAAAAAGAGCTGAAAAAATTGCTAATAATCCAAAGACTAGCGAAGAAAACAAACAAAACAACTTAACAATACAAGGTGCCAAATGGGATTCTCTTCAAAATGAAAAAAATAGAATATTAACAAAAGCAAGCGAAAAGAATTTTGATGGTCAAAGTTTTGCTTTAGAACAATATGAATATAATGTTACTAAAGGTAGAATGGGTCTAAAAGAATATACTACTAAAAAAATCATCGAACTTAGTGATAGAGAAAAAGTATTAATAGAAAGAAGATCAAAAGAAAAAGATTCAAAAGAAAGAGAATATATAAGTTTACAAATAAAAAATGTACAAGATCAATTAAAGTATGTTGTTCCAAAAGCAATGGGTTTTGCTACATTTACAGGCACTACTATTGCAAAAGCAAAATCAGTTATAGATCTTAGTAAAGCTTTTGTTACTAAATCAACTGAAC
>Ga0307488_10000681_pt1 | contig 28358 bp, 47 predicted proteins | sample SB02metaG_FD_202248 | JGI IMG/M metagenome (GOLD analysis project Ga0307488, IMG submission 202248) | Sea-ice brine microbial communities from Beaufort Sea near Barrow, Alaska, United States - SB 0.2 | ecosystem: Environmental > Aquatic > Marine > Coastal | place: USA: Alaska | collected...
ATAAAAGGGATTCAATGTTAGCTTCTCTTGAATTACCTGTATCAATAACCCCATCACAAACATATCTTTTTTGAGTACCGCCTGCGCTTAAAGATACATCCTGATCACATAAAGTTTGGGCAGTAGATACAGAAGCTGCATTTATGTTAGCAGCATCTTCAGCCAAGCCATACTTGGAATCTAATAAGTAATCTCTAACAATAAGCGCAGGGTTTTGCGACCACACAGTAGTAGAAGTTGCTGGATTGTAAACTTTTTTTCCGCGAACTACTGTGGAAATGTTTGGCAATCCATTAGCAAACTGTTCCGCATCATATTTAAGGCGAACGTATATATAAGATGTATCTAGTAATTTGTGATCAGCAGTCCATTGACTTGACGCTGACCTTAAAGCAGAATCTGCGGCTGTTTGTGTACCGTCGTGAAAACCAATATAAACGTAAGTACCATAGCTACCAACGAAATTACCGCTATCCCATATTTTTTGATCATTGAACCAAACTTGTTCATACGCATCAATTGCATGACCTGCAACAGCAATCACCATATGTATAAATTCGTTATCTGTTCCGGTTGAATCTAAATAAACAATAGACCCGCCAACTCTAGCGCGACCGTAGACCAACTTTCTAGTTGAGGCTGGCTCCCTTACCGTCATGGTAGTGCCAGACATTTGCTGACCCATTGATGGTGTAGGCATTAGGGCGCGAGAAACCATAGACAAACCAGCACCTAACGCAAATGCGGCACCGAATCCTGCAAGAGTAGTTGCCGCAAACCCGAAAACGGTCAACCCTGCGGCCGCCGCGCCAGCCCCTGCTGCCAATCCCGCTACTGCTGCAATCGCCATTTTATTTTCCTAAAAATTTAGAATAAATACGCTCAATCAAATCAAATCCCATGCCAATCATTAAGCTATCAAATGGAATGTGGACTTTAGTATTGATCATCATTAAAGAAACACCAGCTTTTCGACAATACTCTTCTGCAAACTTAATTAATTTATAACCTGTTGCACCAGCCCTGCTATCAGGCAACACAAAAATTACATCGTTATTTGCAAAAAGATGATCTTTATAATGAATACTTTCACTAACCATCAACACAAAATAACCCACTAACTTTCCATCATCTCGTGCCGTAAATATGCGAAGGATTCCAGCAGAATCAAGATTAGCGTATTCTTTCCAGTTAGGGTTTAACTTAATTTCTCCTTGGTTTAAAGCCACTAATTCCCAATGCTTATCAAGCAAAGGGATTATCTCTGCCTTTACGTTTAACAGGCTTTCATGAGCTATGCTGATCAACGGCCTACCCTTAAATCTTGCCTTGCAGACATCGAAGCTGGTGAAGGCCTGCCCCAGATAATCTCTTTCTCTTGAATCTTGGCGACAAACTCAAAGCCCTTGTCTGTCGGATGTTCAATCTTTTGATCTTCGGCGGTGTAACGTCTTACTGCTGTTCTTTGAAATGCTATTAGCTTATTCTCAACAGTAACCGTAATTGTAGATGTATCGCCAGAATCTGCGATGGTCATAATATCCATGAAACCGCTAAACAGAATTACAGGGCTGGATATTAAATCACCATTTCCATCAAATGCGCCCAACCTGATAATTAACGGTCGCCCTTGGTACGGCTCATCTCTAGCCAAGGTAAGCAAAGACTGCTTTATACCGCCAAGCGTTACGGTTGCGCCGTTGGCTGTTAGTTCTGCTGTTTCTTGAATTGCGCCAATTGATAAAAGGTCGCCAGCACCAAGATAAGTATTAGAGTTATAGGTAAGATCGCCGATGCCAGACCACAGAAAAATGCTACCAGAACTAAACTCCATATCGACCAAATAAACTGGGCGCACAAGCTCGGCAGTGGCGACCGCTTGCATTTCTGTGCTTAATGTTCTGCTCATTAAATAGCCTCCGCAAAGGCAAAGCTAAACCCATAAATAGAGGCTTCATTAGTAGACCAACCTATATCGTTGCTTGATAAACGCCAAAGGCTTTTGGGTAGGGTAAAGTCTAATGCTGTACCACTTGTTATTTGTGCTCTCAAAGGCGGTTGAAAGGACAAAGTTCCTGCCCCAGAAGACTTATCCGCAGTAACCAGATACAAATAATCGCCCAATTGAAAATAAGTTCCAGCAGTCACTGCACTCGCCGCTGCTGTTGTAGTTAATTGCTCTGCCCTTACAGCGGTCGTACCAGAAGTGACACTTGTGGCTGTGCTTGTATGCAAAGGGTGACCGAACGTAAACGTACCAGAGCGCCCTTTTAAACCCACAATAAAAGCCTCTACTGATCGTGCTTCATTGTGATTTAAAGGAGGCAAACTAACCTCGGCTTCCCATATAGCGCCTTGATGAGCGTAAACCTGCTGGTCGTAAGTAAAAGGAGACTCTGTAACCGCAACGGTTCTTTTTAAACGTAGGTTTATTGATGTAATACCTACGCTGGGAAAAGCTAATGGCATTTCTTACGCTCCGACTAATGACTTGCTAAATCCACCACCACGCACCCTAGCATCAGCTACAGCGCCTTTAGCAGCTTGGGCTATTTGTGGCATTAGCCCAGCAATTTCGGCTCTAACTGTGCTTTGTATGCCCGTGGTGACGTTGATAGTTTGATTAACTGTAACGCCCGTTTCACCGCCTAGTTTATTGTTTGGAATTATCGAACCGTTTTGATTTGGAACGAACATTTCTTGACCGCGCTCTCCGACCATATATGAAGAGCCAGCCTGTACCGAGCCGCCAATAGCTTTTGGTCTTCCGAAACTTAATGTAGAAAGGTCGCCAGTACCCCCGCCGCCGCCGCCGCCGCCGCCGCCAAACCCAGCCGTTATAGCCCCAAAAGCTGCATCAACAATATACTTTTGAATGAGCATTTTAATTAAACTATCTACTACACTTTTAGCCATAGACTTCATAGCATCAGCGAAGTTAGCTGCGCCAGTAATACCAGCAGTTAGAGAGTCAGTTAAACCATCCAAGCCCTGCTTTGTTAGGTTTTGAAGATTAGTATTCATGTCGGGAATACTGTCACTCCATGACTTAAACCCAAGTTCAATGTCATTCAATTCAGGCACGATTACTGCTGGCAATTCAACAGCTACTGCTTCAAATTCTTTAAGGGAAGTTATAGCCCCATCAATCTGCTCAATTACGCCTGACACCCAATCTACAGGTTTAACGGTTTCAGCTTCTTCAGCGTCTTGAGCTTGCTGATATAGCTTTAATATTTCTTTCCGTCTTGCCATTAAAAGGTCTGTAGCTCGCAACTGAGCTTGTACACTCATTCCGGCTGCATTTTTAATTCTTTCTATCTTGTCATCTAGCTTATCAAGGTCTTCTCTGTATTCTTTTGAGTCTTGCAATCCTACGTTAAAGGTATCTTTAAGCTCATTTTTTAGCTTTATAGAAGACGTATATACTTTTATAAATCCATTAGCTAAAGACTCAAAGGCAATCAGCGCAGTTTTTACGCCATTTAACAGGTCAATTGCTAATGACCTAGCAAATGCTTCTATGCCGCCTTTTGCTTCTATTGAACGTTGTAAAAATCCCGTAAATCTTTTTGTAATGAATTTTATCGCAGGGGCAAAGGCTGCTACAGTTTGGTCGGTAACGCCTTTAAATAAACTTTGTAATTTAGTAAGAGAATCATTTGCATCCTCGACACCTTTGGCCGCGCTGCCAGACATTGTAAGGCCAAGAACTTTAGCCTCGCCCAGCATTTCTTTTAGGCCATCACTGCCCTGAGATAGGGTATTTACAAGCGCAGCACCTTCAGAGTCGAACAACTTAAAGGCAAGACGTAATCTGTCAGATTCGCTTTCTACCTTCTCAAAAGCATCAGCCAAAACAATCATGCGCTTATCTAGCGGCATTCTGTTTAGCTCTTGAGCGTTTATGCCTAGCTCTTTGATCGCCCCTTTAGCCTCCCCAGTACCCGCTGCTGCTTCCGCAGTTCTACGGGTAAACCTTTGCAGAGCCATATCCATCGTTTGAGTAGCCACGCCGGTAAGGTCAGCGGCATATCTTAATGCGGCCAGAGCTTCCGTGGTTGTGCCTATCTTTGCAGCGGTTTTAGAAAGAGTATCTGTTGCTTTAAGAGATGAGGTTATAATTGCGGCAAAACCAGCCGCACCCACTAATCCTACAATAGCTGTTTTAGCATTAAACACAGCGCCAGCTACAGCTTGCAAGCCTTTGGTAGCAGAACTAAAACCTTTTTTGGTTTTATCAAACGCACTGATCGTAATTTTTACATCTTCAGCCATTGTTTTCACTCATTATCTGGAAATAGGCAAGCCATTCGTTGAAATGACTAACAGGCATTTGCTCTGCTTCTTCTATGCTCATGTTAAGGCGATCGGCCAGAGATAATAAATTCATCCTAGACTGATCGCTTCTTAGTTTCCCTCGGCAGCCTCGACAGACTCTATTTCTGCAAACATCTGATTTGCAATTTCGGAAATAACATTTGTCTCTTCACCCATTAGATCAATGCGATCTTCAGCAGACGCAAACAGTTTATTACCGCCTTCGTCTTCTGCTTTCATGCAGATTAAATCTACCATTGCACCGATCGTAGTGTTTTGTAAAAAATTAGGGTGCTTTTTCTGTAGCTGATCTAAGTCGTAACAAGTAATACTTCTGCAATACAACTTAAATGCTCCAGATTCATCACCCCATTTAGGCACAACAACTTCCCTCGCCTTAACTTTTCTTCTGTTGCGTAACTCTTTTGCTAAACCCATAACTATTCTCCTAGTCGTTAAATTAAGCTGTTGCTTCTGTTATTGCTCCGCTGCACTGAATAGAGAAGCTGGCCTCTACCATGCCATCGAAAGAACCAGTGATTGAACGAGAAGTTACAATGCCGCCACCAGTGAAATAGCTTTCACCAGTTCCAGTACCTGTTGGATAAATCTCAAAATCTACCGCAGCGCGCTCGTCTAGGATCAGTTGCTGTGCATCAGCTTCGTCCCAGTAGCATTCGATAGATACTGTGTTAGTTTTCAAACCTTGCTTGTAAGATCGTGCGGTATCACCTATCACTGAATCTTCAATGGTATCTGCTGAACCATCGAAAGTGAAAGAACGTACCTCACCCACAACGGCCGCAGAGCCGCCAGATGCCGCGATTTTAACTACACCAGATGCGCCTGTTTTAGTCGCCATGATAATTACCTCTAATTTAAGTTAAGTTGTGCCGCGAGTGTATTGATACAAAACGCGAACTGTTATAATAACCCCGCCAACGGGGTCAATAGAACCTTCATCTATCTCGACTCTAGTGATCTGCGTATCTAGTGCATAACCACCACGCAAACGATCGACATCGAGACCTTCTTCGATTGCTTCAATAATGTTGTTTCGGGCCGAGTCTATAACAGAGCCTTTAACGTAACAAATAAATTCGTAATTAATAGTCCCCATACGCTGGGTAATAGACCCGCCGATACTGCTATCTTCTCGATCTTCATCTGCACTGCGGACAAGAATAGCAGGGAATTGTGCACTTGATAACTTAGTAAAATCAAACGGCTCTCTCGTTACATACTTAATATCTACTGGCGTTTTAACCGCCTGTAATGTAGCGACCAAGTTGTTTGCGATGTTCTCTCTTACACTCATTTCAATGCCTTAAAGAATACGTCAGATAATTCTTTTTGTTCTTTACCACTAAACCCAAAAAACGGCCTAGTCTTGTTATTCATCGCAGCCTTTTTTGACTCGGTAGCTCTGGAAAAGAATATCTCAGCCTGCCTGTTGCTTGCCCTTGAGGTAATTGAACTTAACATCTGGCCTGTAAACTGTAAGTCTGGAGTAGTGTTTCTGCCTCTACTTGCCCTAAATGCTGCATAGATTGGCGTGTACTTTTTAAAATTGCCGCTTTTAAAGCCTTTGCCTTTGCTAGTGCGATCTTCGATAATATTGATGCCAACCTGAGCAGTAATCGACAATGCGTTTTTAACACTGACTGACAACGCTTTGCCTTTCTTGCCAATACGCTTTGCAACAGCCTTGGCATTGGTATCAATCTTTACATCCATTATCTATCTAACCGTTGTCCGACAGGTTGCTTTTCATCTTCTTTAACATTGCCATCGCCGTCTGCGTCATATTCAACGCCGTCAGCTAAGACAGACTCTAACTCTTCACCGTAGCGTGCCTTGTAGAAGTCGATCATGTTTCCAAATCGGTCGCCCTCTGTCCAGTTAGTTAACTGGGGTAAAGCATAACGCCACAGCACTAGGTAAGCACTGACAGTAGTAAACTGAGTAGCTGTTAACTTAGTATTGTCCATCTCGCCAGCTATGTTCTTTCTAGGCCACCACTTGATCCGTAGTTCGCGCTGAATATCTGCCTGCGCTTTAGGGTGTTCCAATACAAAAGACTCGATACCTAAATCGAGAATATCTGGAATCAGTTTTAATAAATTTGCGTCGCTTGAATAAGCCATTACCACTTCACCTTATCTGCCCAGTATGCCGCTGAAGCTGTTTTGTCTTTGCGGCCTCTTGCTATGTCTTTAGCAAACCGAGCTTTGAACGATCTGCGTTTAGCTTTGTCTGCATTTGATTCGTTCTTGCGGGGTGGCTTATTGTCTGCACCTTTTTGACCAAATCTAATTAGCTTTATCTTATCGCCTTCTTTAGCCAATACAGCATGACTCTTTCTGTCATGCTTAGGTGTGCGTTTGGGCTTATTGTAGCCTTCAAACCTTTCACCGCGATAAATTATAGCCATCTATACCTCGAAGAAAGCCCCCTCCGAAGAAGGGGCATTCAGTCCTAAAGTACAGCGTCAGAAAGAATCTCAACACCGAATGCATCGTCAAGTTCCGCAACACCATATACAGCAGTTGCGTTAAGCTCAAAGGCACGCAGTGACTCATCGCGCTGTGGAGCAATGTTAAAGTCACGCTTCATAGCGATCATCAGAGCTTCAGGAGCGAATACAGCACCTTTAGCGTCGTCATTGCCGTCAATAGCTACGTTGGCAGACTCATAAACATTGATGCCAGCAATAGTTCCAACATAACCGTTACGCATTGCTTCGTTCTGCAAATCGCCACCGTTCGGGTTAGCAAAGGTGTTAGTTAGGTTAGCTTTCAACTGGTACGCTTGGAATGGATGCACAACAGCATTAATAGTACCAGTTACCTTGTTAGCACGAAGGGTAGCAGCAGCCTTGAACAGATCAGCAACAGTAATTTCTGCGCCTGCTGAACCAATAGAACCAGAAAAGCTGTCAAACAATGCAATCAGGTCAGTATCAATCTTAGTTGCAATAGCATTGCCTAGCACAGTACCTAACTCAACAGCAGGGTTGCCGTCACCGTAAGTAGCCATGTCAGTCAATAGAACCTGCGCGCCTACTTCGCCAACAGTTACAGAAACTGAGCTAGTAGATACAGTCGTGCTAGACATGTCAGTGCCTTCGGTGAGGTTAGCAGCAGCGATTGCTGGGTACTTAGGAACCTGAATGGTCTTGCCAGCGGTCGATTGGATGTTGTAGTTAGTCACAAGACCCATCATTAGTGATTGCTCTTCGGCAGTGAAACGCGCCTGAGCGACGATATTGACGAACAGGTCGTCAAGAGTTGTGGAAGTAGTTGCAGCCATGATAATTGCCTTTAAATAGAATTAGTTTGTGGTTTGGTTACTTTCGCTTCATAGCAGCAAATGCTTCTTTGCCGCCGTTAGACCAGTTTGCAACCATATCTGCCACAGGTATAGGCTTCTGTGTCAAGCCGCCAGCGTTACCCATCGATCCTGTGCCACCTTGTGAGGCTTTGACCATGTGTGGGTTTACTGTCAAGAATTCAGTTACCATCTCATTGACGGATAACAAATCACCGCTGTCATTGTAGCGCGGCGTACCGTTAGCGTCCAGCACCTCTACTGTGCCGTCATCTGACAGTCTGGTCTGGTCTTTTAGCAACATTGAAACTTGCGTTGGATTAACAGCGTTATTATTACCGGCGGCACCTAAGATCGCTCCATCTACTAGCGTCTGTTGCAGCTTGCTTTTGTAACTCTGAATCTCCATGTCTTTTTTCTCGACCGTTTGTTTCAAAATTTTATCAAACTCTCCGCGCTCTTTCTGTCGCTCTAGCTCTGCGGCTTCTTTCTTTGCCAGCAGATCTTTAGCTTCATCTATATCTACGCCTGACAGTCTTTTGTCAAACTTGCGCTGCTCTCTGGCGACACGATCCGCAACAATGCGGTCTAGTTCATCCTGAGTAAACGTTTTGCTTTCCTGAGTTTCTACTGCCGCAGTTTCAGTCTCTGCTTGGTTTTCCATGATTTCATCGCTCATGTGACGCACCTCTGAAAGAGTATTGTTGAATTATAAGTGTAGCATAATTGGTTACTTTTTAACCTTCTTCTTTTTTTTCTTAGGACGGCCAACTGTTGAACCGTATGTACCTTTACCTTGTGGCATATGTCACCTCGTTAAAAAACGCCTCTGAATCTATGACGGCAGTTATAGCCGCCCCGTACTACAAAAGGATCGCCACTAATCTTGCCTGCCCAACTGCCAGACCAAATTTCCTCGATCTCTTCTTTTGTATATGTTTTGCCTACGTGCTTTTCGCAGAAATCCCTAGTGACTTCATCGTCAGGGCCATAATATTTAAACTCAGTCGCACCAGAATCAAGGGCTATTCTCGTATTGACTGCCGCATCAAACTGCATCAGGCCATCGTGCAATGCCTGCTTTGCGTACCTTCCTAAACTAGAATCGACAGACTGCTTGATAGTTGCCACACTCGCAGCAAACGATGTTCCTGTTAAAGTGCTTTCATATATCTCTTTTGATATCGAGTCTAGGAAGTTCTGACCCAGATCATCGAATCCCTGAAAGGTTAGCGACTGAAGTTGAGAGATGATGGCAGGGTCTAGCTTAGTTACATCGCCATAGGTTCCCAGCATAGCAACTATGTCATCAGCGACTCCAGCATACTCTCTCACTATTCGATCGACTGTAACCAAGTATTCTTGCTCAATTGCCTCGCGCAGTTCCACCCTAGCCTGTATTGCCCACTCTAGGTCAAACAGTTCACCATCACGCAACGGTGCAGTAGCCATCAGTTCAGCTATTCGGCTTTCTAGTTTCAGTAAAGCAGCGGACAAAAGTTCCTGATGTTTGTCCGCTTGTGCAATTACTGCCCTTAGCTGATTAACGTCTGCTGGCATTAGATTTGTTCAGTAACCTGCCCAGCAAACTGGCCTAGCACCTGAGCGCCAGATTCAATCTCTGCATGGGCTTTAGCTAACTTTTCGTCGTCAAGAATTAGATCGCTGATCTTCTTGTCAATCTCCCTTGCAAGGGTCGCAGACTTAACGCCTGTGGCTCTCATCTGCTGTAGGAATATCAACTCTTTATCGTAGTCGCGTAGGTCGAATGCGTCTGGGTAATATATTTCTACGTCGGGGCTGACATCTTGCCAATCGCAAAATAAAATCCATAATTGCTCTTCAGCAAGCTCTAGTAAATCCGCTTTTTCCGACAACTTTGCGTTAAGCATCTGAAACTCTGTCTGCATAGCCACGCCGCTCATAGTCATAGCTTGAGTGCCACGAACAGCACCCATGTGACTCATACGATTGATTGACTCGACCTTATCGTTTATCGATGCACGGACAGCATCTAGGTTCTGGCCGCTTGGCTGTAGTTGAAATGGTTTAAGACTTGCATCCATATCATCCGGCATATTAATAATCGCGCCAGCGCCAGCGCTAGCATCAGTACCAAATGACTTAACAAGTGTCGGGTGGTTAGAGATACGGATTAGCTGCTCGATCTCTGATAGCTCTTGATAGATAGCCCTCTGCATGTAAGCAGCATCAGATATGTCGCTTAATCCTATACCTCGTGTAATGCTGCGGTTAGCAGGTAAGAATACGGCAGGGATGCGACCTAGCACGTTATCGTCTACCTCTATCATTTTGTCTAAATCATTAAGCGAATGCCACTGCTCTACGCGGTCTTTGTACCAAACTCGGTAGTAGGTCTCAGTTGTCGTCTCATCAACACGGATAACACTTTCTCTGACCTTAAAATAGTCAAGCTCAAAGCGACCGCTGGGGGTGCGAGCATAGTTCCAGTCAAGAACATTTTCAGGCGTAAACATTGTTACGTAGGGTCTGATGTCTTGCTCTAGTTCTTCTGCCTTAGTTCCCGCTGTAGACTTAGGTTTATCCATCATTAGCCATACATGACCATACACACTAGACCATATCTGAGCTTCACGCATAAACGCGTTAAAGCTGCGACCATCCAGATCACAGTCATTAAGAAACGGCTCAAGAGCTACGTTATTTGCTGCGCTGTTATATGCTCTAGTGGGTGGTACGCGCCACAGGAAGCTGCTGTAGATGTGGACTATGTTTTTACAGTGATTATCTAAAGGTGTGAGATCAAGTCTGCGGTCATAGTCATCTGTCGTTTCAGATATGTAGCGCGTTAAATATGCGCCATTAAAGTAATCTTCTCCACCCATGTAGCTGCGAACATAAAACTCCCAGCGGCTTTCGTATTTGTCATAATCAGGGTGCGTTGTATCTGCGTTCAATCTCATCAAGTCCACCTTGTCGGTTGGGGTGTAGCGTATTCCGTGCGAACAGGAAACAAGTATTCAACCAAGTAGCCAAGAGCGTCATTCATATGATCAAACCCATCTTCTTTGTTCGGAATGCTTGTTCCCTCTTTGTATGTCTGTCGCTCCAAACTCTTAATAGTGTGCTTGCATTTTGGGCTTACAAACAAATGCCGTCCACCATCACTCGACAGTAAACGACTATTCACAGCGTTGATACGATCCCTGACCAATGCATGTGATTTCTTCGCCTTAACGCTGAATCCTGCGTTTTGTAAGATCGACAAATCTGTTCGACCACCAGCAGATGTTTTCCGCTGTCTTGATGCTGGGTCTGGATAGACAATTATATTGCGTCTAGGGTAGCGGCTTATTATCTCTGCAACCATTTCATCAGTGTTAGACCCGTACATGACTATCTCGTCAACGGCAATCAGCGTCCCGCCTTTACGAATACAGATAACAGCAGACATGGGGTCTAAGTTAAAGTCCATCCCAATGTGGAGTGTACCACTATCGTCATCAATCGCCAATACAGAGTCCTCGCGGCTAAATCCGTAATAGATCAGTCCTTGATAAGTTACAAACTCAGCCTCATATTCTTGCTTAAATGTTCGCTCGTCTAAGTCAGACCTTGCAGCCTCTATTTCTTCTTGCGGTACGTTGCCACCATCGAGAGTTGTATATTGAAAGGACTCCCAATCATCTGCGCCATCTTTACTTCTAACCCACAGATCATAGAAGTGATTCCTTCCTTTAGGTGTACCAATAAAAAGCGCACCCCCTTTCCTGTCACTTAGTGAAGCCCTGCATACTTCGTACCAAGTCTCTGGGCGCATATCTGCAAACTCGTCAAGCACGATATAATCTAAAGCCCTTCCTCGCAGGTTGTTTGGCTTCTCTGCGCCCTTTAAGGCTATGTATGATCCGTTGATTAGCTTAATAGTCAGAGAAGTTTCGTTAGTCTTGGCAATGTACTCTTGTGGAATTGTATTGATTAGCATGTTCCAACAGATTTCTTTTGCCGCCCCGTATGTTGGAGCCACGTACCAGATGTTTTTATTGTGGCCCGATATAGCCGCCCTAAGCAGCGCAGCAGTAGCAGTAAAGGTTTTTCCAAATCGCCTGCCAGCAACAACAGAAACAAAACGAGCCTTAGATAAAAATATCTCAGACTGCGGCTTTGTTAATTGCATCTGCATCCACAATTATATTTATTGGGGGTATCTCTTTAACTGGCTCAATGTATTCGTCACCCCAAGATTCTCGATCTCTTTTCTTTAGGTAAAAAATAATAGAGGTAGTGTCGCCATCGATTGCCTTTTTATATAGCGCATTGGCAACATCATGAATACCTTCGCTCCTTCCCTTTTTTATAGCCTCTGAAAACTCTGGAAACTCTTTCTGGCGCTCGTATATTGTAGCATCACTTACACCAAGGCAATGAGCTATCTGTGTAACCGTAAGCCCTTTGGAAGCCATCTCGCGAGCTTTAGAGCATGTTGACTCGTCAGGTATCCATTTAGGTCGCATTAAACCTCAGTGCCGAATAATTCATCGGCAGTTAGTAACGGTTTTTCTTGTTCAAAATGTTTAACTTCAGTTATTTCTTCAATTTGCTCTGTGACAGACGCGCACCAGTCAGAAAGGGCTTCGCGCACTTGATTTCGCTGAACATCAGTTTCCATCAATGAATCAATAATAGCGTCAAACTGGGAAAGGTAATTTTTTAGCTCAAAAAATAGACATTCATCTATATGCGAAGTTATTTGCAAAGAGTTCATACCGCACCGCAAAGTGTAATTAGTTACGGTATTGTAGCGGGTTTTAAACGTAAGTGTAAACTAGTTAAGGTCTTGCACCGCCACAGCCAGCAGCGAAGTCACTACAAAAATAATCATATAAATAATCACGGTTGCCTCTTTGTTAGTAAATAAAGGCGCATTGTAAAGACTATTATTTATGATTTGAAATGATTGGTTATTATTAGATAGATACCATTTATGGTATGTATAAATATAAATTAAGTGTGTATTGTAATAGGTAGCCCGTATCGGCTCCCCAGTGGGCTAGTCTGGGTCAAAAGGTCTAAGGGGAAACCTTGGCCTAAATGATCCGTTTCTGCCACCAGTGGATCAGGCTGGCAGGAGACGCAACATGAGCGCTGGCAACAATATTATAACCCCATACGAAATAAAATCTTGCAACCTTTTTATTTTTTACGCTTTTTTTTAACTTCTAAAAATTGTTGATTTGCATCTTCAATGCTAAGCCACGCTCCCCTAAAAAGAACAGCGGCAAACAAACCCAATATGGCAGAAAATATTATTTCCATTACTGCCCCGCTTCATAGCCAGCAAAAGTTTCTTCCTGAGCGTCGTTAACTTTATCAAAAGACTGTTGTACCATTTCCCTCAAGTGGCCCTCAAGATATAAATAGATATCACCTCTAATAATATTAGATAACAATGAGTCATCAGAGAAATCATAAATTCGTTGGATAAATTCACGCTGATTGATAATAATCGGCGGCAATATATCATCCCACCAACTTTCTGCGTTCATCAGAAATTTAAAGCAAATTATATCTTTAAAGCAATCGTTACATTCGAGTATGTCTCCAGTCCAGCCACTTGTTACATTTTTATAACTTGCAACCATTTCATCAAGTTGATCTTGAAACTTTGAAATGCTCATTAACACACCCCCAAATTAATGCAGTCGTTATAGCTCATTGTTGAGACAGTGACATAAAGCAAAAATAATATGATGCTTAACGCAGCAAGCCTAATGCTTTCGGCACGTTTTTTGCACGCTATTTTGTTTTTAAATTCGTCAATTTTGTACGGATGGTTAATCATGCTATTGCCTCCACAGTGTTGCAGCCGTAACCGTTGTTCCAAAGATGCTCTTCAAGAGAACCAATACCTGATGCGGTCATGTGGCTTTTTATGAACTGGCTAACAGTTTCTGTAGACCCCACCTCATTCAAGTATTCTTTAATCATATTAGCGTCAACTTCTACGGCATAGCTGACGCGAACTTTTTGCATTTTGGTTTTATACATTTTGGCTTGTGACATTTTAATACCCTTTGTTTTTTGATTGAGATATAACAATAAACGATCTACTCACTAAAGTAAACTTTTATGTATACAATAATCATGGTTTTTATATAATATAATAGAATAAAAACAAAATGCTTATAACGTTTTATACACATAGCAAAAATATGTACATATAAACGCAAAATATAAACACTTTACTGCGCTAGATCTCACCTATTCGCCATTCTTGATTTTTTATCTGTTTTTTTAGGTCTCTAGCAAACTGGATCACTTCCTCTCGCTTAAACTTGGGCGACGGCCTCCAAGCTAGTTTTTGCATAGCTCTTATTCTCCTTACGCCATACATATCCTCCATGTATATCCTATATGCTTCTTGTATTTTGGTGGTTCGCATACCATACAAGTTGCAATTAGCACATTGTGGGTTCAGATTCTCTTCGAAAAGTTTAAACACTAAATGCTTTCGGGAGTAAAAATGACCGCCTTGCATTTTCTTATAATGATCTATTTTGCCGCAGGTAACGCACTGGCAGTATCCGTTTTCATCACTTGCTTTTAGTCTTACCAATCGTTGCAATAGCTTTGCCGCCTTCTCGACCTCTTGCGCTACAGTTGTCTTTTTACGAGCCGCCATTTTCTAACTCTTCTTGTATCAAAAAATCACAGTAGTGTTTTATTTTACGCAGATCTTCAACGCCACCTTTATCACGCCACCTAGTTATATACTTAACAATCGAACCTTCACAAAATCCAAGTTTATTAGCCATAATGTATTCGATCGGTTGATGCTTTTTACTTGAATAATGATCGCCGCCTATTTGAGTATTTATTGCTTTCATTCACTGTCTCCTTTAACAATTATTTCGCGTAGATTTTCCAAATCGCAAACAGGGCAAATACCATACGCGCAATCATCATCGCCCAACCAGTATTCGAGAGTGTGGCCGCAATTACAGAACAGCTTTTTAATAGTGCTTAACCGAGTTGGCAGTTCGATAACATTGCTCACTTGCTCACCTTAATTTTTACTCGCGAATCTTCCCCGCTGTCTTTGTGATAAACGACAGCAGTCATCGATCTCTCAGCACCATATCCTGAGTCACTGTGCCATTGATCTGTTGACGTAAGTGACCCCCAGCTACTAAAGAGCATAGAGCCATATTCTCGCTCAACATGATGATGAATATGCCCCATGTGACAATATCTATTTTTACTCTGCGCCCACTCATCATCAAGATTTTTTATTACCGCTTGCAAAATCTGCTCTGGCTTTATTTTATCTCCGTGATGAAAAACAAAAAGGTTATTGTGCCACTGGTAATGAATAAATTTAGAATAATTTGGCAGCACGCTTACACGCTTTTCTTTTTTATAAAGCAAATCAACGCAGCTAGATAAGTGACAAGCCATGTCTGAGTCGTGATTCCCTCTTACATTTATTACTACAACATCTTTATGCGTTTCTAACATTTTATCGATTAATATCTGAAACAAACGACCTGCTAGTTTAAATGTCTTACCAATGCGAGTATCTACATCTACCCTAGTTCCTGCTGTAGTTTCGTTTTTGCTGCTATCTGCGTGAAAAAAATCTCCTACATTTAGCAATACACCAACCTCTGCATCGCCTACACGCTTAGATAATCTTTCGGTTGCATCAATTAATATTTTCGTAGCTATTTTTACATCCCAGTCATCGTCATCCATTTTTGTCTCTGAATCGGCCAGCATTCCAAAGTGATGATCGCCGATTATATAAATAGCTAAATAATCTGAGTTAATTTTCGAAGGAGCCTTAGCTGGTCTTTTTAGCCCGTCAAGCTCATCAGTGAGACCATCAACGACTGCTTGAACTTTTTCTCTTATATCATGCTTTTGCGGCTCTTGTATAACCCATTGCAAAGCAACTGAACCATCATCTTTGTAAGCCGTTGATATTCTTTTAGCGTCAAAACCTTCGGCTGTCTGATGAACTAAATCTCGGTGCGGTGATACTCCTTGACTTGCTGCTGTTTTTTCTAAACGGATAAGCATCGTATCAACCGCACGCCTGCTGCAACCTAGAGCTTTTGACGCTTTGTTAGCCGATCCATTATTAATAACTGCATCTAATACTTGATGATGCCTTTCAGTTTTTGCAAATTGTTTTAGTACCCTCGGATCGATCTTACTCACTATGCCTCCTGCTGGGCTTGAAGTTCGGCATACTCGCTGTCTGCGGGTATTGATAACCGAATGCCCTGCTTGATAGCCCAATGATAGACGTTATCAAGAAAGTGTACAAACTCGCCTTTTGTAAGTGTACTAGTTCTTTTTACTTGATCAGAAATTTTCTGGTTACCAATCGAGTAGCAACAAGTTCCTAAAAATCGTTGTTTAAGCCAGAGCTTCCAGACATCGGCAGGTTCTTCGTGGTGAATCTTATGTCCTTTTTTTTCCATTTCTTTCGCTATTTCCCTGTACCAAATATGTGACATAGCGTTTTGGCTTAGACTTCTAGGGTTTTGATAAGGTTCTAATTTAACGACCATCGGAACTTGGTAGTCCCAGCCATCCATTCGCTTTAGTATGAAGGGTAACTTTTTCTCTAGCTCCTGACTGCTGCCGACTTTAACGTGGTCGCCCTGCGTCACAGTTTCACCCGTAACCACTTAGCCATTATGCGTTCCGAATTAGTTTCAAGGTTAGAACGCGTGGCCACGCACTTTTGTGCTTCCGTATCTGATAAAAGGCTATTTTTAGTAAAACTACATGCTGGTTTTAACTGCTTGGGCGTACAGTATTGCGTACGGTACAGCCTACTTTTCATTGTTCTATATTTAATTATATCTCCGTTTAATTCGTTGCAAACTTTTACATAATCAGAAATTGTGTAAAATTTACCGTCTTCAAAAATTGAGTGTTCACCCTTAAATTCAACTAGCTTTTTATTATTTTTACTACGCATTTTTTAAATCTCCATCGTAATAAAATCCAAACTTTTGTAAATAAAAGTTTTTCATTAATGTTTTTTCTTCGTTTTCAAGCCAAGTTATATCAGTCATCTGCATATCAATGGACTTTGCCCTAATGCTCCCATTTTTACTAGACTTTTTAGCCATTGGTGAGCCGCCCTGATTTTGCGCCTTAGTCAACCAAAGATTGACAAAGCGTTTAATACCGCTTTTTGTCTTTCTCTTTGTAGGGTTAGCATCGCACCATGATTCCATAGCCATAAGCTCTTGGTGTACGTTGACTGCTGGAAAGGCTCTCTGCCAAGCGATTACATCTTTTTCTTCTGGCTGCCAATCTTCTTTAGTATTTAGTAGCATATTATTCCCCGAATGCTTGTTGATATAGGTGAGTCTCAACCTTGTTAAAAAATAAATCAATAGACTCTAGCTCATTGTATTTCTTTTTGCCTCCATCTTCTCGCTCAATAAGGCCATCTGAGTTCTGCCCTTTTCTTTTTATCTGACAGGTATCCCAGTAATCCGATTTCCTGCACCAGCCCATAAACTTTACATTAGTCGCCAGCTTCTCTCCTTTCGGAATAAGAACACTAGCAAAAACATAATAGTGACAAGGGTAATCCCTTTGGTACAGGTTGACGTGAGTATCGTAGCTTGGCAAACATTCAACAGTTCTTTGCTTGGCTTTTAAGTCAACAGTGGCTCTGCCTATCTTAAAGTCGAAATGATAGCTCGTAGCTGCTGTGTATTCATGCTCTAAAAAACGATCACTTAAAGCGCCTTTAAAAAGCAGTTCAGCAAGGTTTCCAGCGTATTGACCTGAACCATTATCTAACATCGTCTTGCCGTTAAATGCTTTGTTGGTCGCCATCTCTAACGCTTTTTTGTGATTAGCTTCAGTTGGAACTAATATCATCTGAACCTCTTTTGTTCTCCTATGGCTCGGCAAGCCTCGCCCGATAAAGTTAGTAAATATGTTTCTTATAATTTTCTTTTGTTACTTTTAGCAACGTTTATTAAAGATGATTAAACCCTTTTACTACAAATAGTAAATTTACGATCAAAGGGCTAAAGCAACTTTGCGGTAATAGTTGTGATCGTATCGGATATCCAACCTATCCTTTAATAACTACCGAGTTATCGCAGGGGCTATGCACTGGAGGGTCAACCACGCTCTGACGTTTTATTTAAGGAGTCCGTCAGCCTCTAGCCCGATCACTTTTAAACTTTAATTGATTTTAGCTACAAAGTAAACCTATGTGTCTATTTATAACCAAATGCTATAAAAGCGTTAATTGTTATGCCTAAAGCAGAACATAACAACTGAACTGTATGTATCTTTAAGTTCTTGCTTTTACGCCATCGCAATACCTGCTGGGGTGAAGTTTTAGCTATATTGGCAAGCTGTCGGCTGTTTACGCCTTTGTTGTTTTGTGCCGCTATTAGGCATTTTCCTGTATCGATTAATTCCATGATCTTAACCCTTGTGATATATTAATTAGGCGGGTTCCCCCGACTCGCAACCTCCTATGGTTTGCCCCCCGAAAGGGGGGCTTTTTAAGCCTAGAACGGTATATCTTCATCCAACTGTTCAATACTCATATCGGCCTGCTTGGCAGGCGCTGCTGCCTGACCATCGGTAAAGAACACCTTCACATTACCAAGAATAGGGGTTTGCACATTAGCTTCGCGCTCTTCTTTGGTTGTTGACTGGCTGATAAATCCATTGTTCTCATACTGATCCTGCTGCTCCGTATCCACAAAGGTGGTCAGGTCAAGGTAAGTACCTTTGGCCCCTTTATACAGCCGAGACTTGTCAATCTTGGTCACGTCGATTCGTACAGATAATCCTACTTTCATTTTAACTTCTCCACTTGGTTTAGTATTTCAGACACAGCCCCTTGGACTTCAATGGCTAGTTTTGCGATATATTCTTCATCGCGTTCAACCCGCACTAGAACATGCGGCATTTCTGGATGGTAGGCAAAGAAGTCCCACCAATCACGTTTGGTAATCCACATACAGCCCTGAATCTGCTGCCAGTATTTCTTAACCCCGACCTGCGGATCACGCAGATAGCTGACCATAGTTTTAGGGGCTGGGCATTTAATCTCTAACCCTCCCTGATCCAATATCAAACCATCAGGCGAACAGCCAAACTCATAGCTAGTGTGTAGAATAAAGCCAGTCTCGATAACATCATTGCTAGATATAAACTCATACGCCTCCCTAGCTTCTGGCTCTAGCTCAGTGCCGCGCTGCATCCACTCTGTAATGTGGAACGGCTCAGATTGCCTTGTAAGGCGTTCTGCGATCAATTCATTGATGTACCCATCAGCAGAAGTGCTTGGCTTACCAGTTAGTGTTATTAGCTTGGAAAACATACTAGCGGATGGCCTGCCCAGTCTTGCAGCAAGCCATTCTGGTGATCCCTGCTCATGGTCTAAGATGATCACTTCTTGGCCTCTAGTGCGGCAACAGCGCGATCAAAGTGCATCGCTAGAATCTGATCGACCGACCGAACCTTCAACCACTTGCAGAATTTCTCGCTGTCGGCACCAGTCTCATTAAGTAATTTTTTGATGGCGATTATCTGGTCGTCAGTGATAACTGCGTTCGCTATTACAGGGTTTATATCTTCACCTGCGTAGATGTAGTGACCAAGCCCAAACATTGCGAAACATTTGACTAGACAGCGCATCTTGCTAGAGTTGATAGCAAACTTATCGGGGTTTGCGATAGCCTTATTGCGGTGATCCATAACAGGAAGCCACATATGCCGCATCATCATCTGATCTTTCTCTGAGCCAGTATGTATATGGACTACGCAACTAATCTCAACTGTCCCTGTATCCTCGCATTTATCCTCTTCGAAAGAGTAATGCAGGTCAGGATAATGCTCCATCATAGTGCCGTAAGCCCAAGCCCACGACAGATATGATAAGTTGCCTTTTTTCTCAATATGCTGAGATACATCGATAGCAGATAGGGTTTGCCAGACTTCTTTAGATAAACTCATTTTGACCTCCTACAGTCATTTCGCTATTAGCAGTTTCACATTGCTCTAAAGCATATTGGTCAGCGTAACCCCAATAATACTCTGGATTTTCAACATCCCTAACAGGATGCCCATGAATGGCATCATATTCGCCTTGCTCGTAATAACTTAGATCATTAATATTCATAATTGCCTCATACCCTGTTTTGTTAATTGAGGTTAAATCTTAATCTATTTAAACTATAAAGTAAACCCTTTTGTTGATTAATGTGCAAAAAAAAGCCCCACGCTAGGCAGGGCTGATGTTCTACGTGGAACTTAGTATGACCAGATCGCAGGGCAAGTAAAGCCGTCCTCTTCTGTGCACCCGTCTAAATGAATAAATCGACCTGAACCTTTCTGTTGAATACCGATCCTCCGTATGCCATGCTTCTGGGCTACTCTAATGATCTCTAACGCTTTTTCTCCGCTGGCTATTATATCGACTGCCTTGCCATACGTGTGCGACCCTAGAGCCTCTTTACGTGCTTCTATTGGATGCTCAGGCGATCTGTACGCGCTAGATAAGGCAAAGCTGAATCCGCACTCTTCGCGAATAGCATTTAGGGTCTTTAAAAAGTTAGTGTCAAAACCTTGATCGCCTGTATGCCTGCAAGCCAATTCTTTGGGCTTGAAATAATTCTTTTTTTCTGAATTTGATAATTTAGCCATTAAATTTACCTTCTATTTTTTAACAAGTGATAAACCCTTACCGCTTGTCTTTGTTGATTTTATCAACCCTTTTTTTTAGCCGCTCAATTATAATACGTTGTTGTTCTATTTCAGTTTTTTGCTCCGACATTAGAACACGAACACGTTCTTCTTCGCTAACTTGCAGGGTAGGAAATGGTAAAATCATTTTATTTACCTTCTATTGCTTTTGTTTTCTCAAATGATCTCATGCCGCCAAGTCCCAACAAACCGCCTAGAATAGGCATAAGTGTACCACCATCGGCTTGAGGTATCATAATTCCAAAACCAGCAGCGATAGGTGATATTAAGTAGTTAACTGCAAGTGCAAGGACGCAAACCCATCCGGTTGCTGGCCTCCATCCAGACTGAAACCAATTACCTTTGGCTTCTTCAATGTTAAGTTCAACCTGTGCCAGTGCAAGTTCCTGTGCATGTTTATCCGACAGGGTGCTGATTTCGTGCGCGAGTTGAGCTTTTTGATCCTTGTCCTCGATAAATTTATCTAGTAGCCCAGTAACAGGCCCGATGAGTGAAGTTACAATGCTCATAATTTGTCTAATAAAAATAGACCAATGATCAGCGGATAAATGCCCCAGAGCATTATCTCACTTTTTTTAAATCTTTGGGAGCCTTCATCTAATCGCTTTTCAATATTTTGATAGCGGACAGCACACTCTTTTTCGTGGCCTTCCAATCTTATTAGGGCTTCTTTTACTGTAGCCATTATTTATCCTTTACTAATTTTAAGTCATAACCTTTAACTTTTTGCTGATTCGGGTTGACCCACTCTGGGCGACAAAAGGCCACAATGGGGTGATAGTTTTCTTCTCTTCGAGCCAATAAACGAGCATCATTTAAGCAATGGTCTTGGTATAGCCAATAGCTCGCCACTGTCTCGTCTGTTTCTGGAGGCAGTTGTACTATTAAAGCAAACACAATTATTAACTCTTTCATAACACATACTATTTAGTCGATGATCGTTGATTGGATAAAATCGTTAAAATAGTCTTAGTGTCAGCCCTAACATCACCAAGATCTTCTGCTACGTTAGACAGTTGTATTTCTGTTCTAGTCATCTTTTGTTGTAACTCGTCTACTTCATCTTCTATCTTTTCTACGTTCTCTGTGACTTCTTCAATGTCCTCAGAGTTTTCAGAAGCCATAGCGTCTAAACTGGCATAAGAAAATAAAGCGCCACTTGCTACCATAACAACAGGCAACAAACCCAATAAACTTGCTCCTTTAATTTCCATTGCTTACCTCCTTTTGATTAACATCTGTAAGAGACGCCGACAGCATATTAACAAAAGCCTCGCGGCCTACTTTTAGCTGATCAATGTTAAATCCAAGGCTTCCTAGCTTCTTGTCTAAGTCTGCTATGTGATTAACCATCGCAATCTGTTGCTCGCTAAGGTCTTCAATATTGTGCTCTACTTCATTGACAGTAATGGTTTTGGTTTTGTTTTCATTTTTAGCCATTAGAGTTCTCCTTTAATTTAATTTAGGCGGCCCACGGCACGCCCGTTGCGGTAAACGCCGCACGATCAATTTGGTTCTGGACGCGAGAGGTGCGGTTTGCTTCAATACGCGCTTTAGCTTCTTCCGCTGTCTCTTCGTCGTCTTTAATGCTGTCATAGATCCAACCAAGAACGTCAGCTTCAGTTAGATCGGCATAGGGTATGTACGAGCCGCTAGAAGCGTCATAGGTACATAGCAGCTTGCCACCTTCTGAAGCAGAGTACGATGGGGTAGTGTCAGACGTTGCTACACAACTCCAGTATGCCTTGATTACGCCACCATCAGCGTCAACGTGTGTCATGTCGGTCACTGACCAAGTAGTTGTTATTGCCATGTTTCTTTCTCCTTTAATGGATTATTACTGCGAGTTCTGCTCGCCCATCTTCCAGTATTCTATTTACGCGACCTACCGAAAGTTTGTACTGTGAAAAATCGGGGTCAGTAACCGCTTGCCCTGTAATTTCACCCGAACTATTAGCAACGGCTATAATATACTGACCTGCCGTTGCACCTTGGACATTAACGGGTACTTTGCCAGAGTAGGCAACCCTGTCTACTTTTGCTCTTTTAGCCTCTGCTTCAGCAAACCAAGTGTCCCAAGCAGTGGTGTTTTTTTCGGGCGGCTCTACATCTGACCAAGTGTCACCACCTACATACGCAGGGTCAGTAGACTTAACTGCAAACCTAACTGCTTCGCTAAAGGTTAATGTTAAAACACCATCTGCGTTAAAGCCTACTATTGACCCCTTACTTATCACTAAGCCATTGTTTGCTTCGTACTCAGCATAATCTGCGCCTGACGCATTAATGGTGCCGGTGGCGTTTATAGACCTGCCCGATGTCATCGCACCTACGCATAGAACAGCCGCTGTAGCTGTAGAATATGAAGAGGCGTTTGGGTTGTCCATACCAACACCGTCCCGAAAAGTGTAGGATTTAGTCGTTATAAAGTTAGTATCCGTGGAGGCTTGAAATCCCGCAGTTGATTGTGTGCGAATTGTGTTGGCTGCTGACGAACTTGAGCCAAGAGTAACGGAGTTGTTCGCCCCATCTACATAGATAGCGTGATCGTTGCCGTCAGACTCAACTCTAAAGTCAGCAGTAGTACCGTCTTCATTAAATACTGATGCCGAGCCAGCTTTACCACTATTCTGTAGGCTGTCACTCAAATACAAATTTGTAAATCTTTGACCACTAAGCCCTAAACTTATTGCATCATTTGTAATAGTTCCAGCATTGTTAGTAGGTCCAACATACCCATTACCAAGACGTAATCCACCATGACTGGCGGTTGTTGAGTAAATGTTTAAGTCACCATCGGTAGCTCCAACTACTCCAACTCCTGCGACACTTACCGTAGAACTAAACGTAGCCGCACCGTCTGTGGCTATGTTAAAACGTTCTGTCCCTGCGGTTTTAAAAGAAAGACTACCATTTGAATGTTGAGCATCTAAAACTGCTACGCTATTGGTGTGAGTTGTAGTTGCATTTGATATTACCAGACCTCTGCCAGAAGTTGCCGCAAAGGTTGCTCCTGTTGCCGCTATCGTAGAAGTAAACGTAGCCGCACCGTCTGAGGCTATTGATAAACGTGTCACACCCGCTGTTGCATCGTATAGTACAAATGAATCCGATAAACCTCCATGAACACCTAATGCATACTTTCTTGCATCATTTTCAAAAGTTGCTTGTACTATAGAATTAGAACTGCTATCTGCCAAATGAATCCTTGACGTTGGCGACGAAGTACCAACCCCGACCCGATCATTCTCACCGTCAACAAACAGCATATTGGCGTTGCCGCTAGACTCAATACGTACATCGTGGTCACCGCCGTCTTGATTAATTACTATTCCACCCGCTCTGGTCAAAGTAAAAATACTTCCACCAAGGTCACTATTTATATCTAAGGTAGTTCCACTGTTGGTGTAATCTATTGCAAAAATTTCTGACCCAGCACTGTTTTGGAAGTTAATAGAAGATTTATTTGCCCCCGAATTAGCAGAACCCATTCTTAGTATGCTAACAGCATCTGCACCTGTACCTGCATCTACAGTAAGCCCATCCATCGTGGCTGTGCCAGTAACGTCTATACCTGTGGAGGTGGTGGCTAGTTTCTGACTGTTGTTGTGTCTAAGGTTTACTCCGCCTCCTTCAACAAACTGCACTCCAACAGTACCATTAGCTCCTGCAATTAAAACTTGAGTTGAACCTTGTAAGTTTAAAGTTCCTGTGCCTGCGTCCTTAACATAACTATTGCTACCATCATGGTAAATCTGTAGATCATCACTATCACCTAAGCGAATTTTTGCGTTATCTGGCGCGTCAATATGGGAGGTTGTAACGAGACGACCAGTGATGTCTACGCCGTAGGAGGTGGTGGCTAGCTTTGTTGAGCCGTAGTTATATAATATTGCGGCTCCTGTTGAGCCATCAGCAGCAAAATAATCAGTAACTCCACCGCTACCGTTATCAGACTGAATAATTACATCTTGGTCATCAGACGTATTTCTGATGCGCAAAATACCTTGTGTGTTATTAATGTACGAGAAAGTTCCGCCATCGCTAAAAATAGTTAGGTCATCACCATCACCAAACGTAGCCTTCTGTGAATCAGGAAGAGCAATACCAGCGTTGGCTGTGATTTCGCCTGTGAATGTAGCACCTGATAGCTCTGCTTTATCTGTGTTTAAGTTTGTAAAGTTACTGTCAACTTCTGCACTAGTTAGGGGCGATCCTTTGCCGCTCCTTGTTACGATAGTAGACATAGGTAGCCCCCTCTAATTAAGATGCAGTTAATGTAATAGTCCAAGTAACGCTCATAGTGTCATCAGCTTGCTTATTCACTACAGCAAACACCGTACGACAAAGCATAGTGCCGCTTGATGAAGCATTAAAGATTCCTGCTTCTGTAACAGCCCCAGTTCCTTCGCCAGCTTCAAAAGATGAAACATATGTAATGGTGTTACTCGAAGCAGTAGAACTATCTAACGCCTCTCTAGAGCCTAGAATTGATACTAAGTCAGTCTGTCCTGCGGCCGCCGCTGTAGTGCCAGAACCTAATGCCATGTGTGACATAACGCCAGCCGAAGTCCCAGCCATGCGCGAACAAATAAACTCAAGGCCAGAACTAACTACCAAGTTTTGGATTTTACGGTTTTCTTTTATATTGCCGTCCTTATCTTTCAATACTATCGCAACATCGCCGCGTAGCTTTAAATCTTCGTTAATCATAAATCACCTTTAAAAAGTTCGGCTTGCGCCAACATAATCGTCTAAAAAATAGTCAAAGGCGCAATAACCCTGACTGCGAATGGAACCTAAATCGGATGACCCAAGTGTATCACTTAAACCCTTGCCACTTCCATAAGCTAGAATGTCAATCATAGTAGCAAGATCAGACCTAACTTTAGTAAAGATCATTTCTTGATCATCATCTGCGGTGGCCTCACCGTCAAGATCATCTGTTACGCCAGCAGGCTCATCAATAAATTTATGAAACGCCATCGTTTGATTTTGGCTGGCCGATGAAGAATCTTGCAAGGTCTTTGAAAAAGCCAGCGTATCAATAGAATCTAAGGTTGCAGAAGAATCGCTGTGAGATGCATTTACACTTAAAGAAACAGAGTCATTAGTTGCAGAGCTTTCAGATATAATCTTAGCAACGACTTTGTTTTCAGAGTCGGTAACATTCTGAGAATCGCTTAAAGATTTACCAAAAACCTTAGCATGAACATCAGATAATCCAAGAGTCTCAAAGAAAAACCGAAAGATTAAAAAATTGCCTAACTTAATGCTAGCGATGGCGTTCTTAAACGTGACACCTGCAACGGCTTTTCTAAATGCGACAACTGCTTTAATCATTAAAAATCAGCTCTAAGATAAAAATCCAATACAGCAAATACAGTCTCAACAGTCCCGCTTGAGTAAGTAATTTCTATTTCTCCTTCATAATACCCTTCTTCAAGGTTTAACTGAGTACCCGAAAATGAAAATATAGCCTTACCTTGCAAAAAGTTGTCACCCACATTAGTAGCAGCCAAAGTGAACAGCGTTGTCGTTGTGCCTTTGGCCCTAAACTTTAACGCGCAAGAGCCACCAGAAAAGTCTATAGCTGCACCAGTATCATCGCGAGTTAGCGTTGCTTGTATCTGTGGGGCTTGATCGCCCTTTACTAATTGATAAGTCATATCAAACCTCTGGCTGTACTGGAAATATTATATCATCAAGTGAGTCAGCATCAGAATAGGTTGCAGGAATGTCTCTTAATGCTTGCCTGTAGGTTGCCCACTCTGCTTTTTGCTTTTCTGTTAAAGGACTGTCAGGAAGTTGTGTCCAGTCCGATTGTGCTAAAAAAGCGTTGCGTTTTTTTTTGCGCTTACCTTGATCACTTAAAACAAATGGCAATTGAATATCTGCTGAAATTAACTTTTTTGTTTGCAAATCAACTGACATGCCTTCGGTAAGATCATTAGACTTAATATAATCATAACCATCATGAACATCATTTTTAGGGTTGCCCGCAGTGGTAATAATAGACTTTATAATGCCAGTATCTAAAGAATAAATAATATAATTATTCATCGTTTTGCTGCCCCAATTGATATGATTCCTAAATCAACAAACATAGTATCAGTGGCGCTTGTCCCTGCTGAATCTCTTCCTTGTATTTTATAAGTAAATGTTCCATTGCTTGGACTATCTACAAATAAAAGGGGTATCAAAGACGTTTCATTAAGTGAAAAATCTGCTTTAATAAATGCTTCGAATTGTTTTAATTCTGTCGTGTCTCGCATAATTCTATAATTAAAAAACTTACCAGCGGCAGATATATTCGTAGCTTGCACAATACCATTAATAATAACAGCAGATGATGAAGATAAATCACTAAGGACAATGCTTTTTTCTATAATTGTAGTATATCCATCCGCAGGAGATATGCCAAAACCACTTGCTAATGATGCTGTTTCTTCAACAAATACAGCCGAATCTGCAATTTTTAAAGTGCTTACCTGCAAATCACCGATTTGAGTTGTGCCTACCCCTCCAGCTTTAATAATTAGATTTCCGCTGGCATCCGTGTCAATAGTCGCGTCATCAATCTTAATCCTGTTAGCATCTACTAATCCTGATTTTATTAAGCCACCATTTATAGTAGTAATTTCAGTGCTAGAGGCATCTGCCAATTCAGTATTTAAGTTTGTAAACGTAACCAAGCCGTCAAATTGCGTTGACGCAAATGCAGCAGAAAAAGTAATAGTTTGCGTCCCGCCAAAACTTGCCTCGGTGATCGTAAAGCTGCTTGCCCAAAACTTACCATTTGCACCATTTATAGTCGGAGGGTCTTTCTGCCAATTAGTCGTAAGACCAGCAAAAGCTGCGGTATCGTAATTATAAGATGTTGCGCTTGGGGAGTTTGGAGCATTATCACTGGAGACTGTGTAATAAACATAACCATTATCTGCTCTCGGAGTTGAAACTGGGGCGTTAGTTGTTGCATTTACAATGTCAGAAAAATCTGACTTATTGCCGCTGTAATCTACTGACTTGATCTTGTAGAAGTATTGAGTCGAGTCACTTAAAGAACCATTAACAAACGATGAAGGTAGACCGTAGCCGCCCGAAACGCTCGCAATTGCTGTGTAAGTTCCATCAGTAGCCGTGGATCTGTAAATCTCAGCATTGGAAAAGTCCTTATCTGCTGGATTTGTCCACGCCAGAGTTATCGAACCTTGACCCCCACTTGCTGATGGGCTACTAACTACGGCGGGTGCGGTTGTATCACCAACCGCTGTTACGTTAGCTGTGACAAATGCACTCCTAACTCCTAGCTCGTTTACAGCCCTAACTCTAGTGTAGTAAGTTGCCGCACCGATAGTTGGACTTATAGTAAACTGCGTTCCTTCTACATCAAAAGAATTAAAATTACTATTATCGGTTGACCATTGATAGTCATACTTTACGACAAAAGCATCTGCGCTTGCTTCCCAACTTGATACTATCTGGCTGACAATAGTTCCATCTGAGTTTGTGGCTGTAGATGCTGCCCCAGCAAAGGAAGTAGGTGCGGCAACAGTTCTGCCGTCGTACAAAGAAACCTCGCCACCTGACAAATAATCTTCTTCGTCAGATGAAGCCCAGTCATAAATAGCTGATGCTGTTTCAATAGCCTCTACATTTACTATGATGCTTCCATCGCCGCCTAGCGCAAAGTTATACCCTGTAACTTGGAACACTTTTGCAGACCATCCAATTTTGGCATTGGTAACCATAATTGTATCGCCAGCTTTAAACTTTAAAGCGGCCAAATTACACGGCAGCGTAACTTGCGTTTGCTGCCTAGATTGCAGCAAAGCTAACTTAGCTATTCTTTGTGCTCTTATGTTATTTGTTGTTGTCGGCAATGGCATGTCGAGATAAATAGGATCGCCATCGGCAGAGCTATAAGTGCTGCTAATCTGAGCAGGGTAATCAGCTAG
>Ga0307488_10000682_pt1 | contig 28357 bp, 21 predicted proteins | sample SB02metaG_FD_202248 | JGI IMG/M metagenome (GOLD analysis project Ga0307488, IMG submission 202248) | Sea-ice brine microbial communities from Beaufort Sea near Barrow, Alaska, United States - SB 0.2 | ecosystem: Environmental > Aquatic > Marine > Coastal | place: USA: Alaska | collected...
TGAAATTAAAAAAACAGGTTCGTCAACCCGCGATCCATCGTGTGTCTTCGAATCTGCGCGGTATCAAGTCCCCGAACGCGGTTTTCGGGCCCACGCACGTATCGCCCGTGTGGTGCGAACCTTGTTTGAAATCGAGGCCGGCAGTGGCATCGTCGGTGCCGTGCTTTTCGATATCCGCATCGCGCGCATCGTGTTTTTGGCCTTGAAGTCGCAGTTGAAATAACTCACGCCTTTGCCGTCGCCCGGTATGACCACGGACAGGAACCGGCCACCCTCATTTGTATCCAACGTGAAGATGTTGTCGTGGTGCGCCTTGATCGGAGCACAGAACCTGTCGTGGTTCGTACCACTCATGCCGTACCCCACTGCGCTCCAGAAATCCTTCAAACAAATGCACGCGGACACCGCGTCTGGTTCTGTCCAGAAGTCAACATACACCACGAAGTCCCGGAGCCGGAGGCTTTGTACCGAGCCTCGCCGCGCCCCCCTGCACCGAAACCGGCACCCTGCCAACCGCCACCGCGTGTTGCGCGCACTGCCACATCCTGCGGCACAACAGGTCCATGCGTTGCGAAAGGATTTCCATGGAGCGGTCCCTCCAATACGCCTCGCTCGATCCATCCGGTGCCTTTTCGCCGAGTCGCCGGTCGATTCGCGTTTCCATGTCCCCCCCCGCGCAGCATTTCTTGTACTTCTTCGCGCTGCCGCACGGGCACGGGTCGTTGCGCGCGGGAGGCATCGCGGATGTAATCACGTGGGACGAAATGTGAAGGCTAATAACAACACAAAAACGAACGTAGTGCGAAAAGTTCTGTGACCAAATGCGCGGCGGAGACCATCGTACGCGAGTGTACTCGTACCCTTATGTACAAATAGCTACTGAACAGCTACTTACCGCTACGTGTACTGACGTGTCTCTTTTTCGGTTCGGTTGTGCACACACGGCCGTTCGTCCTGTTAAACAGGCACCGCGGTGTCCACCCCGGCGGGCCGTCCCCCAGGTGACACCAACACCGACGGCTTCGGTAGGTCCGCCGAAGGCCGGAACGAGTACCGGCTGCTCGTTCCCAGCCGCCCGAGCTGCGCTTCGTTGACCTGGCCGTTGAGCCAGGTGATCATCTGCTGGTTTGACGCTAACAGGGCTTGGGATTCCTCAAGCTTTCTTCGCTGGTCATCGACTCGGTTGGTTAACGACCGGATTTCACCGTTCGCGGCGTCCGTGGTCCGCGCCGCCTCCGCCCGTTGCCGGACCGCCACGTCAAGCGCGCCCTGGCGTTCGCTTAGCAGCGTTTCTTGCTGCGCGATAACCGCCGCTTTCAGCTTCGCCTTCGCTTTCGCGCTTCGCAGCTCCGCTTGAAGTCGCTCGATGATCTGGTTGCCTTTTCTGATTTCCCCCGCGGACGCGCTGACCCGGTCCTCAGCTCGCACCGCGGACGACCGCGACTCTTCAAGCGCCTTTTCGTCACTCGCCTTCGCCGTCTCCGCCGCCACCACCCTCGCTTTCAATGATTTCATCAACTCTTCCTTATCCACCAGCTGCGCCTCCAGCCACTCCACGCGCATCCCATTGGACTGGCTGCTCTTGTCTTTTTCGTTCAAACCCTTGTCCAGGTCCTTGTTCGCCGCTCGCAGCGACTTGAGCTCTGCCCGAGCCTGCTCAAGCGCGGCCTCCGCGCTCTGCGCGCGGCTCGACGCGTCGCTGAGTTTGCTATCAAGGTTGTACTTCAGTTCCATCAGCTCGCGCGCGCGCGCGTCCAGTTCGTTGTTCCGGCTCGTCAGCGAGTCAATCGAGGTTTTGAAGCCAAACTCACTCGCACTCCGCTCACCATCCATGCGCGTCTTCGTGTTCTCAAGCTCATCAAGCGCGTGCCGCTTGAGTTTCGCGGCGAGCTCGTCCAGCCGCGCTTGCGCTGTTTTCTCAGCGTCCTTTGCGGCTTCTTTTTGCGTAAGCGCTGAGATAAAGAAAAGAAAGTGTCAGTCTTGTATTGGCAACCACTGTGTAAGGATTTGGGAAATGCAAGACGTACCTTCCCCGGACGCGGCCGCCACCTCCGCTCGTGCGTCCTTCAGTTCCTCGGAAGCGTCTCCGTGAGACCTGCGCCACACGTCCCGTTCACCTTTCACGTCCATCAAGCGCGCGGCGAGGTACTTTTTGATACTCGCGTCGTCGCCCGGGGCGAACCGCAGCGAGATGTGCGACAAGTGTTTGAACTTGTTCGTCTCCACCACCCCGAGCGCGCTTTCGTCCTCCGCCTCGGCGCCCAGGCGTAACACCGCCAGGAACTTGGGGTTCAGCTCACCTTTGCTCGCCACGCACTCCTCCAACAGCTCGATGAACTGGTCAGGGAACTGGTGGAAATCAACCAGAATCGACTGCTCCACCTTTAGCGACGCGAAATCCTCCTCCGAAACCTCCATGTGGTGGAAAAAAAATGGGTCCGAATCGCTGGTTACTTGGACGCGGAGCATCTGTGTGGTGTGTGGGTGTGTGCGCAGCACGAGGAGCGGGAGAGGTACAGGGTCAGTGGATTGCAACATCGCGACACGTGCGTTGACGAAGCGCGACGAGAACGCGTTCCGTACGACGGCGCGGAGGTCAACCTACCTTGCTTTGCTTCGTCGGGTTGAGCCCCAACAAGATTCGAACCGTGAGATTCTCCATTTTATCGGATGCGCCATCGGGGCCGCCCTTGACGCAAACGGGGACCTCCTTGTTGAACAAGTTCGTGGCGTTCTCCACGAACGACGTCTTCCACGACGAGGGGTCACCCTCGATGACGTGGGAAGACGTGGGCTGGTGCGTCATCGCGCCGCACGACAATGCGTGGGCGGACCGCCGGACGAGAACAAAGGAGAATGTGGAGTTTGAATTTTCTCTCGACTCGGCTCGAGTCGGTGGTTTAACTCAAGAGAATTAACTCGTCAAATTTCCCTTTCCTCGTGTCCACCTTTTACCATCAGTGTCGCCGGCGCTTGTCGGCGGTGCTCCTCCCTCCCAAGGGTCCGTCGGGAAGGGTCTCGATGGACCCTTCCACGCTTCTGGAGACCTTCCGGCGCGACGGCATCGTCGTTCTGGATGGTGTATTGACCGGTGCGGCGCTGGAGAGCTTCCGGGAACAAGTCAGCCGCGAGTTGACAACGCCGTGCATCCCTCCCGAAAGCGGCACGCCCGAGGGTGTGCGTTTATCGGACGCCACGACCTGGCCGAGTGGGTCGCAGCGGCGGGTAATCGAGGTTGTGCCTCCCGGGGTGGGTGCGCACTGGGGGGCGTTGAGCACGTCGTCCGCGTTAACCAAAACCCTGGACGTGTTGCTCGGGTCAAATGCGTGGGACCTGCCGAACAACCAACCGCACGGGGGCAAATGCGAAACGAGACACTGGTACTGCCCGGTCGTGTTCCCCGAGGGCAGTGGAAGTGATACTAAAACTAATAAAAATAGCGCCGACTGGCGCCGAGGCGACGTGGGCAAGAATGATAACCAGTGGTCCCCGCAGGAGGATGCGAAGTTGCACGCCGCGAAAGCAGCCGGTTTATCCTGGGAGTTGGTCGCGCACGAGGTCGGCGGCGGCCGAACGCCGAAGCACTGCCGCGAACGGTACGCGCCGCCGTGGACGGCAGAACAAGACTGTTTGCTAACCGAGCTGTGCAACGCGCACCACTTGTCGTGGCAGGTCATCACGCACAAAATGCAACATGCGCGCGCGTGTACCAAGCGGCAGGTGCGCGAGCGGTGCGGAGCGCTGCAAAAGGCAAAAGCGTCAAAAGTGCGTGACGGCGAACAAGACGCGGATACGGCTTCCACGACCACAAAAAACGACCCCGCAGAAACCACCAAACCTGATGCATCCACTTTGTGGCACCCCGTGAACCGACGACGCGTGCGTAACAAGGGGTGGCACGTGGACATCGGGCCCGGGTTTCCCGCCGACGCGCCGCGAGTTTTAACGGGCGACCCGAAACAAGGTCCGTTTTTTTGCGTTTCCCAAATCCGTCCGACTGTTTGCCGATTGTCCGCCCGTAATTACTGTTTACTACATACATCACAAGTAGACTGTTTGCCCATACATTCTACTTGTACACTCAAGACTGACACTTTTCTTTTTTATCTCGGAAGGCGTCGTCGCGCTGGTGCTTCTTTCCGATTGGGAACCGGGCGGCGGCGGCACCGCGTTTGTTAAAGGGTCGCACGTCTGGGTTTCTGAATTTTTGAAGAGTAAACACCCAGCCGGCGTGACGCACCAGGAACTGAACCAGTGGGCGATCAAAACTGTGGCGGACGGGGTGAAGGACGGTTTGTTACCTCTGGAGTACGAGGTGGCTGCTCGGGAAGACGCTTTGAATTATTCAAAGAACGATTCAAACGATTCTGAAAAAAACAAAAACAATCGTTTGGGCGTCATCTCCCAAATCACAGGCCGTTCCGGGTCCGTCGCGCTTTTGCACCCGTGGCTCGTGCACTGCGGCACGACGAACGTTTTGGCGACGCCGCGGCTGATGGCGAATGGGATGGTTTGCGTGAAACAGGACGCTTTCGAAAAACAAGGCGGCGTGAGGGTTTTGTTTGGTTTACCGAAACTGGACCCGGACCCGTTTTGGGAGGGCAAGGAGGTTAAGGAGAAATCAGAAACTGAAGAAGGCGCTTCGCCGCCTGCGGAACACGACCCGAAACGCGCGCGCGTCGGCGACTCTCCGGAAAGAAACGCCAAAGAAAGTGAAGAAACACCCGAAACACTGTCTTCTGGTCTTTCCTTTGAAGACGCGCTTGGTGTCGCGTCGCGTGCCGCGAAAGCCTGCACGCACGCGAACCGTTTACAAAAACCAGACCCGAGTCTTCCGGTGGTCTCCATAATCGTCCCCGCGCACGACGCCGCGCCGTGGCTGGACGAGTGCTTCGCTTCCGTGTTGGCGCAAACATACTGTGGTGCGATACAAGTCAGCGCGTACGACGACGCGTCCGGGGACGACACGCCGGTTGTTCTGAAAGCCTGGGCCGAGGTACTTTCAAATGTCGGAATAGACGTCAAGATGTCGGGCAGTCGGTGGGGAGGTTTTCGTGTCGGCGTTGCTTCCGGGGGGGAAAACACGTCTCGTGGTATTTCTGCAGGCGCAAATCCTTTCGAGGTTCCTTCTACGGAGACAACGCATGGCAACGAACCACGTACAATAAAACCGGGGGGGATCGGCCACGGCAAGAACAAAGCGGTTTCGCAAAGCACCGGTCCGGTTTTGGTGTTCCTTGATGCGGACGACATCATGACCCCGACCCGCGTCGCGGCGCAAGTCGCGGTCCTCCAGAAAAACGAAAACGCAATCGTCGGCGGAACCTGGTACGTATTGGGCCTTTCCCAATTCCAGGCACACTGTTTGATGACCTGTGTGGAGTGCAGTCCTCAAGTCTTACCACTACACTACGTGCATCAGAGTTAAAGACTGTCTGCCCACTGTATATTAATCCCCAAGACAAGACTCGGGACTGACCCTTTTCTTTTTTACAAAAAGGGTGCGGCACCCGCGCGGCTCCACGGAGCACTACGAGCGTTGGGCGAACACTTTAGCCGACCCAACCGGTTTGTGGCTGGAGCAGTTCCGAGAAACAACCGTGCAGATGCCCACGTGGTGCATGGGCCGTTTGACGTACGATTCCGTGGGCGGGTTCGACGAAGTCGACCCGCGCCTCGGCGAGGGCGAGGATTTGGTTTTTTTTCACAAACACATCGACAGGTTTGTGGATAAAAAACACAACGGCGCGGTTCCTAAAGTCAATCAACTCACGGAACAAAATACCCCGCTGCGACGTGCCGGTGCGTGTCACGAAACGCCCTTGCTGCTGTACCGCTGGTCCCCTGAGTCCGGCACCAGCCGAGTCTCACGGCAACGGCTTTTGGAAATCAGAAGCGGCGCGTTTCAAAGGCGCGTGCTCGCGCAAAAAAGCTGGCGCCAATTTATCGTCTGGGGCGCCGGACGCGACGCCAAGGCGTTTGTGAACTCGCTAACCCCGCAGAATCGAGGGAAAGTTGTCGCGATGCTCGACGTGGACGAAAATAAGTGCGGCAGGAGTTACTCAAACCACCGGTGGAATGATTCGAGTCAGGGCAAAGACTCTGCGGTACCTGCTTTGTCTATACCCGTCGTGTTCTTCTCGACGCACGCGGCTTCTGAAAAAAAACGAATGGAAAGTGCAAATGAATTTCCCCCGATTCCAATCGTGGTGTGCGTCGCGAAGCGCCGGAAAGGACCGGGGGAGGAGGGGGACTTGGAGCGGAACGTGGGGACGATTCCGGGGCTGGAAGAGGGGGAAAGCGTTTGGTACTTCATGTAGGTAGGTAGGGGGTGGGGTGAGTAGTAGTGATATGTAGTGTTGTGTTAACCGAGAAAAAATGCACAGTTCGTTCGAGTGCAGCTCGCTCATCTGCTCGTCCTTTTCGCAGTGGAGTGGGCGGTGGCGAACGGCGTACCCGAATAGTCAGAACAACTCACGCGGTGATTTGAAAAGCCCTAGACTATCATCACCACAAAATTTACGGTTTTAGTATTCCCTTCTCCACCAGCGTTTTCAACACGTCCGCGCAGTTTTTCCGGATGTACGTCTCGAGCTTTCCGCCGGTGGCTCCTACGTCTTTTAGTCTCAACTTTTCCGCCACTCGCTCCACTAACGAATTCGCCTTTGCGATTTCAGCCACTGAGCCGCAAAGCACCTCGACTTCCACCACACAGTGTCCGAACGACGCGGCGTCGATATCGATTGACGCGCCGTCCAATTTCAGCTTAACGCGGTTCGTGGTGAACGTCGCGAAGGACGTTATGCCGAGGTTTTGCATCGACGCTTCCAGTTTTAATAAGTCATCATCTTCCGTCTTCTCACTGCTCTTGACATCTTCGATCTCGTCGTCACTACTACTGTCTCTTGGTTCTAGTTTAAGTACCTTTTCTATCTCGACCAAGCACCCTTTCGGCCCTTCCACTTCCCGGAACACGCTTCGCTCGCCTCCGCTGCGTTTGTCGTCCCCGGGAATTGGTACTTTTATTTCCCAAATCGCATCTCGTCGTCGCAGCCACACGTCGTGTGCGGTGAGGTCACACGTTTCCGTGTCGAAGTACGTATCCGTGAACGTTACAACTGCTAGCTCGGTGCCTCCCAGACCTAGGACGCGGGCTCGGAGCAAATCGACGCCGTCATCCGCGGCGTACTTGCGCTCCACTTCGATCTGATCGGGGGTCGTCGAAACCATCACCGTGTTTCGGGAAGACACGCTTCGCCACGTTTGCCCACGCGAAACACCGCGCTTGTGCGAGGACGTTAATCGTGAGTGTACCGGGATTCTGGGTGACGCAGACGCCATCGCGGCGTGCGGCATCGCGCGAGCGCGCCAAGGAGTGAGTGATACGGGAGTGTCGGAAGACTCTGGTGTCCAGGTAAGCGGGACCGAAACGTCTTGCAGTTCCGTGATTTCGGGACTTCTTTTCTAGATTTAGCGGACGTCACCTCAAAGCACGACTTCGTTTGTTCGCCCTCGAGGGAGGGCAGTCGTAAGCGAGCGCGGACGTGCATAATGCCAGGACAACATAAGCGGTGCTTCCACGGAAGGCGGAAAGACAAGTGCAAGGAGTGTACCCCGTATCCCCACGGGAGGGTGAAATACCACTGCGCGGAGTGCAACCCCTGCCCTCACGGGAAGCGGAAAGACGTGTGCGCGGCCTGCAACCCCTGCCCTCACGGCAAGCTGAAGCACAGCTGCACAGTATGCAGCCCCTGCCCTCACGGCAAGCTGAAAAGCAGCTGCTCGGTGTGCAACTCCTGCCCTCACGGCAAGCTGAAAAGCAGCTGCTCGGTGTGCAACTCCTGCCCGCACGGCAAGCGGAAGGACGACTGTAAAGAGTGCAAAACGGCACGCGCGGCTCCGCCGAGTGCGAAGCGGATCAAACGCGAGCCGGCGAGTTCGCCCGAGATCAAGCAAGAGCCGTTCACGATTCGAGGCTACTGCGGGCTTGACGACGGCCGGTATAACGAGCAGTAGGCTATTCCTTTGATGACATAGAAACAATACACTCCTGTTTCACCACCCGCCGCGCGCCGCCGCCGCGGCGTACCTCTGCACCGCGATTGAGGCTGAGACGTGAACGTTGAGTGACCGAATCATCCCCCGTTGCGGAATCACGACGCACTGATCCAGCATTTGCAAAACCTTCGCGTCCACGCCTTCGCGTTCTCGGCCCAACACCAGAACCGTTTTTTTTCGAAACTCGTGAACCTCCACGCTCACGGCGCCTCGCGTTTGCTCCAGGCCTACCAGGTGGTACCCTTCCTTTCGAAGTCGTTTTAGGTACGCAACCATACCACCAATCGGACACGTGCGCACCGGTAACCACCGCTCCGCCGTGACACTCACCGCGGTGAAGTCTTTGTGCTTTGTTATTTGCGAATCCGCCACCACCAACGCCTCCGCGCCCATCACCTCGCAAGTCCTGGCGAGCCCGGCGAGGTTAGGGATCTTCTCCACGAGAGACGCGAGGACGATCAAACCTGGCGGGCGGGCTTTCGGGGGGGGGAAGGCGTCTGGGGTCACCGGGGTATGCATCGGTGTTTCTTTTTCGGTGGAATTTGAGAATTCCAATGTCAAACCCGAGAAATCCACCAGCGGCGTCGCGTCCAGCGCGCTGCCCGGTTTGAACGGCGGGCCGAATGGATTTTTTTCTTTCGGCAACGTGCCAGACGTGTCGACAGTGTCACCGCCAACCTCGGACCCGGTGACTTTCTTCTGCAACACGTGTGATGACGCTTTGGCGGCGTCTAATTCGTCGTCGTCGTCGCTGAAGGAAAAAGCGGATTCGAAATCCTCCCCGACCACGCCTGTGACTTTCTGGCGCAAGTCGTGCCCGCACCTGATTGTAAAGAAAAAAGTGTCAGTCTTGTACGGGCAATCAGGGAGGCGGAATGTCGTGGATGGGAAAGGCCCTTACCGCATGGCGTCTCGCCACAGCGTGTTTTCGTGCGTCTCGCGCTCCACCCTGATCTCAGCTCGTGCTCTTTGAAGAAAAAAATCCACGCGGTCGATGGCGGACACCGGCGCGCCTTCGAAGGCGACGGGTTCAGCGGAAAGCGCCGCGTTGTCGGTTTCGCCAAATTCGTGTTCTTCCCCGGTTTCAATTTTCGGCTCGATATCAAGCAAACCCGCGAGCAACGCTTTGGGTGAAGGGTTCAGGTTCTGCGTGAACAAATCCCCACACGCGTCCCGGGTTTTACGCATCTCCTCGTTCGTGGTGATCAGTCTGTACGTCGTGCGTAGCGCGTCTTCGGAGAAGGGGGAGTCCGGGTTCTCCACGGGGGAGATTCTCATTTTTTTATTTTTTTCGGTTCCTTCGGTCGTCCCGAACGCAACCGAAAACGTTTTCGGTCCAAACTGCTCCAGCATCTCCCTTACGGCGGCTTGCGCGAACACGCGCAAGGTGTGGTTGTGCGCCATGGACCAGGGAAATATCGATGCGAATACTTTGCGGGCATCGGAAAGTAGCTCCGGAGAATAGGGGTTTTCTTGCACAAGCACGCCCTTTGAATTCTTTTTCTCAGAAAGTTTCGCGTCCTCTTCCTTTTTCCGCCGCAGCGCCGCGCCGCACGCCACGACGATCCACGAAGCGGCGACGAAGGTTTTCTGTGTGTGGTCGAGTAACGCTGGGAGCGCGACGCTTTGCAGCAGGGATGGTACGTGCTTGTTGGCGAGGCACATGAACGCCTCGGAGTAGTACCGCACACCGGGGAGCTCGCGTCGCGAAATCGCAACCGGCGCGGCGGCGACCAAAACGACCGCGAGCTGACCGTTTTCGGCAACGCTTTTCGGCGATTCCGAATCGCCCAGCGATTCGAGCGCGGGCGACGACGCGCAGAGCATCTGCCACGCTCGGACTTTCCTTCTGTGTGTTGCCGAGCCGCGGCGGTAGGACTCTCGAGTGAGGTCGGGGTCGCCGCCGGAAACGGCGAGTAACGCGACGTGTAGAATCGCGCGGGCGGCGCGGCGCGACGATTGACGGTACGAATCGCGAAACCCAGATTCGGATGTTTCGCGTGTGGTGTCCGTCCCGTCAAGACACGGACTCCAGCCTTTCGGCGGCTCGCCCACCGCGAGCGCGTGCGCCAGGGTCAACACAGCGACCCTGGACGCAACGTGGCCCCGCGCGGACCCGCCGCACCCGCCGGCATCGAGCCACCTCGCGAACGCGGCGCTATCACGACCGGCGGCGATTGCTGCGCGCATCGCGTCGTTTGACTGTTCAGCGGTTTCGTTTTTGTCATTCGCGTGTTCCAATTCCAATTCCCGCTCCGCCCAGTGCTCCGCGATTGCGAGTCGCTCCGCCCTGGTCTGCCCCCCTTCACCCGCGAGCCCCAAATCGAAGATGGAGTGGGCGTATCCCAGCGCAAGTTCCGGTCGGTCGATTAAGCGCGCCGCCAGCGCATGCGAAACCACCCTCGCCACGCGCTGGCCGCCGCTTTTCTTGGCTAGTCCGACGGAGAGTTTGACGAATTGGACGCACGCGCCGGTGTCCACGTGCACCGAATCCGAGTGCTTTTCCTGGAACAGCGCCGGGTGAAGCACCGCGCTAGCGACGGCTTGCCAAACCACCGCGTTTTTGCGAAACTTGGAGGACTTGAACAAGGGCTGAAGAGTCGCGCTTAACAAGTCGGCGGCGAGTTTTGGTAGGTGTTTTTCCAGCTTTGGAAACGAGTCGCAGACCGTTAGTAACTTTCCAATCACGCGCCAGGTTTCCCTGAAAACATCCGCCCCGGAGTCCGCCGCGCGCGGTATGAACCCTATCGCGCGTCGCAACAAACGATGGGGAACCGCGAGCTCGTGTTTTTCCAAAGGAGCCGCGTCTGGATCCAGGGTTCCGATCGATTCGTGCGAAGGCGAGAAAATGCCGAGCGCCGCGCTGGTCGCCGTCCACGCCGCCGCTACTGCTTGTACAACCTCCGCGTCGTACTCCGCGATTTGCTCAACGGTGCGATATTTCAAACTGAACGCCTTATCGCTTTCGCTTTTACTTTCAAACAGATCTTGCGTTAAAAGTGTCTCGACTGCGCCGTCGATGTGGCACAACATTTTGATTACGTTACCGGAGGTCATGCTCGGTAGGTTTAGATCCAAACCAGCCAGCTTTGTAAGGCGTTCGAACCGCGCGGGGGACGGGTACGACCACAGCGCGACGAAGCCTCGCGCGTGCGCGGCGGCAGCGAGGGCGAGGCCCGCGCGACGCGGAGGGCTCAAACCGTCGTCGTACCCGTTGCCCATCGCTTCGCAGTACATTCCGGAAACACAAAGCGCACGCATCATACTCTCAAACCACTCTTCGTCGGTAAACGCGTCGCTTGACCGGCAGAGCCACCGAAATATCGCCTCCGTGGCGCCCGTCGCGGCGAGCGCGAATCGTTCGGAGAGAACACACGGGTGACGCATGAAGTTAAAAATCGTACCGGAGCATAACTCGCGAGCGTCTTCGTTGATCCAATGCAAACCGTCGTGGACGTGTTCGTGGTACGTGTCTCGCTTCGCGGCGAGAAACGCGACGCACCCGTTGCGCTCCGCGCGGTGGTGATTCTCCGGCGTCTCCGCGAGCGCGCCGGCGAGTCGAAACGACGCGCGCAGTAAAAGCAGGGCGCGTCGTCGCGACGGATCTTTGATTTTTCGCCTTCGCGCGACTTCGGTGTTTTCCCTGTCCGTCCACATCGCGAGCTCCGCGACGCGCTTTGTGATTTCGCCCGCCAATTCTTGGCTCTCCACGAACGACCACGCCAACGCAAGCGCGTTTGCGTTTTTCACAATCGCGTCAGTTTCATCCTCGGTTTCCCTCAAAAGCGCGGTTTCATTCGTCGCGTCGTACGTAAACTCTTGAAGCCCGTCATTTTTCGCGGCGGCGTCCAGCTTCCGCTCGTGCATTGTACCCCACATCCACGTTTTGATCGCGCGGCTAAGCCCCTCGTCGAACCAATCCCCGCCGCCGCGTAACCAAGACGCGGTGGCGTGTCGTGTGCTGTGATTTGGGTTTCCGTTTTCGTGTACCAAACCGTGAGAAACACCAACGCGCGTCGTCTCTTCGAGTTCGCTCGGCAGCGCTTGTAACAAACGCAGTGTGGATATGAAACACAAATTTTGGCGGCGCGCGAACGCCAAACCCTCCGTCGCCGCTGTCGCCGCCGCGCACGATTTCGCGGGCGCCAACACGCGCGCGGCGTACAGCACGGCACACGCGCGACTTGAAAGCGCCAAAGGGTCACTGGTTCGCGATGGCTCGAGAAGAACCGTGGCGCACAAACGCAGCAAATCCAGGGTGCGTCGAATTTCATCCAGCGTTTCTGTTCGTTGACGCCGGCCGTTTTTACGGTCAAAAGGTCTCGAGTCGGTATCAGCGGTTTCGTTATCATCGTTATCCGCGGTTTCAAACACGCGCGCCACGTGATTCAAAACTGACGAACCGACGTCCAAGCCTTTGGTGTTTGTGTTTGGGGCGTGCGTTGCGACCGCGGTTATTACGACTTCGGCGACTTCCCGCCGCTCCGCCCTCGACGCGCGGGACCGCACGAACGCGGCGAGGAACGGCGCCAGGGCGTTTTCGTTTTCGTGAGCACCACCTCCCGGCGTGTCCATCGCGCACGGAAGCAGCACGTCCGTCACAAACGAGTTTGGTACGTGTTTAGCTGCTGGGCAAGTGGTTTCGCTGCCACTACCAATCCCGGAGCCATCACCACCACCCCAGTTTCTTTCGCAAAACGTTCGCAGCGTCTTGGCTCGAACCGCGGGGTTGGCGTGCCGCAACCCGCGCGTCCACGCGGCGACCACCAACGCGTACGGCACTGCGGGGCGCCAATCACACGACTCCTTAGCAATGCACGACACCGGCGGGTGCAACACGTCAACGTGTTTCCACGCCGCCTCCACGAGGTGCGCGGCGAAATCCTCAAGCGCGTCCACGAGCGCGGCGAACTCGCACCACGGTGACTGGTCGAAAATCCACGCCTCGGCGTTTTCACCGCCCGCCCTTCCCAACGCGTGTTTAATCGCGCCCAGCGCGGAACGCCGGTCGCGGCGATCCTCCAACGCCACGCCGAACGCAAGTGCCCTAAGTAGTGTATTGTTAGTGTTCCCGCCCGTGTCCTCGCTTGGCTCGCTTTGCATACAGCCGAGTTTCGCGCCGGGCGCGCCGAGCACCAAAGCGCGCGTGGCGTTTAGACCGAGGGTGTCGAAGAAAAACTGCTGACTTTCACAACCGTCACAACATGGCGTTTCAAGCATGGTGACGGCGCGCGCGAAGGTTTCCTCCGCGAACGGCGCGAGTGCGTCTGCATGCGTCTTCCCGCAAATGGCGGCACCGCCGCCAAGATAATACACGTGCGCCGCGTTTGCCGCCGCAGGCACAACACACGCCAAGAGTAGTCTCCTGCGCGCGGGGGTCAAGCCGCGAGCGTTGACGCGCGCGACGGCGCTGAGAGACGCGACGCAAAGCTGAATCGTGTTGTCCTTGACTAAAGAAAAGGTATCTTCTGGTCTTCGTGTGATGAACGGTCTGCACCACTCCGTCGCAATACCCATGAACGCGGTTGTGAGCTCGACCGCAGTTTCGAAACGCGTGGACGCGAAAACATCTTCGTGGTCGTTTTGCTTTTCGTTTTTGTAAACCAGCCCGAGCCGTTGCAACAATCCCAAAAGCGCCGCCTCCACGATTTCCCAACGCGTTGGACCGCTCATGAACGCCTCTGTGATTTCGTCAATCACCTGTCTCTGCGTGCCGTCGTCCAACACGTGTTCACTCAAAACGGGAAGCCACGCGCGTTTCAGAACGTCGCGTAACCGCGAGTCGCTGATGAAGCTCTCACGCTTTTGCGCAAAAGCTTGTTTCTCTAAAGACACCACGAGCGCTTTTGCGGCGGTGCACAACAGAACAAGCAAGCGCTTGTCTTCGTCCGTGGCATCCGCGAAACGCTCGCCGAGCCGGGCGTGTGTTTTGTCGCACGCCTCGAGCACCTCATTCAGGGTGTTTTCCTCGCGGCCGGAAAGACACAACGCGAGCAGGCCCTCGCGCAGGTGCGAGGATGCGGTCTGCGAAAAAAGGGTACAAAAGTCAGATGAGATGAGGGATTGCGGTGCGGTCGTGCGTCCGGGAACGCGGTGGCGACGGAAAGGAAAGACAACGCGCGGTGCGCACCAGCGTCGGGGCGGCCTTGGCGAAGTGCCGGAGCGCGGGAAAGACGGATCCGGACGACGACATCGGTGTCGTCGTCCGCCGAGCACAGAAGTGTCGGCGGTGCGGCAGCGAGCGACAGTGTTGTTGATTTTAACCGAATGCCAAATAAAACCGAAATCGGCTCCCTTCTACCGTCTCCTACTCCGCCGCTCGCTTCTCCGCCCGCGCTGCCTTGTCTCTTCCCTTTTTCGCCTCTTCCATGGAGGCCTCCGCCTTTCCCAGCGCTTCTTGCCATTGCGCTTTCGCAGCCCTCGCCTCGTCCGCCGCGTCCGCGGTTTCCAAGGCAAGCCGTTGCCTCTCCGCCGAGTCCGCCGGCGCCGCTGTTAGTTCTTCCCGGAGTTGTTTCGCCCGCGCCGCCGCCGTTTCCGCCCTGCGCCACGCCTGCTTCGCCGCCGCCAGGCTCGTCTCCGCCGCGCGCGTCGCGAAGGTCTTGCGTCCCGCCGCGCTGGTCTGGCCGAGACTGCGGCGCTCGGCGGGTTTCGGCACCCCGCGATCTGGAGGCGGCGGCTTCGGCGCGTTTTCTTTGGACTTTTCCAGTTTCGCGCGCTGGTCTTTTTCCTGTGTCACCCGCGCCGTCTCCTTCTCCAAGCGTTTCTTTTCCCTCCCAGCGACTCGCGCTTCGTCTTTTTTGCGCGAAGCCTCGTCCGCGTCTTGTTGCGCAACAGCTCTTGCCGCTTCAGTGGCGACGCGCTCCTTTGTTTCCTTCTCACGGCGAACCGCGCTCGCCGCGTCCTCTTCCTCGTGACGTCGCCGCTCGACCTGGCGCGCCTCTTGTAGCTCAGCCTGGCGCCGACGAGACGCCGCTTCTTGTTCGCGTCCCAGGTCCTCACGACGCTTCTTCGCCGCGCTCTCCAACGTGACGCGCTCTGTTTCCGCGTCACTCGCCCGTCTCCGCGACTCCTCACCCAAGCGTTTAGCTTCGTTTTCCGCCTCACTCGCCGCCCTAATTGACTCCTCATCAACGCGCGTCGCTTCCAATGCCGTCTCAGCCGCCACCCGCGCCGCAGCTGTTTCTTGCTCGTTTATTGGCTGATTGGCGTAGTTGCTCGTCGCCGGCTCATCAGCCTCTTGTGTATCACTAGGTCGCTCCAGCGTGACGCGACGCGATTGCTTCCTCGTCGCCGACGCGGACGCGACAGCGGCTTCTGCGAGCGACTCATCCAGTTTCGTGGAAAAATACGAGCGCTCCTCCTCCGCCTGCGCCAGCCGTTCCCTCAGCGCCGCGCGTTCCCTCCGCATCGCGAACACCACGCCGCCCACATCCGGGTCCGTGCCTGTAACAGCGGCGTCGCGCGCCTTTTCGGCATCTTGTGCGACAGCTTGTGCCTCGCTGGCAACCGAAAGCGCGGCGTCAAGGGAAGCGCGTGTCTGTGTTAGTTCCAAACGGAGCGACTCGATGTCGGAATTTTCGGACGTGCTTTGCGGTACGTTTTCGGTCGCGGCGGTCGAATCGACGCTACTCGAATCGTCACCGTTCTCCTCGGCTTGTTTCTCTTCCAGCAATTCCTTCTCTTCCAGCAGTCTCTCCAACTCGCGCTTTTCACGCCAAAGCTCACCCCTTATCTTTTCCGACTCAACAAACCGTTTCTCCAGCGCGCCGGTGGATTCAATTGCCACCCGCGTTTGCTCCTCCGCGGTTTTCAACCGCGCGGCGAGCGCCACGGCGCGGGCGTCTGTTTGCGAACTGCTCATCACCCGCGTAGCTTCCGTTGTTTCCGCCTCCGCGTCCCATGCTCTGCGCTCCGCATCAGCGAGGCGCGCGTTCGCAATGTCTAAAGCAGCCTTGGCATCAGCGAGCGCTGTAGACAGCGCGTCCCTGGACTGCGCGGTATCGGCGACGGCCAAACGTTCAGCCTCGCGGCGTGCCAGAGAGGCGGCGGCGTCGCGCGCGGCGGCGGTTTCCGCGGACCTTTGTTGCGAGACTCGCGCGGCGTCCAGGTTGGCGCGTTCCAGCGCTTCTCTTGTGTCGTGCAGTTTCGTTCGGAGGGATTCAATCAGCGAAGAGGAGGCTTCCTGTTCAGCGGCGATGCGTTCCGCGGCGCTCGCAGCGGCTTCGTGTTCAATTTTCGTAATCAGCGACTCGGCGAAACCCGCTCGCGCCTCCGCGGCCGCCGCCGCCGCCGTCGCCGCCAAAACCGCTTCGCGAAACCCAGCGGCGGCGGTTTCGCCGGTATCCACCCTAAGCGCCAGTGACACGACCCTTGCCTCCGCATCCGCTAGCGCGCTTTTCGAGTCGTCCAGCGCAGTCGCGGTGGCGTCCACGCGGCGCTCCGCGGCCTCCGTCCTCCGCGACAAAGCCACCGCCGCGTCCAACGCGTCGTCGCGCTCGAGCATCAGACGCGCGCGCACCAGCTCGGCTTCGCGTCGCGCCTCCGCGAGTTCCGACGAGTCTGGGTCGGACGCACGCAACGCGGTTGCTACGCGTTCCGCCTCTAACTCCGCGGCAGCAGCCGTTGCCTGCGCCTCAGCAGCGTCGGCACGTGCCTCGGCTTTGTCGATGGCGACATCGGCGTCTCGCGCGCGCGCCTCGCCGAGGCGAATCGTCGACGCGAGCGTTTCGAGCTGGGCGTCTCTTTGTGTGAGCCGGGCGAGGGTTTCTTCCGCCGTTGTTTCAGCGGCGGCGACGCGGACCGCAAGGTCCACCGCGCGGGCTTCTGACGCACCTGAAGCGGCGGCAGCGGCAGCGGCAGCGGCAAGGGCGTCGCTGACGCCGCCGTCCGACGCCGCCGCGATCAGGGTGCGCGCCGTTTGCGCGTCGCGTGCCGCCGTTTCGGCGACTTTTACTTTTTGTAAAAGCGCCTCGCTCTCTGTTTCTTTCGTGGCGAGTTTTTGTGTTAGGGTCACTCGGTTTTGTTCCGCAAGCGCCGCGCGTTTCTCCGCGTCCGCGATTGTGGCATCGAGTGCCACCACATCCACGGAGTGCGCTTCCCTTAGTTCCTCTACTCTCCCCTCCACGTCGAGTTGGCACCGTTTCTCAAACACCAGCGCCGCACGACGCAACCGTGTAATTTCCTCGTCCAACGCGTCTGCGTTTTTTCGACTCGACAAAACAGCCGCCGTCTCCGAGAGCTCGGCGATTGCGACTTCGGTCTCCGTCTCCGCTTCCGCGACCCTTAACTCCGCCGCAAGCGCGCGCGCGCGAGGGTCACGAATCAATTTTTCCCTAGTCTCCAACAACTCCCTCAACCGTTTCGTCTCCAGCTCGAGCTCGCGTTCGCGAGAGCTTGACTCGCGCCCGATTCCCACGTCGCGCGCGTCGTCGTCGTCGTCGTCGCCGTCAAAACTCGCGTCCGGGCTGTGGAAGGCGTCGCCGTCGGACGAGTGGTGCGAGTCTTGACGACTTGCAGAAGCTGACCGGGATCTGGAACCACCGAAACCGTCGCAGACGTCGCCATCAAAGCGACGGCGGCGTCGTCCCACCCTATTTTCGGATTCGATTTCGTCAAAGACGTCGACTTCGTGGACTTGGTTTTTACGTCCCAGAGCCGTTTCCGCCCGTCCCAGTTTCTCCTCGATCTCCGCCAAACGAAGCTGCAGCAGCACCGAAACGCCGCTGTCGCCGCTGTCGAGCGCCGCGACCAGAGGTCTTTGACCGGAAGACGAAACGCCGCGCGCATAGGAATTAAAACCGCCGAACGAATCGCCGCCGCCGCGCCAAGCGGGTTCGATCCCGAGCGCCTGAGAGATAAAAAAGAAAGTGTCAGTCTCGTATGGGCAATCAGTCTGTGGAATGTGGTAAATGGGCAAGGCCCTTACCGCCGAGAGCCCGGGCGCGACCGCGGGCGCTACCCACGGCGCCGCCGCGGCCGTGGCGCCCACTGCGAACGCCGCGGCGAGAGACACGGGCCCGAGGCGAATACGCGAAGTGACATACGTGTCAGGAAAACTCGCGAAGTACGCGCGCCCGGCGCTGAGCACGGCAGCAGCCGCCACCGCCGCGGCGCCGCGCTCGTTCTCCGCCGCTACTACCTCGTCCCCCAAGTCCTCGCCGACAACGAACTCGAAGTTTCTAGACAGGCTCGGGGGCGACGGCGAAGTCGCTTGAGCGTTTCGGGTGACGAAGTTGTTTCGCAGAGCCGACCGCGCGTTCGCGTTTCGGTTCGCGTTTTGGTGAACGGACGGCGGCGGCGCCGCACCGACCCACGGCGGGCGCTCCCGTTGCGGACCTGGGGAGTGTGCGCCCGCACGCCGCGGCGTCACAAGTTTCTGACTGGTTGCCTGTCCGTGAAACTGAGAAAGCCGCGCGGACGGTGACCAGGACGGGTCAATCGAATCGGGCACAATCGGCGTTGTGACCGTCCTCCGACCTCGACCTCGTCTCGACCCGCTCGACCCGTCCGATACTCCAGAGGAAAGCGAACATTCCTCGGGCCGGCCGGGTGCTATTTCCGACCCGGTATTCCGCCCCCAAACACGCATCGTGCGCGTTCGCGGCGGCGATCGACTTCTGGAGTCGGGACCCCACGCGCGAGGTTCACGCGCCACGAAGGATTTCTTTTCGGTCTCTGGTTCGTCGTACCCGGCGACGTCCCACAACGGGCTTTCGTGGTACCGCCGCGCCAGCGCCTCCGCGGCGGCGACGACCCGCGAGCCGGGCGAGACGCTGTGTTTGCTGACAGAAACAGGCACGGCGCGTTGAGTCACAGGCACGGCACGTTGATGAGTCACCGACCCTAAACGTTTCGAAACCGAAACAACGCGAAGGGACCGCAGTTGAGTTTTACCGTGATCCAAAGAAGAGGACGACGAAACGGTTGACCCGCCCCACGCCCCCGAGCCCGACGTGGATGGCGTGGACTTTTCGTCGTCGTCGTCGTCGTCGTCGTACCCTCGCGGACGTCTGGTTGACGTTTTCGGGGTGAAGAACCGCGGGGCGTTGTTTGGCGTCGCCGCGGGGCGTCGCGCCGTACGCGTGGTGGAGAGCAACGCCGCGCTTCGCGCCGACGCGCGGTCAACGCCGCCTCGACGCCAGTCGCCCTGAATTTCAGGAGACCTACGTGTCACGCCCGCTTTCGCGTTCGCCATCACCGCGGCCCTAAGCGCGGCGAGTTCCTGTTCAATCGCGGCGACTCTTTGTTCGCCGCCGCGACGTCGCCGCGTCGCTTGCGCGAGTTTTCGCCCGTGAACGCCTCGCACCAGGGCTTGTATCCGCGTCGCCGCGTTTGTATCAATTTGTTCCTCCAGGCGCAACAAATCCGCCCGGCGAGCCGCGCGCTTCCGCGCCGTCTCCGACCGCGCAAGCGCGCCTCTGGCGTACGACTGCACGGTGGTCACGGCTTTGGCTACGGTCGCCGGGTCGACAAACGCCGGCGTCTGCTCTGCGTCGGTGTTGATGCGTCGTACTACACGTGCATGTGGTACTGCCGAGGGTGTGGGTTGTGTTTGCGGCAACGACATACCCGTGGTATCCGCCGTCGCTACATGCGCCACGCCGCCCACAACGACGTCTCTGTTCTCGGCCCTCGCGCGTCGCTCGTCCGCTCTCCGCTCGAAGGCGTCCGGCGAGGAAAACGGCGACGCGAATTGCGAACGCGTTGGCGACGCCGGCGGGAACAGATGGAACAAGTCCGCCGGGTTCGTTGTCGTGCTGAACAAGCCAAAGTCCGTTGACGTTGTTGCTGTTTGTGGCTCTGCTATTGTTTCCGTGGGAGATGCTGTGCGTGCCGGTGGCAACGCAATCGCGCGCGCCGTGGGTACCACCGCGGGCGAGCCGAACGGCGAGCCGAGATTTACGTCGCGTTCGTTTGGCGGAGGCGCGATGGTCGGACTCGCGCCTCCGTGTTGCGTCTCGGGGAGCGCCACACCGGGTGAGGCGTCGATGCGCACGCCTTGTTTGAGTAACGCCGCGAGCTTGCCGCCGTGTTGCGCAGGCGGTGAGTCCTCTTCGGAAGACGAGAACGAGGTGCTCGCGGGCGCATCGTCGCGCCTCGCCAGCGGGGGCGTCTTGAAGACCACGGGCGCCGCGGGCGGTTGTTTCGGGTCCGCGCGATGCGGCATCGGCGCCGAAGCTTCACCACCACCGCCGCCACGGTCGTCCGCGTCGAAGTCACTGGCAAGACGCGACCCGCCGCCGAGCTTCTTGATGCCGAACGTGCTCTTCACGAGGCGCCCGAACTTGCCCATCCGGGCGGCGAAATGCGACCACGACGATGTCCCCACACTCGAACGCGCTCAATTAGACACTCACCGACGCATACGAGCGCCCGCGGAGAGGTCTTGGGCGACGCACGAAGTCGTGCAGCTCTAAAGTTCGCGAGCTAGTGACGAGGACGACGACGTGCGCTGTCCGCGGCGCGTCGCTCGTCGCTCTGGCCTTGGACCGTTCGAACAGCCTGGGACGGGCCGGCCGACGAATTGCGTTGACAGCCAAAAAGGAAATTTTGAACTTCAGGATGTGAACCCCTATGTGACCCTTGGCATGTCGTAGTCGGCCTCGGGCGCACGACGCACAACGACGCGCACACGACACGCACACAAAACCATCCACTCTTACAACGCGATGCCCGGTAAGAAAGCTCGCGCGCGAAAGAAAAAGAGCGAGCGCCGCGATGCGAACTCGGCTAACGCGGCAAACGGGGGCGAGGCCATCCCCGGCCTCCTCAACGACATCGTCATCGCGCACGTTCTCAGATCTGATCTCGCACGGCTCCCAGCGGTGAGCCACGCGATGCGCGACGCGGTGGCGGCGACGGGGCTGCAGTTTGAGGATATTGACGAATATGATGCCGTGAAGTTCGGATGCTTAAGCGCGGTGCAGCGCCTGCAACGGGGAGGTCACCTGTCGCGTCAAGAATACCTTTGTCAGGCAGCGGCGAGGAGCGGACAGCTCGACAAGTTGAAGGTGTTTCGCGCGAAGGGCCGCCCGTGGGACAGGTCGACGTGTTGGGCGGCAGCGAGGGGCGGGCACCTCAAGGTGCTGCAGTGGGCGCGCGCGAACGGCTGCCCTTGGAACGAGGAGACTTGTTCGGGGGCGGCTTGGGGCGGGCACCTCGAGGTGCTGCAGTGGGCGCGCGCGAACGGCTGCCCGTGGGACACATACACGTGCACGTTGGCGGCGAACGGCGGACACCTCGAGGTGCTGCAGTGGGCGCGCGCTGATGGCTGCCCGTGGGACGAAGAGACGTGCGCGCATGCGGCGAGTGGCGGGCACCTTGAGGTTCTGCAGTGGTTTCGCGCGAACGGCTGTCCGTGGGACGAGCTGACGTGCTGGTGCGCGGCGGAGGGCGGGCACCTCGAGGTGCTTCAGTGGGCGCGCGCGAACGGATGCCCGTGGAACTTGGTTGACTGCATGGCGCTTGCGTCGGCGAATGCCAAACCGGACGTGTTTGCTTGGTTGGGCGAGAAGAACAACGCGTTGAACCGAAACTACCCCCCCCAGCTAGAGTAACCGCTACCTATCAATCGACGAAAACGACGCGTCATCCCCCCGTCACCCCGTCGCGCTTTGCGTTTTCCTCGCCGCGCGGATGATCTCCGCCGCTTCCGCTCTTCTTCCAACCAGCATCAACGGCCGTTCCCTCCACCCCACGGGCACGTGGGCTTTCGGCACTTGTGGTGTTTCGATTTCACCCTTCGTCGCGGCCCGTTCCGCAAAGTCGCCGAGTCCGCGGTACCGCATCATCTCCCTCGCCGCCAGGCTCGCGTTTTCTTTTTCAAAACGCAAGTCGCTTTCGGGTATTCGCAACGACGGCGGCTCGGTGTCCAGTAACTCGCACGCCACCGCGATCGCGGCGAAGGCGGCGCCGCGCTCGGAAACAGAAACGCACAGGTTCGTCACTAACGAGTCGTTGAGAATCGCCCACGCCAGTTTGAAGAGCTCGTTTTTGTTGTTTTCGTTGTCAAACTCTTCCGAAGTCGTCGCGCAGTTGTCATTGTCGTTGTGTTTAACTTCACCCTCGGAAGGCGTCCGCCCGCCGTCGTCCCCGAGAAGCTCAACAAGCGCGAAGTGCGGGTCGTACGGCGCGAGGTTCGTTTTCACCGCGTCAAGCACGACCAGCTCGTGCGGGAGCAGGGACTCCGGGCCGAAGTCACACGTCAACGTCGACTGCGAACCACCTTGTGCGTTTTCTTTCGTCGGCTCTGTCTCTTGTCCGTACACCGCGCGCGCCACCGCTTGCGCCAGCTTACTAAATTTGGTGTGGTCGTGCACCGGGTTTTCAAGCACCTTCCCGGCGAGGGACAAACACGCCACGATCACCGCGACGGGCTCATCGCTTGCGAAGCTTTTACTCAAGTAGAACCGCCAGAAATACGCTACCGCGGTTGCCACGGTGCGCTGGCGCTGGTGCATCGCCGTGGACCGTTTGGCGCCAGACGCGACGACACACGAAAGCAACGCATCGATCACCACCGCTTTCGCCAACGAAGTGTCTTCCGTGCCGAAACCCAGTTTCACATCGTCGGGGTTACTCGTGTCCGCGGTCCAACCGCCGAACCTTCGCGGATCGGGGCGCTCCATCCACGTCCCAACACGTGAACCTCCTAGGTTCAGGACCGTACCCGGAACCTTAATACCCGTGGACCCCGTGCTCACCCCGTCACCGCGCGCGTCGCGTCTGAGTCCCCCAAGGATTAACAATGCGAAAAGAACGAATATATTTTCGTGGAGGTTGTTCACATTTCGTCGCGCCGCCGACACGTAGCGGACATGTCCGCGCCCGAAGACTCTGCGCCTCCCGAGGGCGCGGAGCCTTTCAACGTCCCCGAGGGTGCGACTTCCGTGGAGATCACACGCGAGTTTTCCACGCTCAAGGTGGTACCCAAGGCGGACGAGGCGGGGGACAAGAACTTCCCTCCCCATCTGCACGCGGCGGTTGAGCTGTTTTGCTTCGCCAAACGGCCGGAGTGCGCGAGGCTTTGCGCGGCACGGGTGAACACATACTTAGCAATCCTGAAAGCAGGGCCTGACGGGAAAGGCACGAACGGGATGGGACAAGCCGCGGTGTGCTGGGAGTGCGGGCACGTGGGTTTGCCGAGGAACCGAGACCAGTGCGCGGAGGGAAAAAACGCGGAGTGCGGCGGGTGCGGCAGCGTCGCGGCCACGAACATGGTGAAGATAGCGCAACCGGACGGAACCGTGGTGCCGTGGATCGAAGCGGCGCCGCCGCCGCCTGCGAAGGAATGAGACGACGTGGTTGCAGGTTACTGTATTGAGCCGGGAAACGTAGCATCAAATACGAAAGGACTGACTAAAGGACTGACCCCGAGTCCGAGTCCGACACAAGATTGTAGAATGCGTTTCATTCACAAGAAAGTAGTGTCTAAACCGCGGCGCGGCGCGCGAGTAGGCCCGCGCGCTCCGACCCTCGCGCCTCCGTTTCCGGCCGCCGCCGAGAGGCCGCCGCGGCCGCAGCGACTACCGCGGCGGCTATCCCAAGGCCGCCCGCGATGGATGCGGCGCGGACACTTGTGAGTTTTTTGGAAGCCGTCGAAATCTCAATCGCCTCGCCGAGTTTCGGTGCCTCGAACGAGGAAAATCGCGAACGCCCCAGCCGCGGTTCGTCCCGGTACTGCACCAGCAAATCGAGCACGTCCCCTTCTTTCGTTGTCGTCTCTCCCTCTAGCCGTCCTTGCGCGGCGACGAAGCCTGCGTCGTCCCCTCCCCAGGCTTGGTCAAAAAGCGTCTCGCCGTACTCAAACGCGCTTTCCGTTCGCGTGATTCCCGCCGCGACGCGCGCCGCATTCTCCGCGGCGCTAATCGGAACCCGTTCTGCGCCGTGCGTGGTCGGCGCCGTCTTTCCCGTCTTTCCCGTCGCAGGCGGCGCGTCAGACCCGGTGGCAGCGCGAACGCTTATGGGCTCCACACGCGCATCCACCAGCGCATCCGACGGCGCCTTTGCTGCCTTTTTCACCGAGGACGCGTGCGAGCGCGAGCGCGTCGACTTGGAGGACCCGGAGGACCTACGTTTGGCCGACTTGGCCGACTTGGAGTGCCTCTTGACACTCCTCGACCCAACCGCGCGCGTCGCGTCGTCAAACGCGTCGTTTGGGATGGTCATCCTTTCTGGTGGTGAAGTCGTGCGCTTTTCAATACGCGTCTCAGGCCGGCCGCTCGTCGTCGCAGGCACCGCGGTGCGTTCGTCGTACCCCGCTTTCGTCGTCGCGCTGTCTTGGTGTAACAACTCACCCCGGGACGGCTTCGCCCCGGGACGCGCGTCGAGCGGGTCCACCCCCCCCGCGCGCATCGTCGCGTCCAGGACTTCGTCGCTCGGCAAACGCAGGGACCCTTGTTTCGCGTCGCTGAGCAACTCCTCGGGTTCTTCCCACCACCGCTTGACGTGAAACATGTTCTCCTTGACGAGCTCGGAAACGGGGACCTCGACGTCGCTGGCGTCTGATTCGTCGGTCGCGGCTGGTACCAATAAAAGAAAGTGTCAGTCTTTCGTAATGTGAGTGAGTAATTACGGGCGGACAATCGGCAGAGGTAATAGTCCCTTCTGGTACGAGTACGGGCAAACAGTCGTTGGATTTGAGAAAGCCCCTACGGCCGTACCTTGCCGTCCGGGCGCGAACAGCGGCGGCGTCGCGACGAGCCACCCGGCGCCGGCGACGCCTTCCCACATGACGCAGTTGTCGGCTTCAACGCACGTCGCGTGGGACAGGTCGAACCTAAGGGGTTTGCTTCCCGACTCTTCCGCCGAGGTATGACTGCGGTCCGCAAAGTGGAGCAAGGTGCTGGCCAGACCTTTTTTGGAGACTAAATACGCGCCGTACGACCACAGCTCGGCGTTTCCGCGGTTTCGGTTCGCCGGAGTCAGCTCCGTGGCGATTGGTCTTCCCGCCTCGTCCCAGTCCTTGACCAGCCCCCCGAACGCGTCGGACAGCGCCAGCACGCTGAGCTGCACGTGTTGCCACCCCGGGCTGCTCTGTGTCAGGTCAGTGACGTACTCCGCGAGCGCGTCTGTCTCTGTTTCGGAATCCCAGAACGAAAAGTCGGGATGCGCGATTGGATTTTCCGTCTCGTCCAGAATCAAAACCGCATCCGCCCCCAGTCGGTACGCGGCGACCATGGCTTTCATGTGCGTCAACGTTCGCGCGAGCCTTTTGTAGTACCCCGGCCCAAACGTGTCAATTCCCCTTGCCACGTCGAAGGACGGGGGGAGGGATGCTTCGCCGCCCGCGACGTACGCCAGGCAGCTCACCCGGTCGCCGGGCACGGGAGCGATCACGTTGTTGGAAGGGTCCGCCTCGGCTGCGGAAGCGGCGATGCGCACGACCGGGATTGACGTGGACAGCGCGTCTAACGAAGCGGCGCTCGCCACCAAGATGCCTGAGAGAGTGTCGACACGAGGGAAAGGGAGACGGTCAGGGAAGGCACGCGCGTTTGCATTTGTTTGGAGGGTCCTAGAAACGGGGATCCGCTAGACGGGACAACCCGCGGAGGCGTACGCGAGCTTCGCGAAAAACACGCACCCGCGAGAATCAGTAGCCGACGCATCGTGGCGCGCATCGCGACGACGCGACCGGCACTCTCGGTGCGGCGTACGCGGGGCTCGGCGAGCGGGAGTGTTGAGTTGCCGGTTACGGCGAGGGGTGTTAAAAAGACTTATGCTCCGGTTTGTTTGGAAATGGTCAAAGTTGAAAGGATTTATTCACCTAAAACCACGATCAACTTGTCTGTTCTAAGTTGACCCTGAAAACCGATCAAACTTTTCGAGTTCCAATTTGCTCGAATCTCGCTGCCAACAAAGCCTCTTCCCTCGCCACCGCCACACTCACGGACGCGCCTCCACAGAACGCGCTGTTTGGCGACGCGCGCGTTTGTTTCCGGTGTTGACTCGACACAGACCACGGCGTGCGACACGAAACATGCCCCTCCGAGGCATGTCCGGGGCGTAGAGTCTACCGGTGGTTGCTTTTCGTGGACATCTGAACACCGTAAAAGATGACGCGCGCGTTCCTGCGCGTCTCGCTTCTCTTTGTGCTGGTGGCTCGTTTCGCCGCACCCGCGGCCGCGTTCGCGCACCCGCGACGCAGTGACGTGCTCGGCTCCGGGGCGGACACGTTGGTGGAGGACCACCGGGTTTTGGACGAGACCAACGACGAGTTGGCGTGGACGAACGAAAACGACAAACCGTACACGCACGCAGTGGAGTCGTCCCCCGACGCGTGGTCGAGGGCGAACCACTTGCGCGCCTCCAAAGATGTCACCACACCAAACGGGCGTTACCCAAACTCTGAGGCGAGGACACGGCAACGTGAGCTTCCGTTTGGAGTCGTCACTGGCTATCAAGTGGTGACTCATCAACGCGACCCGCTCGGGTCGGTCGCGGCGCCTCGCGTCACCCGGGTTTTCCCAAACTCGGGGCCCACCGCTGGCGGTACTTCCGTAGAAATCTTTGGCGCCGGCTTCGCGTGGCCGGCCACGGGAAAAGAGACCTGTATGTTTTCTGGTGTGTTTGACGCAGATGGACACGGAGGCGGGGGCTGGATGGGCGGTGATACCGACACACACGCGTTCGCCTTCGCCTACCCGGAAGTTCCCGCGATTGGCGTTTCAAAAACCTCCGTCACGTGCGTGACCCCGCCGACGGCATTCGCAGGCCCCGTCGCCGTACAGGTCGCCGTGGACGGCACGACGTACTCAGTCGGCTCTGTGTTTTATACATACACCGCGGACGCCCCGGCCGGGTACTTCACCGTGGATAACGCGACCGGTTCGTTTGGCGGCGGAACCGTGGTGACGATCACGCTGCGTCGGTTCGCCGCGAACCGCGCGGAGAAGACTAACTACGTATACGCGCCGTTCCGAAAAAGCACGCACGCCAAGTGTCTGTGGAGCTACGACCACGTCGGTGCGTGGGACGCGGTCTGGAACTTATCCCGAGTTTCGACTCCGCAAAGCGCGTCGGCGATTCGCGAAAACGCGAGCGGTGCGTTTTTCGGCGACTGCCGCCCCGACTGCGTCCTCGAGAAAGTTTCAGAAACGCACGTTCCGTTTATTGGGAACTTCTCGTGGAGTGGGTACTGCCCGATAGACATCGTGAATGTTACGGCGCTGAACTTGACCAAAACCGAGGTGATTGGCAAGTTTGGCGAGCTGTGGAGCCCGTTGGACCGGCCGGTTGTGGATTTTTTCGGCGACGCCGACGCGTTCACGAACTTTTCGGATACCCAAACGTTGCGGAACTGTTCCTTCCGGCCGTTCATTCCGGTCAGGACGCAGACCAGCGCTGTTGAGTGGATCGGGTATTCAAAAGTTCAGTGCAAAGCGCCGCAGCAAACGATGCCTCCGACGAACACCACTTTCGGGCCGAACATGACCGCGCTAAACGTAACGGTGGCGCTGCGAATATCCAACGACGGCCTCAACTTTTCCGATTCGGACTCCGCTCCTTTTTTTTCGTACGTCTCGCCAAAACCCGATTTGGTAAACGTGTTCACCAAGCAACTCGCCGGTTATTTCAACGCGCGCGGGCCGTTTTCCGGGAACACCGAGTTGTTCCTACACGGATCGGGTTTCGTACCAGGCGAACAGATCACGGCGAGGCTCAGCACGTACGTAATGAACGCCACGTCGAATTGGTACGCATTTCCCATTGAACACGCTCCGCCTACGCGATTGCGCATACTCGTCCTGCGAAGGGAGCATTACGACCAGAACGGACGGTTATTCCAATCCCGGATACTGTGGAGTACAGTATTTCCAATCCCTCATACTGTGGAGTACAGGGCCGGACCCCTTTCCAATCCCGGATATACACGCGGCCTTACAAGATTGACACTTTGTTTTTCATCGGGCCAGGAACAAAAACCGCACCAAAGAAACCGGGCGATGTTTCTTCGACACCCCGAATCAAATCCGGTGTAACACCCCTCGGTGGTACCCATACCAAACGTACTACGACACGCACACAGGTGGCGACTCTCCTTGTTTCAGAACGTGGGTGGAGGTGAGCAACGACTTCGGGTTAAGTTGGAGCGGCGCCCAGGTTCCTTCGCGCGATATGCGCGACGATTTGATGTTTTTCTACTGCCCCGTGTACGTTTCGCCGAATTTCGGACACAACACGTACGGCCGGGGGACCCCGATGTTGCCGTACCGGGACGTGTCACGGGCTATACAAGCCGCGCTTGTTGAGCCCCGGGCGTACTGGGTAAAGAGCGGCGGGGTAGTGAGTTCAAAGAAAA